>ENA-OWPA01000016-OWPA01000016.1-bioreactor-metagenome-genome-assembly--contig:-NODE-16-length-311467-cov-370.732718_pt1:0-310000 | contig 311467 bp, 274 predicted proteins | sample MGYA00238139_ERZ651803 | MGnify/ENA primary metagenome ERZ651803 (study PRJEB26909, sample SAMN07631231) | bioreactor metagenome | isolation source: Switchgrass digestor | place: USA...
CAAGGGTTGGGCTGTTCGCCCATTAAAGCGGTACGCGAGCTGGGTTCAGAACGTCGTGAGACAGTTCGGTCCCTATCCGTCGTGGGCGCAGGAAATTTGAGAGGTACTGTCCTTAGTACGAGAGGACCGGGATGGACGAACCTCTGGTGCATCTGTTGTACTACCAAGTGCATAGCAGAGTAGCCAAGTTTGGAGAGGATAAACGCTGAAGGCATCTAAGCGTGAAGCCCGCCTCAAGATAAGATTTCCCATAGCGTTAAGCTAGTAAGACCCCAGGGAGACTACCTGGTTGATAGGCCTAAGGTGTAAGCATGGTAACATGTTTAGCTGATAGGTACTAATAGGTCGAGGGCTTGACCTAATATAACAGTGTTTAGTTTTTATATATGGCCCAGTGGCTCAGTTGGTTAGAGCGCCGGCCTGTCACGCCGGAGGTCGAGGGTTCGAGTCCCTTCTGGGTCGCCATTTAAATATATATCATTGAAGTAAATCTTGTCATTTGCTAGCTAACATCCAATATCTTATATTCAAAGCTTCTATTTTGGGCGCATAGCTCAGCTGGGAGAGCACCTGCCTTACAAGCAGGGGGTCATAGGTTCGAGCCCTATTGCGCCCATTTTTATACAATAAAATTTTAATCAATTTAAGGTGCCGACGTGGCTCAATTGGCAGAGCAGCTGACTTGTAATCAGCAGGTTATCGGTTCAAGTCCGATCGTCGGCTTATATTATGGAGGGATTCCCGAGTGGCCAAAGGGGGCAGACTGTAAATCTGTTGTCAAAGACTTCGAAGGTTCGAATCCTTCTCCCTCCATTTTATTTACATATTCTTATGCCCAGATAGCTCAGTCGGTAGAGCAGAGGACTGAAAATCCTCGTGTCGCTGGTTCGATTCCGGCTCTGGGCACCAGATTTAACAAAAAATTTACATATTTCACTGAGCATGGGCTACTAGCTCAGGCGGTAGAGCACTGGACTTTTAATCCAGGTGTCCCGGGTTCGAGTCCCGGGTAGCTCATAATAAAGCATGTATTTCTTTGGAAGTACATGCTTTTCTTAATTTGGTTTAAATCTATCTTATTTTTTGTTATACTATAAGAACAAAATAATTATAATAGGATTGATTTTATGGCAGAAGCTCTTTTATACAATCATTTAATGGATTACGGAGAAAGTGGAATATATCCTTTTCATATGCCCGGGCATAAATTAGGCAAGGGATTGGAATCTTTTCCTTTATTAAAACTGGATTTAACTGAAATAAGTGGTATGGATAATTTATACGAAGCTGAAGGCGTCATTGCTAAAGCCCAGGAGTTGGCGGCAGCTACTTTTGCTGCCGATGAAACTGTTTTTCTTGTCAATGGTTCTACCACAGGCGTTATTGCTTCAGTACTTGGTGTTTGTAATCCAGGAGACGAATTAATTATAGCAAGAAATAGTCATTGTTCTGCGTATCATGGGATGATTTTGGGAGATATTATTCCAAGATATATTAATCCTCAAGTCATAAATGAATATGGCTTATTAGGAGGCATATCTACGGAAGATGTCCGGGAGGCTGTAAAGTCTTATCCTGATGCAAAAGCTGTATTCATAACAAGTCCGACTTATGAAGGCTTTAGTTCAGATATTAAAAAAATTGCAGATCTATGCCATTCTTATGGTAAGTTATTAATTGTGGATGAAGCCCATGGTGCCCATTTTAATTTCCATTCTGCTTTTCCAAAAAGTGCGGTAACCTGTGGGGCAGATATTGTTATTCAAAGCCTTCATAAAACCCTTCCAGCTTTAACACAAAGTGCGTTATTGCATTTTAAAGGCAATCGGTTGGATAAAAACAGGGTAAAGCAAATGATCCGGCTGATACAAACCAGCAGCCCTTCCTATATTTTGATGGGTATGATGGATTGGCTGAGAAGCCATTTAGATGAAAGAAAAGATGAAATTTTTAATACTTATATTGAAAACTTAATAAATTTTAGAGATGACTTGAAGGATTTAAAGAAGATTAAGTTATTGGAAAAAGAACTAAATCATCGCTATGCCATTGAAGAAATTGACATATCCAGATTAGTTTTTTATACTGGAAGAAGTAATAAGTCAGGACTTGAGATAGATAAAATTTTAAGAGACCATTATAAAATTCAAATGGAGCTCTCCAGTGAAATTCATTTTCTTGGGATTTCAACGATTGTGGATACAAAAGAAGCATTTGATTACCTTGCTGAGGTATTAATTGATCTTGATAAAAAATTAATGATTAACGAAGAAAAAACCGATACATATAATGTAATATATCCTATTTCCAATGTTAAAATTTCTCCAAGAGAAGCTTTTTATAGTAAAAAAGAAAAGATTCCCCTGGAAAAGTCAGAAGGTAAAATATCAGCAGAATTTGTAGTTTTATATCCTCCTGGTATTCCAATATTATCTCCGGGAGAAGAAATTACAAGGATTCACATAGAACAAATTATAAAAGGTCTTAAGAAAAAGCAGATTATTGACGTTATCGTATAGACGGGGTGGATTATGAAAGGATTTTTTATTACGATGGAAGGTCCTGATGGTTCGGGAAAAAGCACTCAAATTAGTGAGCTAAAAGAGTATTTAAATGATAAAGGTTATGATGTTTTGTTGACCAGGGAACCAGGAGGAACGGATATTGGCGAACAAATCCGGAAAATTATTTTGGACGTGAACAACAGTCATTTGTCATATATGGCTGAAACCCTCCTTTATGCAGCTTCCAGAGCCCAGCATGTGGAAGAAAAAATAAAGCCTGCCCTGGAAGCTGGAAAGGTTGTTATTTGTGACAGGTTTATTGATTCAAGTCTTGTTTATCAAGGTTATGCAAGAAAACTTGGCATAGAACTTGTAGAATCCATTAATCAGTTTGCGTTAATGGGCATTCAGCCAGATATTACTTTCTTTTTTGATATTAAACCTGAAGAAGCTATGGATAGGAAACAAAATCAGAAAGCATTAGACCGCCTGGAGAAAGAAAACATTTCATTCCATCATCTTGTTTACGAAGGTTATAAAATTCTTTTAGATCGTTATCCAAAAAGAATAAGGCGGATTGATGCAAGTCAATCCATAGATGAGGTTAAGAGCCAGATTCTTGGTGAAATAGACCGATTTTTAAAGGAGGAGGGTTTAAAATGAAGTTAGTAATGGCAATTATTCATGATGATGATGCGCAAAAAGTAATGGATGAACTCAGCAGAAATCAATTTGGGGTTACAAAGTTAGCAAGTACCGGTGGATTTTTAAAGTCTGGTAATACGACACTGATTATTGGAGCGGGAGAAGAAAAAGTTGATGATGTCATTTCAATTATAGAAAACAAATGTAAAAGCAGAAAACAAGTAACAACAGCAAATTTTCCTCTCACCAGTGTAGCCGATGGATATGTACCTTATCCGATAGAAGTAACCGTTGGGGGAGCAACAATCTTTGTATTGGATGTAGAACAGTTTAAAAAAATTTAGTTTAAAGGAGAATTTTTCATGGATATGAAAGTAGGGCCAGTCCAAACAGCCAATATTACGGAAGTAAAAACTGTTAAAGAAAAAGTAACAGAAAAAGATTTCGCCTTTACCCTTTTAAGCAAAATTGACGAATCGGAATTACAGGAAAAGCTTGAAAGAATGATTGAGGAGATTACTGTTCAGGGTAAAAAATTGGCTGAGCATATGGATATTAAAGACTTAAAGAAATACAGGGCAATGGTTGCGGATTTTATGAATGAGGTTGTGTCCAGGTCTCATAAATTTTCAAGGGAAAATTTTTTAGATAAAAGAGGAAGACACAGAGTCTATGGTATTGTTAAAAAAGTCAATGATAATTTAGATGAATTGGCCCAGGAAATTATCAAAAAAGAAAAAGATCATTTGAAAATTTTAGCTAAGGTTGACGAAATAAGAGGCTTATTATTAGATATCATTACATAAAAAAGAATTGATAATAATAGATCTTATTTAATATACTATAATAATAAAAATACACTGCTGCTTATACAGCGGTATTTTTTTGAATGAAAATTTCAAGGAACAGGAGATTATATATGTATAGCTTTGAAGAAATTGTAGGTCACAAAGAGATTATACAGGGGCTGCAACAAGGAATAAAAAATAACAAAATATCTCATAGCTATATTTTTGATGGAATAGAAGGAATCGGGAAGAAAACCTTGGCTTATACTTATGCGAAAACCCTCCAATGTCTAAAAGGAGCTGCTAGTCCATGTAATGAATGTGCTTCTTGTAAATCTTTTGATTCCGGCAATCATCCGGATGTTTTTTTTATAAAATCAGAAAAAAAGAGTTTAGGGGTAGATGAAATCAGGGAAGGGATACAAAAAGAAATAGAAATAAAACCTTATAAATACAAATATAAAATTTTTATTGTAGAAAATGCGGACAAGATGACAATTCAGGCTCAAAATGCCTTACTTAAGACCATTGAAGAACCTCCTGCTTATGGTATTATCATTCTTATTTCAACGAATTATAAACAATTTCTTCCTACCATCATATCCAGATGTTCTCTTATAAAGTTTAATTTATTAAAAACAGAAGAAATAAAGCATTATTTTATGAAAAGCAATCCATCCCAGGCAGAGAATATTGACTTATACATTGCTTTCTCAGAGGGCAGCATTGGCAGGGTTAAAAAAATGATGGAATCAGAATATTTTATGGATATAAGAAAAAAAGTTCTTGAATGGATAGAAAAAGCTAAAACCGGGGATTTAATTGCTATATATGACATTGAAAAAGAAATGGAAACTTATAAGGAAGATATAGAACTTATACTCTATTTAATGTATATTTGGTACAGGGATATTTTATTAATCAAGCATATTGGAGATAATCCATATATCATTAATAAAGATAAAATAAATATCTTGTTGAATCAAAGTCTGAACCTGTCTTATAATAATATTGACAAAATTTTGGAGACGATAAATAATGCAAGAATCCAAATTAGCAAAAATGCTAATTTAAGGCTTAGTTTAGAACTAATGTTACTACAAATAAAGGAGAATGCGAATGGCTAATGTAATCGGAGTACGTTTCAGAAGAGCGGGTAAAATATATTATTTTGATCCTGACGGTTTAGATATAAAAGTTGGTGATCATGTCATTGTTGAAACCATAAGAGGTATAGAATATGGTACTGTTGTTATTACCAACAGGGAAATCAGTGAAGAAGAATTGGTTGCTCCCTTAAAAAAGGTCATAAGAATTGCAACCCCGGAAGATGATGAAAAAGAAAAGGAAAATAGGGTAAAAGAAGTAGAGGCCTTTGATATCTGCAAACAAAAAATAAAAGAACATGGTTTGGAAATGAAGTTAATTGATGTAGAGTTCACTTTTGATAATAATAAAATCATGTTTTATTTCACTGCAGAAGGCAGAATTGATTTCAGAGAATTGGTTAAAGACCTTGCTGCGATTTTTAAGACCAGAATTGAGTTAAGACAAATAGGTGTCAGGGATGAAACAAAGATGATGGGAAGTTTAGGGATATGCGGCAGACCTTTATGTTGTTCCAGTTTTTTATGTGAATTTCAGCCTGTTTCCATTAAGATGGCCAAAGATCAAAATTTATCCCTTAACCCCACAAAAATTTCTGGTGTTTGCGGAAGACTTATGTGTTGTTTAAAATTTGAAGAAGAAACTTATAGAGAAATTAATGACAGATTACCTGATGTAGGACAAGAAGTAATGACGCCTGATGGAAAGGGAACAGTACTTGATATTAATGTTCTCAGGGAACTGATTAAAGTGGCTATCAATAAAGGTGAAGATGTGACAGAAGTCATCGTTTATCCTGCAAATCTTGTAACTTTTGATCCTGCATTAAAAAAGAATAAAACAGAAGATATTTTGGATGAAATGGATGAATTAGACGAGGTAGAATTTGAAGATGAGTAATAAGCCAGCTTTAAAAGAAGGAGAACGTTTAGATGACCTGAACATAAAAAATTACTTTCTTATTCAAAATCCCAGATTATTTTGTTTTGGGATGGATGCAGTTCTTTTATCTTCTTTTACGGAGGTAAAAGAGGGAGAAGAAGTCATTGATTTAGGGACGGGTAATGGAATTATTCCAATTTTACTGGCGGCAAAAACAAAAGGAAAAAGCTTTCTTGGGCTTGAAATACAGGCGGAAAGCGTGGACATGGCCCGACGGAGTGTCCTTTACAATGATTTATCCCATAAAATCAGGATTGATCAGGGCGATATTAAAAAGGTTGAAGAGTATTATAAAAAAGAGTCTTTTGATGTAGTTACCTCAAATCCTCCTTATATGAATGAAGGGGGAGGCCTAAAAAATCCTTATGAGGCTAAGGCTATAGCCAGGCATGAATTATTATGCAAATTGGAAGATGTGATTGCAGCAACAGCTTATTTACTAAAAAATAAAGGACGTTTTTATTTAATTCATCGTCCTTACAGGCTGGTCGATATTATCTTTTTGCTTAGAAAATACCGGCTGGAACCTAAAAAGATGCAGTTGGTGCAACCTTATGAAGGCAAAGAACCCAATATGGTTCTTATAGAAGCCATAAAAAATGCAGGAACTTTACTTAAAGTATTACCACCCCTGATTATTTATGATAATCAGGGACAATATACAAAAGAAGTGAAGCGTTTATATTACGAAGATGATATTATTTAGAAAAAATTTAAATACTATTGTAAAAGAATTTGAGTATATTGATAAAAGAGGGTTTAAGATGGCCGGAGTTTTATATTTATGTGCAACCCCTATAGGAAATTTAGAAGATATAAGTTACAGAGCAGTAAGAGTTTTAAAAGAAGTGGATTTAATCGGGGCAGAAGATACAAGGCATACGAAAAAACTACTAAATCATTTAGATATTCATACGCCCTTAACAAGTTATCATGAGCATAATAAAAAGACAAAAGGTCCTTTTCTTATTGAAAAATTAAAAAATGGCCTGAACATTGCCATTGTAACAGATGCAGGCACTCCTGGAATATCGGATCCTGGTGAAGATTTAGTCCGTCTGGCATATGAAAATAATATAAAGGTAGTTCCAGTACCTGGACCTTCAGCCCTTATCACAGGTCTGATTGTTTCAGGACTTTCAACAAAAAGATTTGTTTTTGAAGGCTTTCTTCCCACGGATAATAAAGAACGAAAAGAAAGATTAGATAAACTCAAAAAAGAAGACAGAACCATTATACTCTATGAGGCGCCTCACAGGCTTTTAAATACCCTGAAAAATCTTTATGAAGTTTTAGGTGACAGAAATATTTCTGTTATAAAAGAACTAACAAAAAAATATGAAGAGGTTTATCGTTGTACCATAACTGAAGGAATTCATTATTATACAGAAGTGGAGCCAAAAGGTGAATTTGTTTTAGTGATTGAAGCTTTATCAAAAGAAGCATTAGAAGAAATAGAAACAAAAAAATGGGAAGATATTACTATAGAAGATCATTATCATTTTTATATTCAACAAGGTATAGATAATAAAGAAGCCATAAAACAAGTAGCTAAAGATAGAAAAATAAGCAAAAGAGAAGTTTATAAAATCATTCATAAAATAGAGTAAAAAATAAAAAAGCCAATCAACAATTGGCTTTTTTATTTTAGTTGTCTTTTAATTCTAATCCAGCTAATCTTACAAGTTCGATAATTGTTTCTTTAGAAATCTTTTTACCTTTATAATCGATTAAATCATCCATACTTCCAGTGAAAATGTCAGCAGGTTGATATTTCTTTAAGATGATTTTGTCGTTGTCAACGAAAATTTCTAAAGCGTCTTTTTCATTGATATCAAGATTTCTTCTTAATTCGATAGGTAAAACTACCCTTCCTAATTCATCAACTTTTCTTACTACACCTGTAGATTTCATTTTTTATCCTCTCCTCTTTATAAATTATTATTCGACATGAAACTACAATGCTAGGATACCATAATTAGAAATAAAAGTCAACAGATTTTAAAAAAAAAAATGAAATATAAAGAATTATATACATTTTTAGTTATAAAAACTTGACAATATATGACTTTCTAAGAAAAAGTTCTGCATTTTATGAGTTTATTTTTCTTTTCATTATAAGAAATGTTACATTTTTTATCAATTCAAACAAAATAAGACTTGGTAAATATAAAATGATTTATTTTCGACAATTCGACAAAAATTGAGCTTATCAATTTTTATAAAGCAGTTCATATTTTTAAACAAGCAGCATATATATGTGATAAAAGTACCAGATAAAAAAGCTGGTATATCAGACAAAAGTACTATTTTTCTTTTTCATTTTTTTACTGAAACAGGAAAATAAAATTTGAATTAGAAACAGGTGAAGAGATGTTAAACTACATATGGGCTTTTATGATTTTATTAGGCATTATTGTAGCAGCTTTTACGGGAAAAATGGGTGAAGTCACTAATACGGCCATAGCCTCATCAGCAGAAGGGGTAGAAGTTTGTTTTAGATTATTAGGCGTTCTTGCTTTTTGGATGGGCATTATGAAAATTGCAGAAAAATCCGGCCTGATTAATTTATTAACGCTAAAAATCCGTCCCATATTAAGATTTCTTTTTCCTGATATTCCTGATGGTCATGATGCCCAAAAATATATAGCGACCAACATTATTGCAAATGTATTGGGACTTGGTTGGGGAGCCACACCACCAGGCTTGTTAGCTATGAAAGCTTTACAAGAATTAAATCTTAAAAAGGATGAAGCCAGTAATGCTATGTGCATGTTTTTAATTGTTAATATTTCTTCTGTCCAGCTTATTTCTGTCAATATCATTGCTTACAGGGCCCAGTATGGTTCAAGAAATCCTTCAGAAGTAATAGGACCATCTATTCTGGCAACGACCATATCAACAATAGTAGCAATTATATTTGGAAAGCTTATGGAGAGGAGGAATAAAGCTTGAAATGGATATTATATATATCCGATTTTATGATTCCACTGATTGTCAGTGGGGTTATTATTTATGGTCTATTAAAGGGAATCAATATTTTTGATGTTTTTATAGAAGGAGCTAAAGAAAGTGTAAAAGTAATTTTAACCATTATGCCCACATTAATTGGTCTGATGATGGCTGTAGGGATTATCAGGGCATCTGGAAGTTTAAATATGTTTGAACTTTTATTAAAACCGATAAGCAATTTAATCACTTTTCCGGTTGAATTAATTCCTCTTATTGTACTTAGAACCATTTCTTCTTCAGCCAGTTTAGGCCTGGTTCTGGATTTATTTAAGCAGTATGGTCCGGACTCTTTTATTGGCAGGTTGGTATCGGTGATGATGGGCTGTACAGAAACTATATTTTATACCATGTCCGTTTATTTTATGTCCGTTGGTATAAAAAAGACAAGATATACTCTGGCAGGAGCTCTAATAGCCAATCTGGCAGGGATTATCGCTTCTTTTTATATTACTTTATTTATTTTTGGAAAATAAAAGTCTTAACAATAAAAAAGGAGCATATGCTCCTTTTTTATTGTAATTCGCTGATAACTTTCTTAAGTGCGTCTAATGCTTCCTGAGGAAGTTTATCGAATCCGCCTTTTTCAGTTTCTCTGGATTCAACAAACTTAATTCTGTCTTCCATTCTCTTCTTTAATTGATCTAAGTATTCAGCGTCATTTAAGTCAGGAATAAATCCTTCAACTTCATATATTTCTATGTCAGAGAAGTTACCCCAAGGTTTAAATTCAGCAGTTCCTTCAACAATTGCTTCTAATACACCTAAAGTTACTGATGGAGGAACTTTCTTATCCATGAAAGAACCAGTATTTAAAATGTAGCAATCTACGTTTCTTTCTTGGAATAAAGCTTTAAATTTATTGTAGTCATCTGCTAAGGGGTAAGTTCTAAAGGGGTTCGCATAAGGTTCTACAACCAATGCATTAGGATCCACACCTGGTGCTAATCTTTCTGCAGTTGTTCTTTTTGTTGCTAATGTAGCACCCATTACGGAAGCAAGTTCAGCTCCTTTAATTTTGAGAACAGGAGGAAGGGTTGGGTCTTTCATTAGCCAGAAGATTGCATTAACAGGCTCATCAAATTTGTCAATACGGTTGGTTGACCATAATTTAGATTTAACCGCACGACCGTTACCATTTCTGATGTCTTCTGTAACAACAACGACTTTACCATTTTCATCAAGGGTTGCCCCGTTATTTTGAAGAGTTAATAAGTATTTGTTGTCTTCAGAAGTTAATGGATAGTCTTGAGTTTTGTCAAAGTAAGCTGGTTCTAATGCAATTGAAGAACCGTCAGTAGTGGAAATAATAAATGCATCATCGTGAAGAACTGTGATATCATATTTGTCATTATGACGTGCATGGGTAATGGTGGATTTTCCAGAGCCGGAAAGACCAAACACACCTGCTACGAATTTTCTTCCGGATGGTAAATTATATCTCTTTTGTCCACCGTGGCAGGAAGCGTAACCATTGCGGTTTGCAATAGCCCATGCAAGTGTTAAGGTACCTTTCTTGTGTTCTCCAAAATATCTCATACCAAGAATGGCTGCACAGTTATGTTGTGGGTCAAAACAAGTCAGTCCCATTGGATGATCTGGATGAGACCATGTAGGATCGGAGAATACATAGATATCTCCTTCATTTTCTAACTTAACAGATTCCTGATACATGTTGAAGTAGTATTCATTGATGTACTGGAAGTTAAGCATCCATGAATACATAATATTTTCCTGACCTTCTGGGATCAAAAGATGGGCTTTTACCATAAAGTCTTTGTCAAGTCCTACGTAAACTTCAGCATGATACATTTTTTTGAAGCGGGTTTGATAAACTGCTTCGCTGATTTTAAGTGCGTATTCATTAGTATTAACGCCAGGTTCACCAATAATTCTTCTTGCTGAAGCTGCACGACCACTTACGGCACCATCGTTAAAAAGAAGTACTTTAGCATCGGCATCTAATCCAATAGCTTCTGGATTATAAACAGGAATATCGGTTACAATAGTTCCTGGAGAAGCAGCTGCTAATTTATAAGCTTCTTTCAAAGATGTTATTTTTACAACATTATTGCCGTAAAAAGGTGTTTCGATAATAGTTCTGATTTGGGAGAATACAGGATTATTTGCTCCTATTTGATTCCTTGGATAACATTGTTGAGTTGCCATTTAAACCCTCCTTAAATTTTGTAAATATTATATTAAAAATTTATAAATAAAAAAAAGACAAACAAACAAACACAATAATAAAAATCTTGCCCCAGGTTATAATGATACAGTAACTGCATGAAAAAAGTCAATAGAATTGATAAAAATTCTTAGTTTTAAAACATAATAATAATATATTTTAAAAAAAATTATATCATACTTTTGTAAATGATGAATTGTTTTTGCTTTTTTTCTCCATTGGATATATAATATTTTTTAATATATCAATGCATTTTACATACAAATTTACAAATAAGGTGGAGGTAAAAGATGAGTAAAAAAACATTTTATATTACTACTCCTATTTATTATCCCAGTGACAAGCTTCATATCGGTCATTCTTATACGACGGTTGCTGCAGATGCTATGGCAAGATATAAAAGACTAAGAGGTTATGATGTAAAATTCTTAACCGGGACTGATGAGCACGGACAAAAAATAGAGCGTATTGCCAATGAGAAAGGGATTCATCCCAAAGAATATGTAGACAATATTGTAAAATGGATTAAAGAGCTTTGGAAGATTATGGACATCAGTTATGATACATTTATTCGTACAACCGATGATTATCATGTTAAATCTGTACAAAAAATATTTAAAAAACTATATGACCAGGGGGATATTTATAAGAGTACTTATGAGGGCTGGTATTGTACCCCTTGCGAAACCTTTTTTACAGAAAGACAATTGGTGGATGGAAAATGCCCGGATTGTGGAAGAGATGTAGAAAGAATAAAAGAAGAAAGCTATTTCTTTAAATTGTCAAAATATCAGGACAGATTAATTGAATACATTGAAAATAATCCTGACTTTATCCAACCTCAGGCAAGACAAAATGAAATGATTAATAATTTCTTAAAGCCAGGTCTTGAAGACTTATGTGTTTCCAGGACTTCTTTCAAATGGGGAATACCGGTTGAATTTGATCCAGGTCATGTGGTTTATGTATGGATTGATGCACTTTCTAATTATGTTACTGCTTTAGGTTATTTCTCAGACAATGATGAAGAATACAAAAAATACTGGCCAGCCGATGTTCATTTGGTTGGAAAAGAAATTGTTCGTTTCCATACGATTATTTGGCCTGCAATCTTAATGGCTTTAGGCGAACCGTTACCTAAAAAAGTTTTTGGACATGGATGGCTTATTATTGATGGAGGTAAAATGTCAAAATCTAAAGGTAATGTTGTTGATCCTAAAGTTCTGGTTGACCGTTATGGATCAGATGCTCTCAGGTACTTTCTTTTAAGAGAAATTGCTTTTGGACAGGATGGCAATTTTAATAATGAAGCTTTAATTCAAAGAATCAATTCGGATTTAGCAAACGACTTTGGTAATCTTTTATCCAGGACGATTGCTATGATTCAAAAGTATTTTAATGGACAGTTGCCTGAAGAAAAAGCAGCAACAGCTTTTGACCAGGACCTTAAAAATACTGCAAAAGAAACCATAATAAAAATGGAAGAAGCTATGGAAAAACTATTGTTTAGTGATTCCTTAGCGGAAATATGGAATTTAATCAGACGGGCTAATAAATATATTGATGAAACCCAGCCATGGGTTTTAGCTAAAGATGAAAGTAATAAGGCACAGCTGGCTGGTGTTTTATATAATTTAGCAGAAGTTTTAAGGATTGTATCTATATTAATCCAGCCTTTTATGCCTGCAACAACACCCAAAGTATGGAATCAGCTTGGTATTAGTGAAGGGGAGTTTACAACTTGGGACAGTATCAAAGAGTGGGGTAAGCTGCCTGATAATATAAAGGTTAATAAGGGAGAAATTCTTTTCCCCAGAATTGATTTAGAAGATGAACTTAAAAAATTAGAAGAAGCCTTAAAGAAAGCACAAGAAGAAATGGTTGTAAAAACAGAGGAAAAGAACACAGAACAATATATTTCCATTGATGATTTTAGTAAAGTAGAACTAAAAGTTGGAGAAGTTATTGAATGTGAAAAGGTTGAAAATGCGGATAAATTATTAAAATCAAAAATAAAAATTGGTGATGAAGTAAGACAAATTGTTTCTGGTATTGCAAAGTATTATTTTCCTGAAGAAATGATTGGAAAAAAAGTTGTTGTCGTATGTAACTTAAAACCTGTAAAATTAAGAGGTATCCTTTCAGAAGGAATGATTCTGGCAGCTTCTGATGATAATGGAAAATTGGTTCTTGTTTCTGTAGATAAAGACATTGAAAGCGGAGCGAAGGTGAAATAATGTTTTTTGAATCTCATGCACATTATGATGATGAAGCATTTAATGAAGACAGGGAAGACTTATTGTCTTCCTTTCCTAATGAGGGAATAGATTATGTAATACAGACAGCTGCCGATATTGCTTCATCAAAAGCAGGGTTAAAACTGGCAAAAGAATATGATTTTATTTACTGCAGCTTAGGGGTTCATCCTCATGAAGTTAAAGAATTAAATGAAGATAATTTTAATGTATTAAAAAAATTATCTAAAGAAGATAAGGTTGTTGCTATAGGAGAAATAGGACTGGATTATTATTATGACAATTCACCAAGAGATTTGCAAAGATATTGGTTTGAAAAGCAAATAGAATGGGCAATCGAAGAAAATCTGCCTATTATTGTACACAGCAGAGAGGCAAGCCAGGAGACTTTTGAGATCATAAAAAAATATGATTTTCCTAAAAAAGGGGTTATTCATTGCTATTCGGGCAGTGCCCAGATGGCAGAAGAGTATATAAAAATGGGTTTTTATATTGGAATAGGAGGAACTGTAACTTTTAAAAATGCAAAAAAAGTGGTAGAGGTCGTTGAAAAAATCCCCATATCTTCTATTTTGATAGAAACCGATTCCCCTTATCTGAGTCCTGAACCTTACAGAGGAAGAAGAAATGATTCCAGAAATCTAAAATATATAGCAGAAAAAATCGCCCAAATTAAGGGCCTTGATTTAGATACGGTTGCCCGCATCACAAAGGAAAATGGTATAAAATTGTTTGAAATTTGAGAAAGATTAAGTTTATATTACAAAGATTTATATTATTTTTAAAAAGCCAAAATATGTAAGGGCCAAAAAGCCTTATGTATTCTGGCTTTTTTATATGTTAAGAAATTATAAAAAAGTTTTTACAAAATGTAATATTTTTATGAATAAAATTTAAAAGATGCGTATATAATAGTAATATCAAGGCTTCCGTGAATTGTAAAAAATATACATTTAGTTATTTGACAATTCACCCGTTACAAATTATAATACCTAAGAATCCAAATTGAAAAACAGGAGGTAAAAAAATGGGACACAAAACCAGAACACTGTTTTTCATCATGGTCATGTTCTTGTTGTGCTCCAGCAGTGCAACAGCATATCAATTAATGTTGAAAGAAGTAACTGTAATTGACAATGATAAAGTTTATTTATATAAAACACCGAAAACTACAGTTGAAACTTTTTTACAAGAACAAAGCATAGTTATTGATTCCAAAGACGAGATTAATGTGGCCATGAATGATAACATAGTGGAAGGCATGACGATTAAAATCATAAGAGCCGTTCCAATTCAATTAGTTTTGGACGGCAGGGAAGAAGAAGCTTATACGAAAGCAAAGACAGTAAAAGATTTTCTTAAGGAGAAAAAAATTGACGAGGAAAATCTGGTGAGTATCAGTAGCTCTCTGGACGAAATAATTAGTCCTCATATGGAATTAGAGATTAAAACCCGTAAAGTAGAAACGATTACAGAAGAAAGTGTTATTCCATATGAAACAGAGTTACAGGAAACACCACATCTTCCCGTAGGTGAGAAAAAACTTGTCCAGGAGGGAAAAGACGGGCTAAAGAAAATTAGCTATAGAGTCGAATACATAGGAGGGGAAGAAGTTAACAGGGAAATAATATCTGAAGTTATCGTAGAAGAAGCTCAAAAGGAAATTATTAAAGTTGGAGCTGAAAACGTCATTGAAGGAAAAGACGGGAAAATTTATAAGTACAAGAAAGTTCTTACAATGAGTGCTACTGCCTATACGGCAAGCTATGAAGATACGGGAAAGGCGCCAGGACATCCGGCTTTCGGTATCACTTATACGGGTACAAGAGCCAGGGTGGGAACAGTAGCGGTTGATCCCAATGTTATTCCTCTTGGAACAAAACTCTATATTGAAGGTTATGGATATGCTGTTGCAGAAGATATAGGCGGAGCTATTAAAGGAAACAAAATTGACTTGTATTATAATACTCTTGAAGAGGCAAGAAATTTTGGAAGAAAACAATTAAAAGTATATATTTTAGTTGAATAGGAAAAGCCGATATAATCGGCTTTTTTCTAATGGAGGATAGGATTATGGAATTAATTGCATCTGCCAGTAAGACAAAAGAAATACTCAACAAATATCCCTTTGTTTTTAGAAAAAAATATGGACAAAATTTTTTGATTGATAGCCATGTCTTAAACAAAATCATAGAAGGGGCCGAAATTGGCCGTGAAGATTTTGTTTTGGAGATAGGTCCTGGGATAGGAAGCCTCACTCAAGTCTTATCAAGAGAGGCTAAAAAAGTGGTGGCTGTAGAAATTGATTCTCAGTTGATACCTATTTTAGAGGATGTTTTAAAGGAATGTGACAATTTAGAGATTATTCATGGAGATATCTTAAAGACGGACATTAAAAAAATAATCGAAGAAAAAAATAATAACCAACCCATAAAAGTTGTTGCAAATCTTCCTTATTATATTACGACGCCAATTATTATGATGCTTTTAGAAAATAAGCTGCCTGTTTCAAGTATTACGGTTATGATTCAAAAAGAAGTAGCAGACAGGTTAATTGCCAGACCAGGGACAAAAGATTATGGAGCGATTACAGTTGCCGTAAATTATTATGCGGTTCCATATCTTGTTGCGAATGTCCCAAGAAATTGTTTTATTCCAAGACCTAATGTGGATTCTGCTGTAATAAAGTTAGAGTTGCGTTCAGAAGCTGCCGTAGAAGTCAAAGATGAAGAACTATTTTTTAAAATTGTAAAGGCTGCTTTTTCTCAAAGAAGGAAAAAGCTGATGAATAATTTAATTAGCCAGGAGATAACAGATCTTTCTAAAGATGAACTTGCTTTAATATTTAGTCAATTGGCTTTTGATGAAAATATCAGGGGTGAGATGCTTTCGATTGAGGATTTTGCACGATTAACCAATGCCTTGAAAAAAGAATAAATAGCATATTTTTAACTCTCCATAAATATATTATAAAGACAAGATATGTTAGGAATCTGGACATTAAGAATGGAGGGTTAGGATTGAGTAATGGGAATTACCGTTCATTTATTATTTTAAGACAAGACTGCAGGGGCTATGCTATATCCAGTAAGGAGCCATTTGGCTACTGTAAAATAGATGCCTATGGGGATAAAGCAAGATTCCAGCTATATGTACAGGAATTAAAAATTATTCCAAAAGAAAAGGGTTACCGATTTACCTTGCTGGCTAACTTACCTGCGGGTCCTAAGCAAATTCCTTTGGATAGCTTTTATGTTGATGAAAAAGGTAAGCGGAATTTTAAAATTGAGATGGACCGAAATAATATAGGCGGAAGCGGCCTTAAAGTGGAGCAAATTGAAGGGGTAGCAGTCTTAGCTGAAGATTCTTTTTCTAATACAGTGGCTCCTTTAATAGGTTTTAAAAGAGAACCTTTTGAGTGGAATCCTAAAAAAATGCGAACAAAATTTGAAAAAGAAGAAAAAATGAAAGAAAATAATAAAGAAGAAAAGCAAGCAATAAAAGAAAGAAAAGAATTAAAAGAAACTACTACAGATGAAAAAGAACGAAAAGAAGAAATCAAGAAAAAAGAAATGGAAAGATCGGATATAGAAAAAGCAACAGAAAAGCTCAAAGAGATTAAAGGAGAAGATATTTATAAAGAAGAAAAGCAGGAAGAAAGAAAAGAAGAAAATATAATAGAAAAAGCTGTATCAGAAGAAAACGATGAGACAAAAGAAATAAGATTATTTGAAAGTGAAAAAGAAAGGAAAGAAGATTTTACTGAAATTTTTGAATTTAAGAATGAAGAGCTAGAAGAAAAAAAGCCAGATAAAGAAGAAAGAAAATCAGATCAAGATAAAGAAGAGTCAGCCAAAATTGAAACGGAAGATCAATTTTTTACTGGTCAAACTTATTGGAACTTTTTTGATAAAAGATCCAAAGAAGAAGATTATATCAATAAAATTATAGAGAGAAGTATTCGGATGAATCCTTTTGAAAAGCCAGGTGAAGATATGGAATGGTATAGAATATCCTATGAAGAACTTCCCCTTATTGTAAATTTCCCCTGGCGCTGGTATTCAAATCCCTTTTTATTGGTTGGGGCTAAAAAATACAATCATATTCTTTTGGGTAAGAATAAGAAATTAAATACTTATTGTTTAGGAATTCCGGACTTATATTCTCAGTATTCTAAAGAAAGAGCAGAATCTTTTGGCTACAGAACATTTTTGTGTTGTAGAAATACTCAACCAGTTACAGGAGAATATGGCTATTGGATTATCGATTTAGTCATGAATGTTTAGTTTTAAAAAAGGTCTGTTGCATTGACAGTTAAATCAATTAATGTATTGTTTTACTTTAGTATTAAAAAAGGAGCTGTACGTAAATAAATTTTCGTAACAGCTCCTTTAATTTTAACTTTTATTTTTAATAATGTGTAGCAATATATTCAGCAGCTTCTTTCACCTTATCCTGATGGATTTTTTGTACCACATTGGTACCGTGGGTTCTGCTGTTTAAAAAATGTATGTCCACATGACCATCTATGCCATTGTTTTTAACGGCATCTAAATTTTGTCCTCTGCCATATCCTCCACTGCGTTCGTTAACGACTTTTACAGCAGGTTCTGAATCTACTCCGGCATGAGGCATAGCGGTCATAGAACCAGCAATATAATTACCGTCTACTTCAACAACCACCGCTCTTCTTTCCCAACTAAAACCGCCCCAGATTTCTTTCATGATTTTTGTATCTTCTTTCGTCAGGGTTTCAACATCGGCATGATTGGTTCCGAAAGTTCTTTTAATCATGAAACTCTTACCTGTTTTTATATCTGTTACTTTAGCAGTTTTTCCTCTTGGGAATATGTACTGAACTTTGCTAAACCAATCAAGGGCTCCTTTTGAAGGAGTTGATTGAGTTGCTTCACTGGATGCATTGCTGCCAAATAACGAATTATATGTCATATTTCCTACAATTCCATCTACAGCTAAACCATGGGCTTTTTGATATTTTTTCACTGCATCTGCGGTAATGGATCCATAGTAACCTGTAGCTGTGTGATAATTAAAATATCCTAATCTTTTTAACTCCGTCTGAACTTTTTTAACTTCTTCTCCCCTTGAACCTTGTTTTAAAAGAATGGCAGAGGCCTCCTGGGGAAGTATTAAAATAGATGCTACAAGGCTGCATATAATCCATTGTTTTATTTTTTTACTCATGCTGTCTCCTCCTTTGATGACTAGATTACATAATTCCTTTACATATGATTATATTACAAAAATGTTAATTTGTAAAGTTGCTTTTAATAATTTTGTAATAAGTTTTATAAAATTAACTCTTCCGTGTAAAGGGCATATTATATTATTAAGTAAAGATTAAAAAGGGGAATCCTATGAAATTACATGAAAAAGTAAGGTTCAGGCTCCGCCAGTATGGCTATGAACATAAGAAAATTAAGAGTTTGTCACGGGAATTTTTTAATAAGATTGAAGAGATCGATAAGTATTTAGAAAAAGAAATGACTAAGAGCAGAAAAAGAAAAAAATAAAGCCAACTAAAGTTGGCTTTATTTTTACATCAATAATAAAACATGAAATAATGAATTATTCGAAAAGGGCAGTAGCTACCATAAAAATAACAAATGCAATAATGGAGAGCCAGACTGGCCAATTGAGTACTTTTATTCTGGAAGGTTCAGCCTCAGTTGTAACAGCAGTTTGTTCTGTTGGAACAAGACTTTCTGTTTCAGGAAAATCCTTGTTTTGGGTGATTATTGGCTCTTGAATAATCGTATTGTCTTGAAGCAAGATATATTTTTTATAGTTTTCTTGATGGATGTCATGCATGAAGTATAGGAAAAGACCAGCAACAGGTGTTATCAAAAGGGCTAAAGCAAATGTAACCCCAACAGCTTGAAGTTTTTCTGTAAAAGAAGCTTCTAAAGCAGTAGTTGCAGCATCTGCATATAAATCCGGATATAATTCCATCATTTTAAAAAGCAGTTTTTGAAATAAAACAGTTGAACCATTGATGGTAAAATGCATAATCATTGAAGGAAAAATAGAATTTGTAAGTCTTACGATATAAGCAAAGATTACACCCAGAACAAAGGCATATGAAAATTGATGCAGATTTAAGTGGATTATTCCAAAAAAGAGGCCATTTATTAAAATGGCTCTTTTGATATCAATTTGGTCATAGCCGGATAATAAAACACCTCTTAGGGGTAATTCTTCACAAATGGCCGGGGTAAGAGCAATAACAGCCAGTAATGCTAAAGTTGGGGAAGATATTATTTTTTCCATCACGAAAGGAACATCATTGGTAACAAACAAATTAGCAAGAGAAGATATAAACATGACTAATGGTAAGATAAAAATGCCAACTAAAAAAGAAAGAATGACAGTCGGTAAACCAGGCCAGTTTAGTCTAAGCGTTTTTTTAACTGGTGATTTTGTAACGATAAGGTATATTATCGTAGGCAAAACTAAAAATATAATCTCTATCATAACTTGAATGAATAAAATAGGCAGTTGCTTTATTCCCGGTATAAAGGATAAAATAATACTACCAATCATAAAAGCAAATAAAATAATGGCAGCAAACAAGTTACTTCTATGAGTTGTATTCATAAAAACACCTCTTTAATATTTTAATAGTATTATAATATATTATCAAAGAAGTTTAATTTTAACAAGTCAATCAAATGATGAGTTACCATTTTTTTTAATACGCTTTTTAATAATTTTTTTTAAGCTTTTACTTGAAAAAGATTTTTATCCGTGTTATAATACCCTTTGCGTAGAAAGCTTGCACCATTAGCTCAGTTGGTAGAGCACCTGACTCTTAATCAGGGTGTCCGGGGTTCGAGCCCCCGATGGTGTATTTTGCGATTGTGGCGGAATTGGCATACGCGCTAGACTAAGGATCTAGTGTCCACTTACGGACTTGGGGGTTCGAGTCCCCCCAATCGCATATGAATAATAAAGGGTGTTTGGTCGAGTCCCAAATACCCTTTGTTTTTTTGCCTTGAACAAAGACAAATTGTTCTGGGCTTTTTTTATATAAAGTTAGCTTTGGATACGGAGTAAAATTACAGGAAAAATTCACTGAATGCTATAACTATTTCATTCTTCAGGATAGGAATATGATAAAGATGACAAGAAAAGCAGACGCTATAGCGCATTTTCTTGTAATAAAATTATGGGAGGTGAAAGAATGGCATTAGTGGCAAACGTTGTAGGAACAAAATTAAGTTTAAAGTTTCAGGATGGGGACAAGACGATTTCTAAAACATATGGAAACATTAAAGCAGATGCGACAGACCAGGCTGTTTTTGATGTAGCAAGAAATATAGCATATTTGTCTGACAAAACAGTGGAAGTGGTAAAAAAAGTGGTTGAGACAGAATTAGCGGAAGTTTAATTATAAGTAAGATAAAGGAGGGGTGAATTGATGGATACAAATAAGGTTTTGGAAATGATTTTTTTAGCTGTTGATGGAAGTAAAGTGACGATTGCGGTACCTTCACCAAAAGATAGTTTAAGCAATAGTGAAGTGGACGGGGTTATGAATGAAATTATTCAGGCCAATATATTTAGTGATAATCATGGAAACTTAGTTGAAAAATATGGAGCAAGAAAAGTAATCAAAACGGTTGAAGAAATCCCATTAGAATGAAAAAGGCAGGGCAACCTGCCTTTAATTTTTTTAAAAATCTAATTTTATAATCTAATATAAATGTTTAATATCTTTTAATCATGTAGTATAATTCAAGTAATAGATAATTAATAATATAATAATATTTTCTGCTATTTATCATAATTTATCATAAAGTCAAATATCAATAAAAATAAGACAAGTATAAGGGTGATACAATGATAGAGTTTTATAAAAAACACAAAGATAGTATTAATAAATTACTGACAGCTTTATTCTTAATTTTATGCTTATACTTGTTTTTCCGTTATATTTTTTCGTATGTTGCACCCTTTATTATTGCCTGGCTTTTAGCTTCTGCCATGGAGCCTTTAGTCAGGTGGTTTCAAAAAAAATGCAAGATGCCCAGAGGGCTTGCAAGTATTTTATCAATCATTATTATTCTTGTTTTTATAGGAACTGTAGTAACAGGAATCGTTATGAGAATTATCCAGGAAGCTCAGGCTTTTGCACAGGATTTTCCTGCTTATTATAAAGGATTTATGGAGAGTTTAGAAAGTTTAAGAGGAAAGACAGAAACCTTTATTTTAGCCTTACCGGATTCTCTTCAGGATTTAATAAGAAATGGTTTTGATGCCATCATGAAAAGTTTAACAGAGGCGGTCGGACCAGGTGTTAAAAAAGGTTCTATTGGCTTTGTTGTGGCCCTTCCGAATGCTTTTTTTGTCAGTGTTGTGACCTTGATTGCAACCTTCTTTATGAGTAAAGATAAGATGAAAATCCAGAACTTTATTGAAAGACAATTGCCAGCCAGTTGGAACAGAAAAATAGATATCGCCAGAAGGGATTTATTTGGGGCCTTATTAGGATATATAAAAACCCAGCTTATTCTTATGATATTTGTTTCCAGTATATGTATTATAGGTCTTACAATTCTAAGGGTAAAATATTCTTTATTAATAGGATTTGTTATCGGTATTTTTGATGCTTTCCCCATTTTGGGAAGTGGTGGGATTCTTATTCCCTGGGCCATTTATAATTTTATTACGGGGGATTATTTCAGAGCGATAGGTTTTTTAATCATATATGGTGTGGTTATTTTATTCAGACAAATGGTAGAACCTAAAGTTTTAGGAACACAAATAGGGGTTTATCCCCTTGTGACCTTAATGGCTATGTACATAGGTATTAAGATGTTTGGTGTTATAGGAATTATTGCAGGTCCTATAGTAGTTATTTTTATAAAGACCATGCAGAAAGTTGGAATTATTCCTGAGTGGAGATAAATACACGATAAAAAATGAATAAAGTGAATAACTTGTATAATAAATATAATTCATTTATAATGATTTAAAAATAATGTATTTTCCAAACAGGAAATATCTTTATCTGGCTGCTTCCTGACAGCTCTTAAAATTAAAGTTCCAATGAGCGTAAAATATTTGATTACTATAAAAAATAAGAAATTATTAATAAGAGAGTGGGGAGACTTAGACTATGATTTGGAATGAATATAATGAGTGCATGAGCCGGGAAGAAATGATCAAACTCCAAAGTAAAAGACTATGTGAGACGGTTGAAAGGGTTTATCATAATGTCCCTTTTTATAGAAAGAAAATGCAGGAAATGGGCATGGAACCAGGAGATATAAGAGGCATTGAAGATTTAAATAAACTTCCCTTTACAACAAAGCAGGATTTAAGGGATAATTATCCTTTTGGCTTATTTGCTGTACCTATGAGTGAAGTGATGAGACTGCATGCCTCTTCTGGTACAACGGGAAAGCCGACAGTAGTAGGTTATTCCAGAAAAGATATAACAACCTGGTCTGAAGTGGTTGCCAGGTGTCTTTGTGCTGCTGGCGTCAGGAAAAATGATGTTATTCAGATAGCTTATGGATATGGTTTGTTTACTGGTGGCTTAGGTTTGCATTATGGTAGTGAAAAGGTTGGAGCAACTGTCATTCCTATATCCGGCGGAAACACACAAAAGCAAATTCAAATTATGAGAGATTTTAAAAGTACGGTGTTAGCATGTACACCCTCCTATGCTCTTTACCTGGCTGAAACGATGGAAGAAATGGGCGTTGATCCTAAAGAACTTTCTTTAAGAGTTGGAATTTTTGGAGCTGAACCCTGGACCGAAGAAATGAGGAAAAAGATTGAAAGCAAGTTGCATTTAAAGGCGATTGATATATTTGGTTTAAGTGAAATTGTTGGTCCTGGTGTTTCTTGTGAATGTGAAATGCAAAATGGCCTACATATTAACGAAGATCATTTTATTCCTGAGACCATTAATCCAGATACCTTAGAAACGGTTTCAGAAGGAGAGGTTGGGGAACTGGTATTTACAACCATTACAAAAGAGGCGCTTCCACTTCTCAGATACAGGACAAGAGATTTAACCGTTCTTCATTATGATAATTGCCCGTGTGGAAGAACTTTGGTTCGTATGGAAAAATGTAAAGGCCGAAGTGACGATATGTTAATTATTCGCGGCGTAAACGTATTCCCATCTCAAATAGAAAGTGTATTGTTGAATATGGGAGAAACTAAGCCTCATTATTTACTTATTGTTGATAGGATAAATAATCTGGATACTTTAGAAGTATGGGTAGAAGTGGATGAAATCTTCTTCTCGGATGAAATCAGAAATCTTGAATCTTTGTCAGCAAAAATTAAACATCAGATAGAAAGCACTCTAGGAATTTCTGTAAAAGTTAAACTTGTAGAGCCAAAGACCATCGAAAGAACAGAAGGAAAAAGTAAAAGGGTTATCGACAGGAGAAAACTTTAAGGAGGGATATAATGCTCATTAAGCAGTTATCGGTTTTCCTGGAAAACAAGTCGGGAAGATTAACGGAAGTAACAAAAACTTTAGGGGATTTAGATATTAATATTTCTGCACTCAGCATTGCTGATACGGCAGAATATGGGATTCTCAGAATGATTCTGACAGATCCGGATAAAGCCTATAAAGCATTAAAAGAAAAGGGTTTTTCCGTAAGATTAACAGATGTATTATGTATTGCAACACCCCATAGACCCGGGGAATTGGCAAAGGCATTAGATATTCTTTCAAAAAATGGTATCAGTGTAGAATATATGTATGCTTTTGAAGTAGGCGAAAAAGCTTTTATTGTAATTAAAACGGCAGATAATCAAAAGACCATTGATACAATAATTGCTCATAAAGATGAAGTAGAACTGATTAATGCCGATGAAATTTGTCAAATACAGGCTAAGTAGCATAAAAAATCTTAAATGCCTTGACAAGACAGTAAGTTATATTTTATTATTAATCAAAAAAATAGACAAAGACAATGAAGAGGAATAGTAAATACATTTTTTTTCAGAGAGGGAATCGTTGGTGGGAGATTTCTAAAAAATGTATTTATGACCCGCCTTGGAGTTCTGTATGATGAATACAGCGGTAACGTTGGTTATCGTTAATAAAAATGAGTGATGCGTATGCATTATTAGGGTGGTACCGCCGAAAACCTCGGTCCCTTTTGGGATGGAGGTTTTTATATTATTTTACCTTTTTAGAAAAAACGTTATAATGAATAAAGTATATGAAGGACAAAAAGAAAGGAAGAGAAGGGGAATTAAAATGGAGAAAGATAAAAAATTTGTTCAGGAAATCACAGACATGAATGAAGATTTTGCTCAATGGTATACGGACGTTGTCAAAAAGGCTGAGCTTATTGAATATTCAAGTGTCAGAGGATGTATGATTATTCAGCCATATGGATATGCTATATGGGAGTTGATTCAAAGTCAATTGGACCAACGTTTTAAAGAAACTGGTCACAAAAACGTTTATATGCCACTTTTTATTCCAGAAAGTTTATTACAAAAAGAAAAGGACCATGTAGAAGGTTTTGCACCTGAAGTGGCCTGGGTGACGCATGGTGGGAATGAAGCATTAACAGAAAGGCTTTGTGTAAGACCTACTTCAGAAACGCTCTTTTGTGAATACTATTCTAATGTTATTCAATCTTACAGAGATTTACCTAAATTATATAATCAATGGTGTTCAGTGGTCCGTTGGGAAAAGACCACAAGACCTTTCTTACGTACTTTAGAATTTTTATGGCAGGAAGGTCATACAGCCCATGCAACGGCAGAGGAAGCTCAGGAAGAAACTATCCGTATGTTGAATGTATATGCTGAATTTTGTGAAAACGTTTTAGCTATTCCAGTGATTAAAGGTAAAAAGACGGAAAAAGAAAAATTTGCCGGGGCTAAGGAAACTTATACCATAGAAAGCTTAATGCACGATGGTAAAGCGTTGCAGTCAGGTACCAGCCATAACTTTGGGGATGGTTTTGCAAGAGCCTTTGATATTAAATACACAGACAAAAACAATGAATTACAATATGTTCATCAAACTTCCTGGGGTGTAACCACCCGCTTAATTGGAGCAGTGATTATGGTTCATGGAGACAACAGTGGTCTGGTACTGCCTCCCAGAATTGCGCCAATCCAGCTGGTTATTATTCCTATTGCACAGCATAAGGAAGGAGTATTAGAAAAAGCTCATGAAATAAAAGAAAGATTAAGTTCTATTGTCAGAGTGGAATTGGACGACAGCGATAAAATGCCTGGCTGGAAATTTAGTGAGTATGAGATGAAGGGGGTTCCTTTCCGCTTAGAAATAGGACCTAAAGACATTGAAAATAATCAAGTGATATTGGTTAGAAGAGATACAAGAGAAAAAATTAAAGTGGCGATGGATGAATTAGAAATCAAAATTCCTGAATTAATGGATACCTTACAGAAAGATTTACTTGAAAAAGCACGTCAAATGCGGGACAGTAAAACTTATATTGCAAAAAATATGGACGAATTTAAAGACATTATTACAAATACGCCTGGCTTTATAAAAGCAATGTGGTGTGGCGATGAAGCTTGTGAAATTAAAATAAAAGAAGAAACAGGGGCTACAGCAAGATGTATTCCTTTTGAACAAGAGCATTTATCAGATACCTGTGTTTGCTGTGGAAAGTCTGCAGATAAAATGGTTTATTGGGGTAAAGCATATTAAAAACTTCCGTTTCCGGAAGTTTTTAATATGACTCTATTTCATTTCCGCCATATTTTTTGAGGATATTCATCACTTGATTGATATTTTCAGCTTTGACTTTTGTTGTCATAAGAATTTTGCCTTCTTTTAATCCTTCTTCATAGAGACTGGTTTTCGTTTTGGGTATGCCCAGATCAATTAAACCTCCGACGATTCCTCCAGTGACTGCTCCTGATAAAAGACCGGCTAAAGGTCCGGCAGCGGTTAACAGGCCAAGACCAGGGATAGCAAAAGTACCAGCGCCAATTAAAAGCCCTGCAATACCACCGAGCACCCCTCCAGCTGTAATTCCATCGGTAATATCATCATCAACCAATTCTTCTTGTTTTTCATTATTATCCGATTCTTTTACGGCTATAGAAATATTTTCAATGGGAAAATTTTGATTTCTAAGTTCATTTGCTGCTTGTTCAGCATCTTCTCTGCGGTTGAAAAGAGCAATGACGGTTTTATCCATAAAGATACCTCCTTTTCCATAGTTTAAGTTAAAAAGTCATTTTTATTCATAAAGTTGATTTAATAAAAATAATCGCTTTTGCATTTGGAGGGAAAGATGTGTATAAGGAAAAGATTCCCAAAGAAGTTGAAGAAATTATTTTAAAACTAAATAAAGAGGGTTTTGAAGCCTATATTGTTGGGGGATGCGTAAGAGACCTTCTGATGGGTAGAATTCCGAATGACTGGGATATAACAACTTCTGCAAAACCTGAAGAAGTTAAAAAAATTTTCCCTAAAACGTATGATACGGGTATTGCTCATGGAACAGTTACGGTGATTTTAAATGGGGCTCATTTTGAAATAACAACTTATAGAATAGAAGGAAAATATGAAGATTACAGAAGACCTAAAGAAGTGACCTTTACAAGAAATTTAGAAGAAGATTTATCAAGAAGAGACTTTACCATGAATGCCATCGTTTATCATCCTCAGGAAGGTTTTATGGATCCTGTGGAAGGTATTAAAGACATAAAAAATAAGATGATCAGATGTGTTGGAGAGCCTTCAAAAAGATTTGAAGAAGATGCCCTTAGAATGCTTAGAGCCATTCGTTTTTCTGCACAACTGGATTTTGAAATAGAAGAAAAGACCCTTGGAGCGATTAAAGGGCATGCTGCTTTAATTACGCATATTAGTGCAGAAAGAATAAAGGATGAACTGGATAAGATGTTAATGGCGTCTTATACTGACCGCTTAATCTTATTATATGAAACAGGACTATTAAAATATATTCTTCCTGAACTGGATAAGTGTTTTGCAGTTGAGCAAAATCATCCTCATCATGTGGATAATGTGGGGATTCATACTTTAAAATCGGTCGGACTTGTGGATAAAAATTTAAATTTAAGATGGACTATGCTCTTACATGATATCGGAAAAGCCAATTGTAAAGAAACAGATGAAAAGGGCATTGATCATTTTCATGGTCATGTCAGGGAAAGTGTTCGTTTGACTAAAGATATTGTGAAGAGGTTAAAGTTTGATAAAAAAAGCAGCAGTCATATTATTAAATTAATAGACTGGCATGATGAAAGAATAAAAAAAGATAAAAGGGCAGTTAAAGAAGTTTTATCACAAATAGGAGAAGAGGCTTTTTTAGATTTGCTAAAAGTACAATTGGCAGATTCAAGGGCTCAAAATCCTAAATATATAAAAGAAAAAGAAGAACAACTGCAAAGTCTTTATGAAGTTTATAAAGAGATAAAAGAAAATAATGAATGTTTTTTAATAAAGGATTTAGCTGTCAATGGAGAAGATTTAATTCGTTTGGGGATAAAGGAAGGAAAAGAAATCGGAGAGCTTTTAAAGCAGTTATTGGAATTGGTGATAGAAAATCCAGATCAAAATAATAAAGAAAGTCTTCTTTTATATGTTAAAGAAAACCTTATTCCTTAAAAAATGCTCCCATTTAGAAAATAAGTTATTTTTTCTAAATAGGAGCTTTTTTATTTCAGGTATCTTATTCTTTATTTTTGATGTAAAAGTTTTCGACGGATAAATCATTTGATAGTAAGGAAGAACTGGAAATCTTATAAATAAATTTTTTATCTCTGCTGGCATAGGTAAAAGTATCTTCTATATTTCCAAGATAAAGATTTAAAGTACTGTTATCGCTGTCATATAAATAAATGGTTATGCTGGTTCTGGGGTTTTTGAGGCCGTATTTTTCCAGGTCTTTTTCACTGGCATTGTCTTTAACGAATTCAGAAATTTTTCTTGTATTTAATACAGTGATCAGAGATCTGACAGAGGCCTCGTCTAATGTTCTGTCATTACTGTACCACTGATCGTCTTTTAATTGGATTTCAAAAGTTTTTCCTTCATTTTCAATCTTAATCTTTTCTATATATTCCTTTTTAAAGGATAGTAGAATCTTATCCCTGAAAAAGTCCAAGTCAAAAGATAAATCCTCCAATAGTCTTGAGCTTATGGTATAAATACTATTGTTATTTTTATTATAAACATAAATGCCTTTTGATAAAGGGGCCTCATTTCCTAAAATCAGGGTATTTGAATTTCCTTCATCGTCGGTAAAAGTAATGCTTGTTTTAGATGAATCAACGCCATAATTGGATAAGTGACTACTGTTTTCTTCAACAAAAGCTGTTGCCTGTAGAGTATTAAATCTGCCAAGTAAGGTATTTACATTGAAGTCGTCTGCAGGAAATTCTATGGGCTGTGTAATGTTCCAGCTTTGACCGTCTCTTACTAATTGAATACTTTGATTTTCATGGGTAATATCGATATGGGTAATTTTATTCTTTTCAAGTTGCCATACATAAATCGTTTCATCTTCAGGGACTTCATATGTTTTTTCATAATAGCAATAGTAAGCATAAGCAGCTAAAAATATAATGACGGCCAATAAGGTTGGAATAATTTTTTTCATAAAGTTCTCCTCCTAAGGTATAACATTAAGCCAAATATGAATACAAAAAGAGGAATAAGAACCACACAAACCAAGAAGATTAACTGGCTTTGAATACCTACTAAAACGATTGGTTCAGGGGAATAGGTTTTTGGTTTAATATTAACGATGGATTCATCATCTTTAAACCAGGTTAAAGCGCCTAAAACGATATCACTGTTTCCGCCTAAGCTAATGGCCTGATCATGCAGGAAAAAGGCATTTCCAATAACCAAAAGCTGTGCCGTTTCATCGTTATCCAGATATTTTTCTGCGGTTATGGCAATTGCTTCTTCCTGAGAAGTTTCAAGAACAACACGGTTAATGATATCTTCTTTTTTTTCAATAGACAGTTTTCTGGCATTGGGTATGATGGTTGCAATATTATCTTCTTCCAGTCTTTGAACAATTTCATGGCTTGTATATACAGGGACCAGGGCTCTTTCATCCTGGGCGTAATGTCTTAAAGAGTCGCTCAGGGGTATATTTTCTACTTTTATTCCGTAGTTTTGGGCAAAGTTTTTAAGATTGTCCAGATTTTCATTTTCCTGATAATCATTAAAGGCTAAAATTACTTTGCCGCCTTTATCCAGAAAATCTTTTAATATTTCAATTTCATTTGGCGTATAGTCATACAGAGGGCCTAATATACAAATGATATCACTGTCTCCGGGAAGATCTGCTGAAGTGGTGAGGGTAAAAGAATGCACTTTTACTCCTTTTTGTTCCAGAAGATATTTAAAAAGTGTTAAGTTTTCATCCAGACTAAATTCCCCATGGCCTTCAAGAACATATAATTGAGTTTGTTTATCTGCCGTAACATCTAAAATGGCTTGAATAAGGGCTCCTTCACCGTCAAAAAAGTATTCTCCGGTTGAATAATCGGTTCTTATAATGTCAAAGCCGTGCACTTGCTTGCTCATTTTTTCAGAAGAAACAACTGCTGAGTATTCAGTAGTAATTTGATATTGGTTGACTAAGCTGGGATTTTTTAAAGGATCGATGATTTCTAAGGAGATATGATTTGTAACCGTCGCCATATTTTCATATAATTGCTGAATATCTGAAGTTACAGGATCTGCTGGATTAGCAAAAAATAAGATACTGACATCTTGATCCAGCTTTTTTAAAGCATTGATACCCTCTTCTGAAAGGGTATATATTTTATTGCTGGTTAAGTCCCATTGTATATGAAAGGAACGGATAATTAAATTAATAATGATAACAATTCCTATGACTGCTGCAGTAAAAATGAATGAATTACTGCTGTATTTTATATTTCTGCTTAATATTTTTCTATTCATAATATTTCCCCCTATTATTGTAGCCATCGACTTTTAATAACCCTAACGGTTAAAAATAAGAATATACCTGTAAAACTGATGTAATAAACGACAGATGACAGAGAAATAAATCCATTTTGAAAACCGGCATAGGGTTCAAAAAGACTAATGATTTGGATGATTTTGTGGGGTATCCCTGTAAAAATGTCTTGCAGGATATCAATAACCCAAAAGAATATTAAAAGTCCAAAGCTAATAATAGCTGCGATAATTTGATTTTCTGATAATGAAGAAGCAAAAAGCCCAACAGATAAAAAGCTAAAGCCTAAAAGAATATTACCTATGTAAGCGGTAAAAATGCGTCCCAGATCCGGGTTTCCTATGATAAATACAATAATCACATGTGTTAAGGTAAGTATTAATGAAGCAAGATAAACAACACAGACACTAAAAAATTTTCCTAAAACGACTTCTGTAACCGATACTGGTGAAGAAAAAACCAATTTTTCTGTTCCGTATTTTCTTTCCTCTGTAAAGAGTTTCATGGTCAGTATAGGAGCAATAAAAAGGAAAATCATTGGCCAGCTTGACATGACATATTGGATGCTGGGATATCTTGTATTGATGATATAATCACTAAAGAAAAAACCTGTCAGTAAAATAAAAAATCCCATTAAGATATAAGCTTGTGGTGAATAAAAATAGCCCCTTAATTCTCTTTTAAAGATTACCCAAGTTTTCATAAGCCTTACTCCTCTCCTTCCCTGAGGTCTTCCTCTAAAGTAATGTGCAAGAATGCATCTTCCAGGCTCATTTTTTCAACTTCTAATTTAAGTATTGGCATTTTTCCATCTGCCAGGGCATAAAATAAAGAGCGGCGGATATCTTTATCTTTTTCTCCTTTAACCACATATCCAAAGATTTTTTCATCAATTTGTTTGACAGCTTCTACTGATAAAATATTATTTAAAGAAGAAATCGTATAAAGGACATCTTCTTTCGGTCCTTCAATTTCCAAATACAAATTGAAGGAGCTTTGAAGAGAATAGGATAAATTGTCAGGTGTATCAATAGCAGCAATTTTTCCTTTATTAATAATGACAATCCTGTCACAGAGGGCATTTACCTCAGGAAGAATATGCGAGCTTAAAATGATGGAATGTTTTTTTGAAAGACTTTTAATAACATCCCGGATTTCTTTTATTTGTTTCGGGTCAAGACCTACAGTTGGTTCATCTAAAATAAGGACCTTAGGATTTCCGATTAAGGCGGTTGCAATGCCAGTTCTTTGCCTGTACCCTTTGGAAAGGTTTTTTATCAGCCTTGTCTTTACATTATCTATGCCGCATAAACTGATAACCCTTTGACATTCTTCCTGAATATTGCCATTATAATCTTTTAGCTGACAACAAAAAGAAAGGAGTTCCATTACGGTCATATCAGGATATAAAGGAGGGATTTCAGGAAGGTACCCTATATGTCGTTTTGCTTTTTTTGGATTTTCCAATAAGTTAATTCCATTAATTTTAATTTCCCCTTCATCAGGTATCATAAGACCGCAAATCATATTCATGGTCGTTGTTTTTCCAGCACCGTTGGGGCCAAGAAAACCTAAAATTTCGCCTTCTTTAAGAGAAAAACTAATATTGTCAACTGCTTTTAGGGAGCCATAGGATTTTGAGAGATTAGAGACCTCAATCATGGAAGAACACCTCTTTAACTAATAATTATTTATAGTATAATTTGAGACTATGAACAAATTATGAACAAATTACAAAAAGTAAAAATAGATGCCCATCTCTTCATATTTCTCCATAGTTTTTCATAAATATATAGGGAGTCAATTTTTATTGGATTATTTTTATCTAAAGAATTGCTTTTTATATAGAATGGTGGTGATAAGTTGAAAAGTTTATGTTCTGAAGTCGTAAGGGGATTTGGTTATCAATTAAAATCTTATAATGCTTTTCGTAATTTATATATTTGTACGACCGATTCAGGGATAAAAGTTATTAAGTCTGTAGAGAATAAGATTCCAAGTTTACTGTTTCAACATAGTGTAAAAGAACATTTATATCAAAACGGTTTTAAGTATCTGGACCGTTTTCATCTTTCTTTGGATAAAACACCTTATTATGCTTATCAGGGAAATATTTATGTGATGACTGACTGGCTGGAAGGCAGGGAATGTGATTTTAATCATCTGGAAGACATTAAAAAGGCTATTTCTACCTTAGCCGATATGCATAAGCTGTCCAAAGGGCTTGTTCCCGTGGAAGGAAGTTTTGCAAAGCCTTATGATGAAGATTTATCTTTTGTTATTAAAAAAAGAATAAGAGAATTTCATACCATAAAGAAGAAAATTAAAAGACAAAGTCATATGAGTAATTTTGATTTATTATTTATAAAAAATTATAAGAAATATGAAGAATACAGCCAAAGAGCTTTAGAATGGCTTGAAAAAATGGATTATCATCAGATAAAGGCTAAAGTAGAAAAGGAGAAATATTTTTATCATAATGATTATACATATCATAATTTAATTTTAGTTCCCGATGGTTCCTTATTTGTTACCCATTTTGAACAATGTAGATATGGTCTTCCTGTCTATGATTTGATTTATATTTTAAAGAAAATTATGAAAAAGCATAAATGGGATATTAAAATAGCCAGTGAATTGCTTTCCATTTATACAAAAAAGATAGATATCAGTGAAATAAAAAATATATTGATTGGTCTTTTAATTTTTCCTGATGACTTTTGGAAACTCTGCAACAGATATTATAACAGCAGAAAGGTCAGGGCCTTTCAAAATCCGGTTAATAAATTATCTTTTATTGTTAATCAAAAAGAAAATCAGGACAAATTTATAAAATTTATTGAAACTTTATAAGAAATATATAAAATAAGAATAAATCGTTAATGATTTTAAGTTAAGTTTTTGATGGTCTGTTTATGTAAGCTAAAAAAGCTTTCTTTTTTTTATGTTTTTATTAGTGTATAATATACGGGTAAGAATTTTAAGAACTAAAGTGAGGGATTATTTATGGATAATCGCAAGACAGATAGAAATAACATAAATAAAGATCGTTTAGATAAGCCAGGGACTTCTAAGAGCAGTAAGTCTTATGCATCTAGGCGTAGTAGTGCCAAATCCCAGTCTGATTTTATTAAATTTATGGTATTAACAGGTCTGGGAGGCCTATTCGTATTGCTTTTAATGTTTGGAATCTTTTTCTCCATGATGAGTGGTGATGAGAAAAAAGAAAATAAGAATAATTCTAATGTTAGCCAGGAAGAAAAGAATTTGGAAGATAATTCTTCCAGTGCACCCAGTGGTGAAGTTGAAAAAATCACAGGTGTTGTGTCAAAAGAAGCCCAGGGAAATGTCATAGAAATAGTTAATGTCAACACGGGCGAAGGCATTATTCTTAAGATTGATACGGGAACAGAATTAAAAGATGCTTATGGGGAAGCAATGACTTTAAAAGAATTTAAAATTGGAGATATTATTCAAACGAAATATGATAAAGGCAACCGTGTGGCTGAATATTTCAGGATTAGTGCTGAAGGATGGGAAAAAACAGGTGTTAAAGATTTTAAAATTGATAAAGAAGCAAAGACTATTGAAGTAGGAAGTAATCTTTATTCTTATACAGATAAAATCATTACAACCAATAAGAATGGCCTTATTACCATAAATGATATCAGTTCTAAAGACAGCCTTACTTTAAAAGGTTACCAGGATAAGGTTTGGTATATAAATGTTGAAAAATCCCATGGATTTCTTAAGATTAATGCTGCTGACGATGAAGAAGGAACAATTGAAATAGGTAATCATATTTCAATGAACTTAAGTGAAGCAAAAAATATTGAATTAGAAGAAGGACGCCATAAAATTGTCATTAAAAAAGAAGATTATGAACCTTTGGTAAAAAATATTGATATTGAAGCAGGGCAAACTTATGAAATTGACTTAAAAGAAATGAAGAAGAAGGTAGGAAAGTTACAGGTCATTGCAAAGGGACTTTCTGATTATAAAATTTATATTGATGATATAGAATATCCTGCCAATGAAATTATTTTACTCGAATATGGTGAATATAATTTAGTTGTTCGGAAAGAAGGTTATAAAGACTGGAGCAGGAAGTTCAAAATCCAACAGGAAATGAACCGGATTGAGCTGGCGCTTGAAAAAGAACCTGAGGCTGGTTTAGTAAAACTGGTGGTTGATACAGATCCCCAAGGAGCTGAAGTTTATATTGATGGCGAATATATGGGTATTTCTCCAGTTGAATGTCAACTGCGTTTTGGACAATATAATCTTAGTATCAAGAAAGAGGGTTATAGTCCGATTCATTTTCCAGTCAATTTAGAAGAAGGAAGAAAAGAAAGACAATTTTTATTTACTCTTCAGGAAGACAATAGTACAATAGTTGAGGATTAAAAATAAAATAATCAGATATTTTTATATTGCTTTTTAGGAGGTAATACAGTTGAATTACATGGAGCTTTACAATCAATGGTTAGAAGATACTTATTTTGATGAAGAAACAAAAAATGAATTAAGATCTATTGCAGACAATGAAAAGGAAATTCAAGAAAGATTTTATAAAGAACTTGAATTTGGAACCGGAGGTCTTAGAGGGATTATTGGTGCAGGTACGAACCGGATGAATAAATATACTGTCAGGAAAGCAACTCAAGGTCTTGCCAATTACATTTTAGCACACAAAGAATACGACAATAAAAAAGGTGTAGCCATTGCGTATGATTCAAGGCGTTTTTCTAAAGAATTTGCCCAGGAAGCGGCTCTTGTACTAAATGGCAATGGGATTAAAACTTATTTATTTAAAGAACTTGCTCCAACACCTGAATTATCTTTTGCAGTAAGACATTTAGACTGCATTGCCGGAATTGTGATAACAGCAAGCCACAATCCCCCGGAATATAACGGATATAAGGTATACTGGTCAGACGGGGCGCAAGTTCCTCCACCTTATGATGAAGAAATCATAAAAGAAGTTCAGAAAGTAACTGATTTTAGTCAAGTTAAGGTAAAAGATAAGTCTGAAGCTGAAAAAGAAGGCTTATATAATATTATTGATGAAGAAATTCATGATGCTTATGTGGAAGCCGTAAAAGCTCAAAGTATTAACGGGGATATTATTAAAAAGCTTGCTGATAACTTTACGATTGTTTATACGCCTTTGCATGGAACAGGTAATAAGCCTGTCAGAAGAGTTTTAAAAGAACTTGGTTTTAAAAATGTTATTGTGGTTCCGGAGCAAGAAAAGCCCGATCCTGATTTTTCAACGGTATCTTATCCAAATCCGGAAGATCCAAAAGCCTTTGAGTTGGCAATTAAATTAGCAAAAGAAAACAATGCGGATATTATCATTGGTACAGACCCGGATGCTGACAGAGTTGGGGTTTTAGTCAGAGATGAAAATGGAGAATATAATGTATTAACTGGAAATATGACAGGTGTTTTACTGGCAGAGTATTTATTATCAGCAAAAAAATCAAAAGGAACTCTTCCTGATAATGGTATTATCATTAAGACTATTGTTTCGACCAAAATGGCTGATGCGGTTGCAAAAGCATATAATGTGGCTTTAATGGAAGTATTAACAGGCTTTAAGTTTATTGGAGAAAAAATAAAAGAATTTGAAAAAACTGGTGAATATGAATATCTTTTTGGCTTTGAAGAAAGCTATGGTTCTTTGGTGGGAACTTATGCAAGAGATAAAGACGCTGTTGTTGCTTCCATGCTGGCTTGTGAACTGGCAGCGGTTTATAAGGATAAAGGCATGACTTTATATGAAGGCTTGCAGGAATTATATAAAAAATATGGCTACTATAAAGAAAGCTTAAAATCCATTACCCTTGAAGGAATAGAAGGACAAGAAAAGATTCAATCCCTGCTGGCTTCTGTCAGAAATAATCCCCCCAGTGAAATAGCGGGCATGAAAGTGCTGGAAATCAGAGATTATAAAGAACAAGTTGCCAAAAACCTTTTGACCAGTGAAACAAGAAAAATAGTATTGCCCAAATCAAATATTTTATACTTTGTTTTAGAAAATGAAGCTTGGTTTTGTATCAGACCTTCTGGAACAGAACCAAAAGTAAAAATTTACTTTGGTGTTAAAGGAAGCAGTGAAGAAGATGCTAATAAGAAGTTAGACCAATTAGTAAATGATATCATGAATAATATCATTCAATGAGCACATTAATGTGCTCATTTTTTTATTCACAGAAGCTTTCTGACAACATAATATGAATTATGGAACTGTTGAAGGGAGAATTTATATGTTAAAAGTGGGGGATATAGTTGCCAGAAAGTCCTATGGAAAGGATTTGCTTTTTAGAATTATTGAAATAAACCGCTACGGTATTGTCAAACTTGCAGGCTTAAATTATAGGATTTTGGCTGATGCTCCATGGGAAGATTTAGAAAAAGTTTATCCGGACCTTTCATATGCTTATGATGAAATCAGTATACAAAAGGTAGAGAAAAATATCCGGAGCATCTTAAAAAAAAGAGAAGAAAAAGACGCCAATAGAAATATGACAAGGAATGCCATATTAAAAAAACCGGGAAAGGTTCTGCACCTGGACGGGGATTCGGAATATTTAAAGATATGTCTTGAATATTATAATAAATTAAACATACAAGTAATAGGAAAAAATATTGAAGAAAAAGAGCATCCAGGCAGGATTTTATTTTTACTGCGGGAATATAAACCAGATATATTGGTCATAACAGGGCATGATTCAATTGTAAAGGGGACAAAAGACTATAAAGACTTAAGTAATTATAGAAATTCAAAGTATTTTGTTGAAGCCGTAAAAAAGGCAAGAGAATATGAGCCTGATATGGATCAATTGGTTATCTTTGCAGGAGCCTGTCAATCAAATTATGAAGCTTTAATTGAGGCAGGAGCAAATTTTGCAAGTTCTCCTGAAAGAGTGATGATTCATGCCTTAGACCCTGTTTTTATTTGCGAAAAAATTGCTTATTCGTCTGTGCAAAATCTTCTTTCTATAGAGGATATTTTAGAAAATACCATTACTGGGATAAAGGGTATAGGTGGTTTTCAAACCAGGGGCAAATATAGGGAAGGGGCCCCGAGCTATTAACGATTTTTGAAAATTCTAAGTATAACATAATTACTATTATCTATTGACAGTTAATGAGAGATTTTGGTATAATCAAAAATTTATTGACATCTCAGCTTATTTATGATACACTAATTTAAGTGACATAGGATGAGGTGATGTAAATGTTTATAAGGCAAGACCTTTCCCAAATCAGAAAGGACATTCAGGACTGCATTGGTACCAGAGTAAAGCTTAAGACCAATAAAGGAAGACGGAAGACAGTTATCAATGAAGGAATACTTGAAGATGCTTATCCTAGTGTTTTTGTTGTAAAGGTAAAAAACTCTTTTGAAAATTCTTTTAGAAGAGTTTCTTATAGTTACACAGATATTTTAACACAAACCGTAGAGCTTTCTTTTTATAATGATTCCGAAAACAAAGTCAATTAATTTGATTTTGTTTTTTTATTTTGTCATAAATTCCTTAGGATTAGTCATACATTTATATAGACAAAGGTCCTAAGGAGGGAAATATATGTCATTGGAGCTAATTAAGGAAACGGTAGAATTTGATCAGATTATAGGAAAAGAAAGCGTACAGATTATTGTAGAAGGAGATATTATTGTACCTGACATAAAACCAGATATTTTAAAGGTTTTACAAATCGATGGAAAAATAGATATGGGGCAGCTGGATATTTCGGCAGACAGGCTTAATTATAAAGGTCAGGTTAAAGTCAATATCCTTTATGCAGCGGAAGGGTCAGAAAGATCGATACATACTATGTCAGCAAGCCTATCTATGGATGATTTTATTAATATGGACGGAATTAAGAAAGATATGTCTTATCAATTGGATTACTTCCTGGAGCATTTGGATTATTCATTAATTAATAGCCGGAAACTTAATGTACGTGCTTTAATCACTTTAAATGCCAAGGTTGTCGATAAAAAACAAAATGCTGTGGTGGTTGGTACAGACAGTCGGGCTCCCATCCAGGTTCAGACCCGGGATTTTAATTATTATAAAACTGTAGGCAGCAAACAAGATAAAATCATCATAAAAGACGAATTGACGGTTCCTGCAGGCAAGGCAAATATACAAGAAATTTTAAAAAATGATATCAGCCTTTCTAACAAGGAAGTCAGAACAGGTGATGATACGATTACTGTAAAAGGATATTTAAATATAAGAACCCTGTATGCAAGCAGTATGGGAGAAAAAGAAATTGAGTATATGGAACATAGTATTCCTTATAATGGCAGTATCGATTGCCCGGGGGCAGGAAGCGAAGAAGGTATTTATTGTTATGTAGATATTAAAGTATCGAATTATCATGTGCAAGTTAAACCCGATTTAGATGGAGAAGAAAGAATACTAGATATTGAAGTAGAACTTCAAGTAAATGTCAGAGTCATTTCTGTTGAAAATTTGAAAATTATTGATGATGCTTACTGTCCCGGAAAAGAAATACTTATCAGAAAGGAAAAGATTCCTTATCAAAGACTTGTTAATAAGTTAAAAGAAGTCATAACACTCAATGAAGTTATTAATATTGATTCGGATTTACCAGATATCAATTATATATATAATGTCGAAGTCAGGCCAAAGATAGAAGAAATTCAACTTTTTGAAGATAAGATTGCTTTAGAGGGCATGGCAGAAGTAAAAATGATATATATGTCTGAAGATGAAGAAAAGCCTGTTTGCGTCTATGAAAGTATGTTGCCCTTTAAGAAAAATATTGTTGCAGAAGGGGCTTCTTTAGAAAAGAAGCTGGAAGTTAAAGTTGATGTAGACGATATCATTTATAGCCGGGAATCTCAGAAAGATTTTCAGGTTAATATTATTCTTAATTTAGATGTAGACATTATTGATGAACAAAAAGTTGAAATTATTGTCGATATGACAGAGAAAGATCTGGACCCAGATGTTCTTTTAAATATGCCAAGTTTGATTATTTATATGGTGCAATGTGGAGATACCTTATGGAAAATAGCAAAAAAATATAATACAACGGTTGAAGAACTGGTAGCCATTAATGATATAGAAAATCCTGATAAGATCTATCCTGGACAAAAATTGCTTATTATTAAAAAAATATAAAAAAAGACGGGGAAACCTGTCTTTATTTTTTTCTGCTTATTGAAAATCATTTGAAAGTATTGTAACTTCGCTTAAAACATTTAGTATTGGGAAAATCCTTATAGTTGACTTGCAAATCATATGGTGTATATAATATTAAGTATACAACCTTGTGGAAATGATGTGATGATGATGCACGAGATTGAATTAAAGGCCCGGGCAAAAATCAATTTGGCCCTGGATGTATTAAGCAGGAGAGAAGATGGTTATCATAATGTCAGAATGGTTATGCAAACGGTCGATTTATATGATTATATAACAATCAGAAAGACAAAAAGTCCAGGGATAAAATTAAAAAGCGATTATAAATGGCTGCCCGAAGATGAAAGAAACATTGCTTATAAAGCAGCAAAATTGATGTTTGATAGTTATAGTATAGATGAAGGAATTTTAATAAATATTCATAAAAAGATACCTGTTGCAGCAGGACTTGCAGGAGGAAGTGCTGATGCAGCAGCAGTTTTGGTTGGACTGAATAAATTATTTGATTTAAAGAAAACGAAAAAAGAATTAATGGATTTAGGATATCAATTAGGTGCTGATGTTCCGTTTTGTATTTTAAGGGGGACGGCTTTAGCAGAAGGTATCGGAGAAAAGCTTACCCAATTGCCTTCAATGCCTTTTTGCTATGTTGTCATTGCAAAACCTTTGTTTAGTGTTTCAACGGCATATGTATACCAAAATCTTGATTTAAATAATTTATCTTATCATCCTGATATAGAAGAAGTGATTAAGGGAATTCAGATGGGAGATTTAGAGCATATTGCAAAAAATCTTGGTAATGTATTAGAGACGGTAACAATAAAAGAGCATCCTGAAATTAATGACATAAAGAAAAAAATGATTGAATTTGGAGCATTGGGTGCTTTAATGAGTGGTAGCGGTCCTTCTGTTTTTGGACTTTATAAAGATAAAAAAGAAGCACAGGCTGCTTATACAGAGCTTAAGCTTCACAGCCAGGCCAAGGATGTTTTTATCGCTACAATATTTAATAGGGAGAGATAGGAATGGATAAAAACGAATTAGATATTAACTTAAACGAATACCTTCCTCTTAGGGATGTTGTATTTAATACACTTAGAAAGGCTATTTTATCTGGAAGTTTAAAGCCCGGAGAAAGACTTATGGAAAAGCAATTGGCAGAAAAAATGGGTGTAAGCCGGACTCCTGTCAGAGAAGCTATAAGAAAATTAGAATTAGAAGGTTTTGTTGTAATGGTACCCAGGAAAGGAGCTCAGGTTGCAGAAATAACTGAAAAAGACATCCAGGATGTATTAGAAGTCCGGGGAGCTTTAGAAGCTCTAGCCGTTAAAATTGCCTGTGAAAAAATGAAAAAAGAAGATTTAGATCATTTAAAAGAAATTATGAAAGAGTTTAATGAGGCTTCTGAAAAGAAAGATATTGATAAAGTTATTGAAAAAGACGTAGAGTTTCACGATGTCATTTATCAGGCAACCAATAATGAAAAGCTTATTCAAATCATTAATAATTTAAGAGAACAAATTCACCGCTACAGGGTGGCTTATTTAAAAAGCTTTGCAGATTATAAATTCATTGGTGAAGAACACAAACAAATTATACGTGCCATTGAAAATAAGGATCAGAATTTAGCTGAGCAAATAGCCAATGAGCATATTAAGAATCAAGAAAAAACTGTGATTAATTATATAAAGCAAGGGTCAAAGAATTAACCTTTAGGAAAAATCCTAAAGGTTTTTTTATGGGTAGTTTCAGGGCAGAGGGGTGAAAGCGATATATGATAATTTTAGCTTTTATGAATAAAATGCAAAGAAAGTACAAAAAATGAAGTAAACAAGATGAAAAGCATTGGGTGGGAATGGATTATGGAATGGTTTATTAATAAAATGGTCAGTATTTATTCAATCTGGCCTATGATTTTAACAGTAGGAATAGGTTTTTTTACCCTTTTTAAAGATGCACAAATTTTAAAAGACCATAATTGCTTAAGGGAAGCAAAATGGGCAAGGATATTAGGCTATATTTACATATTTGCAGGAAGCGGTTTTTATATATTATTCAAAATATTAAGTTAAAAGAATTATATTTGTTAAATTAAAATAAAAAATTAGCAAAATTTAGTGCTCAATAGGAGGCTAAAATGGGAATTAAAGACTGGTTTAAAAATAAAACGGAAAGGAAAGAACAATGGGAAGATGCATTCCATGATGAAGATAATAAAATTACCATTCCTCTTTCAAAAAAGTTAGATGAAAATATTAAAAACTTAGAGATTTTATTTCAGGATTGCGGTGACTTTGTCAGAAGAAAGTTTCCTGTTGGGGTTAATAAAGAAATTAATGTTTTTATTGCCTATATTGATTTAATGATAGACAGAAGAATTATTGAAGAATCTTTGCTGGAACAGCTTATTGTTCAAATCCGCAGCGTTCCGCCTCAAATGGACAGGATAAAGACATCTATATATGAATTTATCCGGGACGGAGGTTTGGCCACTGCAGATATAAAAGAAGTAGAAAGCCTGGATGAAGCAGTTCTTGCCATATTATCCGGTGATACCATTTTAATTATTGATGGTTATGCAAAAGTTATAGTGATATCTACGAAAGGCTGGCCTAACCGCGGCATTCAGGAATTGGATTCGGAAGTTGTTATCAGAGGTTCTAAAGAAGGCTTTACAGAAGCCCTCCGGATGAATACTGTTTTGATTAGAAGAAGAATCCGGGATACAAAACTAAAAGTGAAACAATTACAAATAGGAACCAGAAGCAGGACGGACATTGCCATTATGTATCTGGATGATATCGTAAGAAAAGATATTCTTGAGGATTTGGAAAAGCGCTTAGACAGTTTTAAGATTGACAGCATATTAGATAGTTCTTATATTGAGGAACTTATACAACAGGACTGGATGTCTCCTTTTCCGCAAATACAGGCGACACAAAGGCCTGACAAAGCAGCTTCTGCAATTCTTGAAGGAAGAATTGCCATCGTTGTTGACAATTCTCCTTTTGTGCTTTTAATTCCGTCAACGATTAATAATTTCTTTCAATCCTCTGAAGATTATTATGACAGATGGACAATTATGAGTTTTACAAGACTGATCCGTTTTATTGCAGCTTTTTTTTCTGTTGGGATACCTGGCTTTTATATCGCTTTAACGGATTATCATCCTTCTATGATTCCGACTCCTCTTACCATGGCTATTGCTGCATCAAGAGAACAAGTGCCTTTTCCAACGGTGGTTGAAGTGGTTTTAATGGAATTAGCCTTTGAATTACTAAGAGAAGCGGGAACCCGGCTGCCGGGACCCATAGGAAGCACGATTGGAATTGTTGGCGGTATTATTATCGGACAAGCTGCAGTTGAAGCAAAAATTGTAAGCCCGGTTGTTGTTATTATCGTAGCAGTTACTGCCATTTCCAGCTTTGCAATTCCTGATAATTCCCTGACAGTAGGCTTTAGAATTGTAAAGTACTTGATCATTGCTACTTCTGCTATTTTAGGTTTATATGGCTTTTTGCTGGGAATTCTGATTGTTCTTATTCATCTTGTATCCTTAAAAAGCTTTAATATTCCTTACTTATATCCTTATGTTTCAGCAGGAATAACAGGATATAATGATTTAAAAGATTCGATTTTCAGACTTCCTTTATTTATGATGTATAAAAGACCTGTTTATTCCAGACATGAGCAAAGAATCCGGTTCAGAATGAAAAAGAAAAATGAGTAGGAGGATATTATGTTTTCAAAAAATGAAAAGATCTGTATCAGACAACTCGAAAGCCTGCTCATTCTGGATTTATACAGCAGAGGTGTATTGTTTTTACCAAGACTTGCTGTAGAAGCTGCCAATCAGGACGGTTGGATTTGCCTTATAGGAGCAACTATTTTAGCAGCATTTTATGGTTTTATTATTACAAGGCTGGTAAGGCGTTTTCCTAATGATACTTTTGTAGAATTTTCTGCAAAAATATTGTCCAAGCCTGTAGGAATGGTTTTAAGCCTCCTCTTTTTTGTTAAATTAATAATATCTGTTGCTTTTGAATTAAGAATATTTGGAGAAGTGGTTAAACAAATCCTATTGCCTCAGACGCCTATAGAAGTTATTATTGCTTCTATGCTTCTTATAGCTTCTTACTTGGTTAGAAAAGGCTTTGAGGCAAGGGCAAGATTAGGGGAAATTCTTTTTTTTATTGTTTTTATACCGCTTATTTCTGTGTTAATTTTTGTTCTTCCAGATGCTGATTTTGGTAATTTACAACCCTTTTTAACGACTTCTTTTACTCATTTTTTAAAGAGTAGTTATGATTTGAGCCTTACTTATATTGCCATAGAATTACTTTTATTAGTAGGACCTTTTATAAATGATTATAGAAAATTAGAAAAGGCTTCTGTTATTTCCATTTTTTTTGTAGGTATTTTAAATGTGATTTCAGCAATTATAGTTTTGGCTGTCTTTGGAGTAGTGCAAACCAAGAGGCAATTATTGCCTTTTATGGTTTTAATGGGAATAGTAGAAATTCCGGGAGCCTTTATTGAAAGGCAAGAAATTTTAATGATAATTTTTTGGATTTTATCTGATTTTTCTTTTATAAATGCTAGTCTTTATTTTTCGAGCCTTATTATAAAAAGAGTGTCAAAAATAGAGGATCAGGGCTTTTTAGTACTTCCCCTGGTACCTATTGTATATTTAATTTCTCTATTTCCGGATAATATCGTACAGACAACCGACTGGATTTTGGTGTTAAGAAGTTTTAGAATTCTATTTATGTTTTTTATTCCTCTTGTTCTTTTATTGGTTGCGAGATTAAGGAAGTTGGGTGAGACTGTTGAAAAATAAGCTGTTGATTATATTTTTAGTGATTTCTCTATTCCTGACAGGTTGCTGGGATAATATAAACATTAATAGAAGAGCCTTTGTGATTAGTATGGGTATTGATAAATTTGTTTTTGATGAAGAAAAAGACGATCCCAAATTAAACAATGATTTGTCACGGTACAGAATTGCTTTTTCCATTCCTAATCTTCCTAAATTCGTAGGACAGCAAGGAGTCAGTGATGAGCCTAAATATACAAGGGTCAGTGTGGGAACAACGATTACTAATGCTTATAAATCCCTTGAAAGCCGTATTAATAAATCGATTTATTTTGGTCATACGAAGTCCCTATTATTTGGAGAAGAACTTCTAAAAGATAAAGTGCTTTTAAAACAAACCATGGACGTCCTTCAAAGAAATTCTGATTTTGGGAAAAGTATTCCTGTTGTTGCTGTAGAAGGCTCTGTGGTAGATGCCTTAGAAGTTTTGCCAGATACCCAGCCTATGGTAGGAATATATATTATGGAGTTATTTGAAAATAATAAAGAACAGAGAAGTTTTATTGAAGAAAAAGAATTAGGAAATCTTCTGCAAGATTTTGAAGAAAATAAAACTGGGCTGATTCCCAGGCTGATTGTAGGGGAAAAAGACTTAAAACTTGAAGGAGCTGCCATTATTAAAGATTATGAATTGCAGGGCTGGCTGGATGAAAAATATTTAAAAGGTATTTTATGGCTTTTAAAAAAATCATACCGCTTAGAAATAAGTGTTCCTTATCATGATTATTATATTGCCTATGATGTATCAGACTCAGAAACTAAAATTGAATTTTCAGGAGATAGTCAGGACTTATCCTGTAAAATTTCGATTGAGACTGAAGGCAGTATTGATGAATATATTTTGGATGAAGAAATGTTTCAAGCAGAAGAAATAAGAAATCTGGAAAAGGCAGTTGAAAAAGAAATTGAAAAAGAAGTTCTTGATTCAATTGAAATTCTCCAAAAAAAATATAAAACAGATGTCATAGAAATAGGTAAAAGATTAGAAAGACAAAAGCCGGAGATTTGGAAAGAAATAAAAGACAACTGGGATGAAGTTTTTGAAAATATGGACTTTACAGTTGATGTAAAAGTTTATGCTCGTCGGGTTGGACAAACAAAATAAGCTCCTTTGTATACCAATAATAGAAATGGGAATAATAATAACAAAATACAAAGGGGGAAATAAAATGAAAAAGATAAATGTTATTCATTGGTTTAGTAAAGAAAAAACAATTCTTTTATTGTCATTAATATGCGGTTTTCTTATAACAGCTTTTATTCTTCATGCATCTAAGGAATATTCAGAAACTATACAAAGTGGTTTAGCCGCTAATGTAATCCGTTTTCATGTTATTGCTAATAGTGACTCAAAAGAAGATCAGGAAATAAAGGAAAAAGTAAGGGATGCTATTTTAAATGAAATGGCTCCAGTTCTTTCAGATTCTGATTCAATTGAAGAAACCAGAAATCTAATTCTTGATAATAGAGATAAAATAAAAAAGATAGCAGAAGAAGTTATTCATAAGAATGGAAAATCTTATCCGGTTGAAGTGACTCTAGGTCCTGCTGTATTTCCTACTAAACAGTATGGGGATATTGTACTGCCCACAGGGGAATATGAGGCACTTAGAGTATCTATCGGCAAGGCCCAGGGGAAAAACTGGTGGTGTGTAATGTTTCCTCCTCTTTGCTTTGTTGATGTAACCCATGGTGTTGTGCCTGAGGAGTCAAAAACAGATTTAAGAAAAGTTCTTACGGATGAAGAATATAAAATCATTACACAAGTCACAAACGAGGAAGAGATTCCAGTTAAGATAAAATTTAAAATCGTAAAATGGTGGCAAGAGAGGAAGTTAAGTAAAGGACACCATTTTGCCCAAAAAAGATTTTAAAAAATTTGGAAATCGTATATATGTATGGAAAGAGTCCGCTATTAAGGCGGATTTTTTCATGAATAAGTTTAAATATAATAAAGACAATTTATTTATTTTGACCTGTCTTTTTAAAATTTTTTATTAAAAGTTTTTCTATATTTTTGTTCTTTTGTTAATTGAATCGGATAAAAATTTATCTCTTTACAAATACTACTATCAACACAAGTTTGTGATGGGAGGATTTCAATGAAGATAAGTAAAGTTGCCACAGGTCTGCTGATTTTTTTAATGATCGTTAGTACAAGCCTGGCTGTTTTTACTTCTTATATAACTCCTGAGTCTGTGGAAGCAGCTACTTATACCTGGGGCTCTGAAGGGGCTACTGTCAGGGAAATACAAACAAAGTTAAAACAATGGGGATACTACAATGGCAATATAGATGGCAAATATGGTTATAATACCTGGATGGCCGTAAGAAAGTTTCAAGCCAAAAACGGATTAAAGGTGGATGGAATAGCCGGCCCTGAAACTTTAAGAAAAATAGGTATTAATGTTCCATCAGGAGGCGGGGGCAGTTCGGGAAAAGTATATTCCTGGGGAGCCAGAGGAGAAACCGTAAGAGAAATTCAAAGAAGATTAAAAAACTGGGGCTATTATAATGGCAGCGTGGATGGGATTTATGGCTATGGAACCTGGTCGGCTGTAAAAAAATTTCAGCAAAAAAACGGTCTTAAGGCAGACGGGGTAACAGGTGCTGCAACCCTTCAAGCTCTGGGTATTCCAACGGGTCAAAGTCAGACTTCATGGGAAAGAAACCTCTATCTTCTGGCAGCAGCTATTCATGGGGAAGCCAGAGGAGAACCTTATGAAGGGAAAGTCGCAGTAGGAGCAGTTATTATGAACCGGGTAAGGCATAGTTCCTTCCCCAATACCATAGCAGGAGTTATTTATCAGCCGGGAGCTTTTGATGCTGTGGCAGACGGACAAATAAATCTGACTCCGGATGACAGTGCTTTTAAAGCGGCCAGAGATGCTTTAAATGGCTGGGATCCAACAGGAGGCGCCATTTATTATTGGAATCCTGCAACGGCGACAAGCAGCTGGGTTTGGTCAAGACCTATTATTAAACAAATTGGAAAACATGTCTTTGCAAAATAAAACTTTCTATATAAAAAATTAGACAGTTTTTATGTGCTTTAAAGAACAGGAGGGAAAAGATGAAGGCTAAAAAAATTATACTACTTATGGTTAACTTAATCATGTTTTTAAATTTAGCCTATTCTTTTTGGATTTATAAAGTAACACCAAAGGCTGTAGACACCATCACTTATACATGGGGTTCAGAAGGAGACGTGGTAAGGCAAATCCAGCAAAAGTTAAAACAGTGGGGTTATTACGAAGGTAATGTAGATGGTAAATATGGTTATAAAACCTGGGAAGCGGTAAAGGCTTTTCAAAGCAAGAATGGACTAAAAGCAGATGGAATAGCAGGAAAGCAGACTTTAGAGAAAATGGGAATTCAAGTGAAGGATAGTTCCAGAAAACAAGGAGGGGATAACGTAGCAAGTAATAAAGATCTTATGCTTATGGCAGCAGCTATTCACGGGGAAGGAAGAGGAGAACCTTACGAAGGTCAGGTGGCGATAGGAGCCGTGATATTAAACCGGGTAAGGCATAGTTCTTTCCCCAATACCATAGCAGGGGTCATTTATCAGCCCGGGGCTTTTGATGCCGTGGCAGACGGACAAATTAACTTGGAACCAGGAGACAGTGCAATCAAAGCAGCCAGGGATGCTTTAAATGGCTGGGATCCAACAGGAGGTGCCATTTATTACTGGAATCCTGCAACGGCTAAGAGTAAATGGATTTGGTCTGTGCCCATTACAAAGCGGATTGGCAAACATGTATTTGGCAAAAAATAATGCTTAAGGGGTGAATACTATGGAAGAAAAAGATAATAGATTATCCCAGTGGAAACGCTTATCGGGCGGCAGTTTTTTAATTGCTTTGGGGTTGTTGTTAGGCTTTGGTATTTATCAGTATAAGCAAAAGCTTAATTACAGGCAGTACTTACAAAACCGTTTTCAGGAATCCTTTTATGAGGCAACGACTTATGTGGACAATATGGAAAATCTTTTTACAAAAGTAAGATTAACAAAAAGTCCGGATCAGAGTGCCCCTCTGTTTGCCCAAATTTGGCGAGAAGCTTCTTCAGCTCAGGATAATTTGGCGGAATTACCTTATGACCATAATACAATTTCAAAAGCTTTAAAATTTTTATCCCAGGCCAGTGATTTTTCCTTTTCTATGACCAATAAAGCCATTGAAGGTTTTGAACTGGATGAGGAAGACTGGAAAAAGGTAGACCAGTTAAAAAAATATGCTAAAATCCTTTCTGATGAGTTAAATAAAATTAAACAAGAGGTTAATGATGGCAAGCGTATTGACTGGGAAGAAATAGAAAGTGAAGGAGAAAAAAGGTTAGCCAAAGGAAATACAAAAGCAATTACAGGTTCCTTTTCAGAAATCAGCAAGCAGTTTGAAGATATTCCTACTTTAATTTATGACGGACCTTTTTCAGATCATATTGAAAGAATGGAACCCAGAATGACCAGAAATAAAAAGAAAATTTCTAAAGAAGAAGGGAAAAAGGTTGTAGAAGAATTTATTGGGAAAGATAAAGTTAAAAGTATTAAGCAAACAGGAGAAACGGATACAAAAGTGGAACATACGATTCCTGTATATAGCTATCAGGTTGTTTTAAGAGATCAGGATGAGCCGACGATTTCAATCGATGTGACACAACACGGCGGACTGGTATTATGGATGCTTAATTATACTGAAAAAGAGTCCACGGAAGAAAAGCTCAGCTTAGAAGAAACCAGAAAGAAAGCAGAAAAATTTTTAGAAGAAAGAAATTATCCCAATATGAAAGCAAGTTATTATGAAAAGGTAGATGGGACCGTAGTTATTAATTTTGCCCCTTATGAAAATAAGGTGATTATGTATCCTGATTTAATAAAGGTTAAGGTGGCTATGGATGATGGAGAAATCATTGGCTTTGAGTCCCTGGGTTATATTATGATGCATCATGACAGGAAACTGCCGGAAATTAAAATTACAGAAGAAGAAGCAAGGGATAAAATTACGAAAGATTTTAAAGTCCAGCAAGTTAATATGGCAGTTATTCCTTTAGAATCTAAAAGAGAGGTTTTATGCTATGAATTTAAGGGCGAATTTGATAATCAACTCTTTTTAATTTATATTAATGCCGAAAGCGGAAAACAAGAAAAAATCCTTCAAATCTTGCAGAGTAAAAATGCAGTATTGACTAAATAAGGATGCTTATGGCATCCTTATTTATATCAGGAAAAACATTATCTTTTGATATTATCTTGATAAAGCATAGTTTCAATAAGGTTTGCAAACAAAATAGAGACAAGCTTTATGATAAAAATATAATTATATCCTTGCAACCATTCGTTATGATTGCAAGAGAAAGATTTAGTTCAGAAGGAAGGTTGAGGGAGGTATCCGGGGAAGGGGCACTTTATGGCATTTGAAAACGGATTAATTAGCTTTTTGCTTATAATGATTATATCATTTATTTTAACAGTCATAGGCATTATACTTCTTGTAATATTTAAGAATAAAACTAATGGCTTAAGGTTTATTGACTTTTTATTAATCTCAATAGCGATGATAATGATATTATTTTCAAAAAAGCTTTGTCTTGATACAGTCAGGGTAAAAGAAACAGTGGATGTTGCACCAATGACAGAACTCAAATTTTCTTCAATATTAAAAGTGTTAAAGAGATTATGGAAAGCATCGAATCATTTGACGAATTGGAAGTGAATACGATTGATGGCGTAAATATTGCAATGCCAGTAAGAACAACTGATGGAATTGTTGAAATGTTAACTGGGGTTGACCCAAAAGGAGCTTATTTAATGGTTAATATATATGTATATGGTAGTGTGAAAGGTGCCAATGAATCATATGAACACAACTACAAAAATCTTGGAAAAGATTATGGAATTATGACTAGTGGTGGAAGCAATAGTGACAGGTATTTTGTTACATATAAAAATCAGTTGCGTTTAAGTGGAGACGCTCTGTATTTGCTAACAGACCAATATGTTACATATGTTTATTTTCAGAAGCGAAACATGATTATCAAATTAATGGAAACAAAAAGGGACGATACGGACAGCAAAATAAATGACTATATAAAATTGCTCTCAGATAAGTTATCAGAATTGGAATAGATTGAGCATGCATTTTTTATGAAAATTATTTGTCTGAAACAATTTAAGGGGCTGGAATTTGCCAGCCCATTTTTAATGGTTTCTCTTGTATTTATAAAATGACTTGAATTCATACATATAAAACATTAAAATGGTATGGAAATAAAAACAAATATTTGTTGAATATGATGAGCCTAAATCATAGAATAGTAATATCGATAATTTGGAAAGAGGGATTTAATCATGAATAGTAAAAAAACAGTTGTTGTGTTATTTGGGGGACAATCTTCAGAACATGATGTTTCACGGATATCTGCTTCCACAATTATAAAGAATATGGATCCTAATAAATATTTTGTTTTAACTGTGGGGATTACTAAAGAAGGAAAATGGATGTTATATAATGGTCCGGTTAATCATATTGAAACAGGAGAATGGGAAAAGTTTGCTACACCTGCTTTTATTAGTCCTGATGCCACACAAAAAGCTTTAATTAAATTTGCGGGAGACAGGTATAAAACGATACCTATAGATGTGGTTTTTCCTGTACTTCATGGTTTGTATGGTGAAGATGGAACGGTTCAGGGACTTTTAGAAATGGCCCAAATTCCTTATGTGGGCTGTGGTGTCCTGGCCTCCAGTGTTTCTATGGATAAGGTATATACCAAGATGATTGTTGAAAAAGAAAATATCGCTCAGGCTAAATATCTTGTAATTTATAAAGAAGATTTGAATGACATAGAGCCTATTGTATCAAAGGTTAATGAAAAGATAGGTTATCCTTGTTTTATTAAGCCATCTAATGCAGGTTCTTCCATAGGAATTACAAAGGCGCATAATCAGGAAGAACTGATTAATGGTCTTCATATAGCGGCAAAGCATGACAGAAAGATTTTAGTAGAAGAAGCTATTGTAGGCCGGGAAGTCGAATGTGCGGTTTTAGGCAATCTGGAAGTTAAGGCTTCGTCTGTGGGAGAAATTATTGCAGCTGCTGAATTTTATGATTATGATGCAAAATATAATAATAGTGAATCAAAAACCATCATTAATCCGGATATTCCTACAGAAATCGCAGAAGAAATAAGAGAAAAATCGGTTAGAATTTTTAAAGCAGTTGACGGTTCTGGTCTTTCAAGAGTGGACTTTTTTATTGAAAAAGATACGAACAGGGTTATTTTTAATGAAATTAATACGATGCCAGGCTTTACTTCAATCAGCATGTATCCAATGCTTTGGGAAAATGCTGGCATACCAATAGGCAAGCTAATTGATACTTTAATTGAATTAGCTATAGAAAGAGTGCAAAACAAATGAGAAGAGGTGTATAGATGGATTCCCGTCCGATAGGGGTATTTGATTCCGGGGTCGGAGGACTTACAGTGGTTCAGGAAATTATGAATCAACTGCCCAATGAAGAAATCATTTATTTTGGAGATACCGCCAGGGTTCCTTATGGAAGCAAGTCCAAAGAAACTGTTACAAAATATTCAAAGCAGATCATTCGATTTTTACTGACCAAAAATATTAAGGCAATTATTATTGCTTGCAATACAGCAAGTTCCAATAGTTTAGAGGAAGTCAGGAAAACTTTTGATATTCCTATTATAGGTGTTGTAAAGCCAGGGGCAGTAATGGCTTATAAAACAACAAAAAATAAGCGGATTGGAATTATTGGAACGGAAGCGACCATCCGTTCAGAAAGTTATAGTAAAGAAATAAAAAAGCATGATAAAGAAATAGAGACCTTTTCTGTTCCATGCCCTCTTTTTGTGCCTTTGGCTGAAGAGGGCTGGACGGATAATGAAATTAGTTATTTAGTGGCAAAAAAATATTTAGAGCCTTTTGCGGATTTAGAAATTGACACTTTAGTTCTTGGCTGTACCCATTATCCCTTGTTAAAGGATGTTATACAAAATGTGGTAGGCAATAAGGTACAGTTAATTAATCCAGCTCTTGAAACGGCAAAAGATTTAAAAGAATTATTAAGTGCAGGCAATGCTTTACGAGAAGATAAAACTGCTCCTAATCATTCTTTTTATGTGAGTGACAATACCAGTAAATTTGAACAAATAGCAGCCATTGCTCTAAAAAAATCTATTCCTCCGGTAGAAATTATAGATATAGAGCAATATTAAAAAATAATCTTAGCTTTCTTTCCTTGTAAATTGCCTTTTTTATCGGTATAATGACACTAGGATTTAACAAGGAGTGAATATATGGAGAATAACCAGACAGGACAGAAAGTCATCTTATCGATTACGGGAATTCAAAAGTATGATGACTTTGACAATTCAATTGAAGTTGTTGCGCCGGGGAAATATTATGTAAAAGACAATAAACAATATCTTGCCTATAAAGAAAGAAATGAAGGTGCTTCTCAAGATATTTTAACGACGGTTAAAATAGAGCATGACAAGATATCCGTAATGAGATTTGGTGGAATTAACACCAATATGACTTTTGAATTGAATAAAAAGCATACTACTTTTTATGATACAGAACACGGGGCTTTAACGGTTTCGGTAACCGCAAAGAAAATCCGTGTGGAGTTAGATGAAGAAGCCAAAGGAGAAATAGAGGTTGTTTATGAATTTGAAATAGATCACATGCTTATAGGAATCAATATTCTTTACATAAAAATGCATCCAACCAGTGAAAATGAAAACAATGCTTCCTGTGAGGACCTCAGTTTGGATGATGCTTTTTTAAATGATTATCTTCAGGAAAAGTAAATATAAATACATTATATAGGAGCTGAGACAATGAAAATTAGAAAAGCAATTATACCTGCAGCAGGTCTCGGAACAAGATTTTTGCCTGCGACCAAAGCACAACCCAAAGAAATGCTTCCCATTGTAGATAAGCCAACAATTCAATTTATTGTAGAAGAGGCTGTAGAATCCGGAATTGAAGATATTATTATCGTAACAGGTAGAAGTAAAAGATCGATAGAAGACCATTTTGATAAATCCATAGAACTGGAATTAGAATTGCAAAAAAAAGGTAAAGAAGATCTACTGGAATTAACCAGAAGCGTTTCAGATTTAGCGAATATTCACTATATCCGCCAAAAAGAGCCCAAAGGCTTAGGACATGCTATTTTAACCGCAAGAAATTTTATAGGGAATGAACCTTTTGCTGTTTTATTAGGAGATGACATTATTGTTTCTGAAAAACCTTGTTTAAAGCAGATGATAGAAGTATTTAATGAATATAATACTTCTATTTTAGGTGTACAGCAAGTTCCTTATGAAGATGTAATAAAATATGGTATTATAAAGGGTAAAAATATTCGGGACAGAATTTATGAAGTAAGTGACATGGTAGAAAAGCCGAAAAGGGAAGAAGCACCTTCCAATGTTGCTATTCTTGGCAGATATATTATTACACCTACGATTTTTGATTTTCTTGAAAAGCAAGAAGCGGGAACTGAAGGAGAAATTCAGTTAACAGATGCCCTGAAAAATTTATGTAAAGTAGAAGATATTTTTGCTTATGATTTTATTGGAAAACGATATGATGTTGGTAATAAAATGGGATTTTTACAAGCAACCGTTGAATTTGCCCTTAGAAGAGATGATTTAAGGGAAGAATTTTTAGAGTATCTTAATTATATTTTGAATAATTTAAATGATATAAACCCCAAATAAAAGGGGTTTTTTTATAAAGGCAAATACGAATTATGTCGATATTATTATATAAAATAGGGCTTTTTTAGATTTAAATAAATGGTAAAGATGGAATGATTAAAGCTTTATAATTTGATTTTGGGATGAAAATGAGGAGGGATTATATTGGGTTTTTATATAGAGCGTAAAAGGGGACTGTTTTTGATTTTTATTTTATTATTAATAGTTTGTATAATTCCTCAGAACTTACAGGCAGCAGAAAAGAAAATTGAAGCTTTAGAAAACAATGGGGCAAAGGTTACAGACATCTGGCAAAAAGGGCAATGGAGTTTTACAATAAGAGGAACGGGGCTTACGGATAATATTAAAGAAATCCGTTTAATAAGAGTCAATGATGCCCTGGTTATTACTATAGATAAAAAGGATATTCAGAAAAAAAATGATCAGGAACTGGTCGTTAATATAACTGGTGAAAATGCCAAAAAATTTTCATCGGAACAATATACAGGTTTATACGATATAGAAATAGAATATCTTGACGGAAGTGTCTTATCGCCGGCAGAAAGTTATAATTCCATAAAAATGACTGTAAAAGGACAAAATTTTAAAGAGGATATAGAGTTTGTTGAATTGAAAAACTTAAAAACGGGTGCATGGGAAATTATTTTAGCCAAAAATAAAGTTCAGTATAAAGATGAAAATACCCTTATTTTGACTTTGGACAAAGATGAAGTCAAAAAACTTGCAGGTGGAATTAATGCTTCCGATATTGAAATGACCGTATATTATGGTAAAGACTATATTTTTGATAATAAGCAAAGCTATTTTGATATTTATCTTTTAGGAGAAAATTTTAACAGGGGCGTTGAAAAAGTCATCCTGCGTCCTATTGCAGGAGAAGCCTTATTGCTTCCTGTTGATGAGCAAGATATTATCATGGAAAAAGAAGATATATCGGTAGTAAATGGCTCAAAACTAAGAGTCAGGATAAGAAGAGATAATTTAGATAAGATTAAAGAATTCAGGCATTCAGGTGATTATAAATTTGTTGTGGTTTATACTGCAGGGACAGGTCTTAAAGATTATACTGCATCAATGGATTTAAAACTTGTTTACAATTATGGTTTACAAACAAAAGAGTCCGTAGTTTATAGAGATAATTTGGTATTTGATAATAAGGATTATATTACAGACCCTTTCAGATTTGTTTTACTGTCTAAATCTTCACCAAAGGTTATTGAAGTATATCCTCAATCTGTGGGAGGTTATCCCTGGTTTAATGAAAAGAATTTATCTCATGAGATCTTAAAGGACAGGAATTTTTTAAAGATTACTTTTGAAGATATTGATGGGAAACTGGAATTTAATCCATATCTGGGGATTGATAATTTACTGGGCAGCAGTGTGATGGCAATTGGAAGCAATTCAGACTTTTTAGACCGTGATTTTATTATACTTTGCAGGGATAATCCTGAAATGATTCATACATATCTGTTTAAACAAGACAGGACCAATCAAAAAGCTTATTTATATATTCCAGTAAAACCACTTGTTCCCCAAACCCAATATGTGGTTAATATTTCTGGGAACATTGTGAGAAATGACAGTTCGGATAACGGGATGATTGATGAAGGGCAAAGATACAATAAGCCAATATCATGGGAATTTTCTACTATGGCTTCCCCTTCCGTATCAGAAGAAGGGGTTCTGGTACAAACCGTTATTGAGGGCTATGCATCTTCCAGTTATATAAAAATATATGGTGACGATTTTTATAAATCTTCTGTAAGAGTCTTTTTTAACGATACACAAGCAGACCAGGTACTTGTCGAACAAGATAATAACGGAAAATCTTATCTAAAAGTATATCTGCCAACGGGTAGCAGAAGGCTGAAAGCAGGCTTATACAATATTATTATTAAAAATGACAGTGACCATGAAACGGTTATTTATGGAGGTCTTAGTGTTGTTGAGAAAGGCGATGAGATTCCGACAGAAGGTTATCATCTTAAAACAAGAACCGTCGAAGGAGAAGTTTTATCTGATGCGTATGTGAGTCATGATACTTTATATTTAAGGTCAAAATACAGCGATTATTATCTTTTAGAATTGAACCTGGATAAGTTAATGGGAGAAGAAGTACTCAATAAAACAGTAAATTATATAGGCAACAGAAATGATTATATTAATCGCTTATTGCTTAAAACAAAAGATGTAGATGCTACTTTTTATTATTTGACCTTAAAAGAAAATGCTTCATCCAAAGAAATCAATATCAATATTGGGAGGGCGAAGCCTTTAGTTGTACAAGCCATTAAAGACAAACTCAAAGATAAAAAAATTAAATCCGAGTTTATTGAAATTTCTACAAGTAATTGCAATTGGGATAATCTTTATATTTCCATTCCATATAAGAACAGCAGTGGAGAAAATCTTTCCATATACCGTTATGATGAAATCAGAAGAACCTGGACGAAAGAAGACAGTTATACCGATTTAATCAATCAAAAGATAAGGGCATTCGTTAAGAAGGCGGGAATTTATGTTGTGATAGAAGACTAAAAGGCAAGAAGAAATTGAGTCTGGGAGTTGAGAATATGAGAAAAAAGCTTAAAAGATATCTGGCGTTTTTAATGGTTTTGATTTTTAATATTTCTCTTTTACCATCAGATTTTGTATATGCTTTCGATATGAATAACTTTAGTATTACGAGTATTACGATTGGTAAAACTTATGACAGAAACCGTATCTTTAACAATGCCTATATTACCATTACAGGTAAGCATTTGAAAGATGCAAGTGTTGGGATTATTACCTATGGGGAAGGTTATATTCCTTTAGGTACACCTAAAGTAAATTCCGATGGGATTTTGCAGTTTGAAATATCTGAAAACCAATTAGGTGAATTTCTTTCTATTGAAGGTATTACGATTCCTATTAATGAAGCCAATATGCCCAATTTAACGGATATCAGCAGGAATGTGAAAATAGGAACAGATGATTTAGTGATTAGGGGAACCCGTTTAAATAATGTGGATGGCACGAATATTGTTGCCCGCTATGGAACGGGAAACTCTTATACGACACTTGGGGCTTTTAGTAATGCCACGGAAGTGACTATTTCAAAACCTTCAGGTTCATTAGGTCTTCAGGAATTCATTTTTTCAAGCAGTTTTAAGGTATATGACATCGATTTTAATGATAATAATCAAAAGAAAAGCGTAGATATTCAAATTAATTATACTTACAAGGATCAATTCAGATTTATAACGGATTTGGCTATTGAAGGCGATCTGAATATGTTTCCCAACAGGGGGGAAGCAGGAGATATTGTTTATTTTACAGCAGATAAATTAGATGAATACGATGTCTTTTTCTTAAAAGATTTATCTGGAACAGATTTATATTCAAATGCCAATAAAGGGGTTAATACTACTTATAAGGCAAAGAGTTCTTCCGATGAAAAGGATACTTTAACAACCCAGGTACCCAAACTTCCTGTAGGGGAATATTATGTTGTTTTAACCAATAAAATTTCTCCGGGTAAAGACCCTATGAAAGAAGTTACCGGGGAAAGAGTTTTAGCTGAGAAATTTACCATTATTGACGGAAGTAATAAAGCAGTTATCGTGGATGTTCAGCCTAATAAAGGTCCTGATACAGGGGAATTAGTAACTATTTCAGGTCAATTTTTGGGCAGCCTGAATATATCTGAATTTACCCCTTCACAGGATTCTACCCTTACGGTGAATCAAAATTCATCTCCAGAGGAATTGGAGATCGATTATGGACAGGGTACATATGGTCCATCGCAGATAAAGATAGTATCTGCGAAAAGAATTATCCGGGTAATTATCGGAAATAAAGCAGCTTTTGTTAAAGATAATGGTGAATATCAGGTTTTCTTTAATAAAGATTTAGACAAGATTATCGTTAGAACAGCTCAAGTAACGGATGCAGATATAAATCCGGTAAGAGATGTTGTCATTGAAACAGAAACAGTCCTTACAAAGGAAGACGGCAGTAAAATTGTTTTTAAGGAAAGAGCGGTTAAAGAAAAGGGCTATACCTTTATAGTAAGTAAGATTAAACCTGAAATTACCGAAGCAGTGCCCAACAAAATACAAGTCGTTAATAATGGTGGGACATTTCAAATTCCTTCGGACAGGTATATTGCGATTTATGGTAAAAATTTCATGATTCATAAATACACCAATGAAGACGGCAGGGAAGTTATAAGATATCCTATTGTGCAATTGGGACCCAATCTGATTATTGATAAGAACAATCCTGCTTCGGACTTTAATGATCCGGGTAAGAGCCTTAAAGGTAAAGATGAAGTTTACCTTAAGGTATTTGATGCTTACGGAAGAGAACTGGATGGTTCCAGTGGTAACGAAATGGGAACAAAGATATTAATTAAGTTAGAAGAAGGCAGCCCTGCGGCAGGGGTTGTTTTAGGTAAAACCTTTATTAAAGTAATCAATCCCATGAGAAATTCCAGGGAAACTGGTTTAGAGACACAGATGAATGATTTTATTGAATTTGTAAATCCGGAGACTTCCAAAAATCCAATCATTCAAAGTGTAAATCCTAATGTCGTATCGGTTGAAGGTGGAGAAGAGGTCATCGTTACGGGAAGCAACTTTACAGATGGGGTTAAGGTTTTTATTGATGGAAAAGAAGTGACTCCAATTAACAGGGGTGCTGATGGTAAAACCATTACTTTTAAAGCACCTGCGGGCAGGGAAGGACAAACCCAACTCCAAGTGATGAATATAGAAGGTGGAATGGATGTTTACCCCTTCAGTTATGTAAAAACCTTTACCAATCCCAAGATTACATCGATTGAACCTCGAAAAGGAAATACAGGAACTTTAGTCGTTGTAAAAGGGGAAAACTTTTTAAAACCTGATCCTACAGGCGGAGAAAGTGCCATTTACCGCTTAATAGGAACCAGGATATTGCTAGAAGGAGAAGATATTAATTCTTATAATATCAATACAGCAACTAAAGAAATTGAGCTTGTGGCTTTTACACCCAATACACCTCTTATTTCTGTGCAAAACAGCAGGATACAAGTAGCAAGTTATTATCATAGTATTTTGCTGCGGGCGCCAGGGGGAAAGCTTTATACCTTAGATGTCGATTATTCAGGTGTGCCGGTTATTTCTGATGGTATCGGCAACGATTATAAAATCGTCTATAATGTTCAGTCAGGTAAATTACAAGCGGACAAAGCTGGCGGAGGCTTATATGATTTAACGGTTTCCGGAGGAAATATTACCATACAGCAAGATTCTGGTCTTAGCCTTCAAATTGTAACGCCTTTTGAAGTAAAAGACGGAGAAGTGATTGGTGATTTAGTTAAAGTGGTTGATAAAAATACCATTTACTTTACAGTGCCTATTTTACCTGCTGACGGATGGTACGATGTGACGGTTCAAAACCCTGATACCAAAAAAGATACCAAAAAAGATAAAGATGGATTTTATTATTACAAGCAACCTCAAAGTACTCCTGTTATCGATGAAGTGGTTCCTTCTGAAGGGAGTGTTGCAGGAGGCAATGTGGTAACCATTAAAGGTAAAGAGTTTATGGATAATGGCTTTGAAAAAGTAAGAGTATTTATTAACGGGGTAGAAGTAGCCCCAGCCAATATTCAGGTTTCTACTACAAGCGACAGCATAACGGTTGTAGTTCCTCCTTATAGTGGGGATTTAATGGCGGAAAAAGGTGTAGGCAGATTATCTGTTCCTGTGGTTGTTATCAATCCTGATGGGGGAAGTGCTTCAAAAGAAAACGCTTATACTTACGTTATTCCAAGCAGTAATCCAAAAATAGAAAGAATTTTACCAACGTCAGGGACTGCTGCCGGTGGTGCAGTTGTAGAAATTTTTGGAAGTGATTTCAGGACTTTTGAGCCTTATGAAGATTATAACCGAAACCAAATCAGAGATGAGAATGAACCATACAGGGATTTAAACAATAATGGTCAGCATGATATGACTTTTGATCCTGAAAAGGACAAAAAGGAATTAGATCATCCTTTGTATAGTTATTATTATGATTCTCCTCTTTTGCCCAAAATATATTTTGGCATGGAACAAGCTTTAATTGTAGAATTTTCAGCTACATATATTAAAGTGGTAACTCCCAGGGGAAGTGGAACGGTACCAGTCTTTATAGAAAATAACGATTCAGGAAGATCCAATACCGTTTACTATAGTTACCAGGGTTCCAAACCCAAAATTACGAAGGTATCCCCTGGTGTAGGAAACAGAATGGGAAATACTAATATTGGCATCTATGGGGAAGATTTCAGACAATCCAATATTAAAGTTTATAAGTCTGTCAGCGAAAAAGAAACAAGAACCATGACTCTGGTACGATTTGGAGATAATACGAATAAAAACATCCCAAGAGATCAGGCTAATTCCGGACTGATTAACCAGGGAAATGCCCAGGTATCTTTAGAGAAAGATTTTACAGCCATATATAAAGCAGAGTATGACGATACCTATGACAGTTTTTCTGAAATCAGGGTTGTCATTAAATATAATGATGTCATTTATTCTAATACGTTTAAACGTTTTAATGATGAAGAATCTTTTATTAATACCAATTTATTAGTTGACAGCGATGGAAACAGATATCCATTTAGTGAACTGATCCGTTTTGCTGTTGAAGACAGAAGGTTTATTGTAGAAAGAGGTTATGCTCCTCAAGTGATATATATTTCAAGTGGGGAACTTTCTGTAACAATACCGCCTTATCATACCGTTGGGGTTGTTCCTGTAAGGGTTATCAATCCAGATGGCGGAACAGCACAGGCTAATTTTGAATATAGAAATCCGGATAGTAAACCAAGCATCATTGATATTACAAATCAAAATATTTCTTCTGTATCCGAAACCGTTACCATTGATGGCAAGGAAGTAACGGCAAGAATAGTAAGAGTCAATATTAATGGTGGCAATACCATCAAAGTGATTGGCAGGGACTTTAGAGAAAATGCCGTAATTTCTATTGGGGAAATTTTAGACATCAAGCCTGGTCAAGTGGATTATTCAGGCCTTCCTACCAGTTTAAGCTTTGAAATGCCTGCTGTATCTGAAAAAAATATTGGAAAATATTATCGTTTAGTGGTATTAAATGAAGATGGAGGTACAGCTTCTTCTGATGAATTAATTCCTCCGATTTATATTACCTTTATCAAGGGTGAAAGTAATCCTCAGGTAATCAGTATGACACCTGACAGTGGTCCATCAACGGGTGGAACCAATGTGACCATTGAGGGTAAAGACTTCAGAAGCACTATGGCAGGTTTTTCAGGTACAATACAAGTCTTTTTTGGAGAAGTACCTGCTACGAATGTAACCGTTTCAGCAGATGGAAGATTTATCTATTTAGTAACGCCTCCTCACGAACCAGGAGCTGTAGAAGTAAAGATTCAAAACCCTGATGGAACAATGGCAAAGGTGCCTAAGCCATTTACCTATATTAGTAATCCTAAAATTACTAAAATAACGGATATTAATGAATTAACCGAATTAAAGACCATATCCATTGAAGGTGGACAAGAAATCAAATTAAAAGGTTATGGATTTAAACCAGGCGCCAAAGTATACTTTAATCCTGTGCTTAAGAAAGCAGAAGGAGAAAGCAGTCAAAAGGTTTTCTATATTGATGGTGTACCTTATATTCTTGAATCAGGTATAGAAGCCACAAAAGTGGAATTTATAGATGGGGAAACGGTTAAGGTGGTAACCCCTGAAGGTAATAAGGATAGTTCAGGCGTTATATTAATTAACCAGGATGGAGGAGCAAGTAATGTTTACGGCATAAAATATTCTCTTCCGGAAGTTACTCCTCCGGAAAAAGTGACAGCTGATTTAATTTATGACAGGTATATAAAAGTAACATGGACTCCTGTTCCTGGTGCCATAGAATACGAAATTTATGTGGTCATTAATGACAGCAATATTGAAATGGTAGGAACAAGTAAAACCACCAGTTTTGTATACGAAGATTTAGAACCAAGAACCAGTTATAAATTCGTTGTAAAAGCGCTGGGAGAATTTAATATTTCACAAGCTTCAATGGAAAGTAATACTGTAAGAACAGGAAATGTCGCAGGGATACCAGATACAGATGGTGGATTAAGTGAAAAAACCATAAGCAGTAAAAAGGGTACTATTGCAGAAGTGTTTATAGGCAGAAATGATTACAATAAGGCATTGACCATTGATTTAATCAGAGGGGATTTAGCAGGAGCAAAAGAAATCGTTATCAGTATACCTGCAGAAGTGGTTACTTCTTATTATGCAAAAGATATTACAGTTATAGGCAGGGACTTTGTTTTAGTTCTCAATCCCAATGCTTTTAAAACAGAAACAATGCTTGCCAACAGCAATAATAAATCTGCAGGTGTAAGATTCAGAATGTATCCGGCTACGAATAATCCAAATCTAGAAAAAGGACAAACTGCTCTTTCGACCGGCTATGTCCTGGAAGCTTATCAGTACGTTGGAAAAAGTAATACAGCTATGGAACATTTAAATTCAAGTATTTTATTAAATCTTGATTATGATGGTAATCTTTCTTCTTTAAGAAGGTTGAATTACGTTTCCTTTAGCAGGTATGATTATTATAATAAACAATGGCGAACCATCAAGCAAACCCATGACAATATACAAATGGCAATAGGAGATTATATTGACAGACTAGGCCAATACATGGTTATTGGCAGCAAAAGATAGGGGTGAAGGCGATGTGGAAAAAAGCAATGAATAAAATAACAATCGCTTTGTTGCTTTTATGTATGGTATCTGCAAATACGCCCAAAGTATTTGCAGATACCAATATAAAGACAGCAGAAGGTTTTTTACTTGAAATGGGAGAAAAACAGGTAACTGTAGAAGAATATGACGGAAGCGTCCGTACTTTTCCTTTCAACAGCTATTATATATTAAGGATTGATACGCTTAATGCAGAGCCCAGTGACTTTAAACCTGGGATGGAAGTCTATTTAGAGTTGAAAAACAATAAGGTCACTTATTTAGAAGGTTATTCCACAGTTGCTCCGGGTCATATTCCAGAGGGCAGTAAAATTAGGTTTGGAACCATCAAAAAAATTGACAGGGACCAACTGATTGTCAAATTGGATAATGGTCAGGAAGAAACTTATTTTACAAACTCTGGGACAATTTTATTAAAAGACGGACTTAAAGTACCCCTATCCAGCCTTTATGAAGGGGATAAAGTAAAACTTTATTTTGATGAAATCGATACGAAAATGATAAGCAGAATGGCTGTTCAAGGTAAATCTGTTGAAGTTAAAGGTCTATATAAAGGGAAATTGGCCCTGGCAGATGTCATCAAGAAAGAATTAACTTTAACAGACTTAAAAATTTTTAGAAACGGAGGCTGGGAAAACGTAGGCAGTTCAAAAACTATTTCTTACGATGAGCGTTCACCGATTCATATTGGTGGTCAAAGGATATCTCCTGAGAAATTAAAGTATTACAAAGATAATACGGTGTATTTAGCCGTTAAGGATTATTTTAGCACTGACAGAGTAGAAAGTATGGTGTTAAAAAATCAATATGAAAGTGTTTATACCGACAGGATAGAAGATATCAACTGGTATGGTAATTCGATGGAACTAGAAGTCAGCCATAAGAATTTAACTTTTAATGAAGGTACGATTATTATCAAAAACGGACGTCTGTCGGATATCAGTGCTTTAGATCCAGGCATGGATGTCTTTGTTGTAGGCGACGGTTCAGCTGGTTCAATGGCTGCTAATATTGTTTATGTATATAATGAAGGCATTAATAATTCTAACATAGGTCAATTCTATATTTATGAAGGCAGGTTGGATGCTGTATTCAGAAACAGCCTCATGCTAAAAGACTTTGCATATTTGAATAATAACAGTTGGGAAGCCTTTAGTACGAGCAAGGAATTGTTCTATGATGAAGATACGGTGATTTACGATTTAGACGAAAGAAGAATCATTTCATCTGAAGAATTCTATTATGGGGATTATGCCGTTGATGAGGACAGCAATTATGCAAGAGAAAACAATTTGGAAGACCGATATGTTTATGCTTATACTGATGGCGACAGAGTAGTGGCAATTATGGTGCAAAAAAACAGAGATTCTCTCTTAAAATTAAGAGTTACCAGCGGCGTTGCCCTGGAAGCACCAGAAAATCACAAATGGACAGGATGGAGAATTCATATAGCCAATGCAGCCGACTGGAGTTCAAGAAAAGATCAGTGGATGGCCAGAAAAGATTCCTTCTATTTAACTTTGGAAGATGCTATAATTATTAAAAATGGTCAAATCATTACCAGCGATCAGTTAAAGCAAAACGACAGATTATATATAATACGTGATGACCTGAAGGCCAAAGTTATCATAGTAAAATAGAGAGGAAGATTAGATGAAAAAGCTTGCCTGGACAATGATTTTTATACTGTTGTTTCATAGTATGGCCTGGGCTGCGCCGATAGAATTTTCCGGTGGCGTATCCGATGAGTTTCAATACAAGGAAGTTGTATTCTTATCAGGAAAACCTGTTGTCTTTGTTGGAACGGTTAATGTAAAAATTGATGAAAAGCAAGAAGAGAAAAAGGCTACTTATACTTTTACTTTAAGCCCTGAAGATATAGATATAGAAGGTAAATTAACTAGAAAGGTAACTTTAATTACTACTTATACCCCTGTAACGGGTAAGGGGCAAACCATAGCCAATACAAAGGTAACAAGATATACAGAAAATGTAACCATTGGTCAGGATACTTTTAAATTAACGAACAGTGATATTCAATTTTTTCAGTCAGATATTATTGACAACCGCCCTGCTATAGATTTTTATTCGGGCAATATACAAGCTTTGAAACGTTATGAAATTAACGGGGGAGAAGGTATTGCCCAGGTTAAAATTACTGGCGAGGATGTCGGCTATAAAAACTTTTGGGGCAGTACCCAGACGCAGCTTCTCGATTACGTTTATACAATTAACAGAAAAGCCCAGGGAGAAAATGAAAATTCATCCTGGGAAGGAACTGTAAGTGTAAAGGTTTCTGACAGTACAACAAAGTCCCTGCAGTATTCTCAAAACGAAGCCAATTTCTCAAGCTTTAACGGGGGCTATATTCAAGTTGTTAAAGAAGGGATGATATCCCAATACACATACAATCTTCCCAGAATAACCGATGAAGGCATCGATCCTTTTGGAAGAAATCAAGGAACCATTTCTCTTCAAGCTTCAAAGGTACCTAAAGTTGAAAGATTAATTGTTCCCAAATTCAGGGATACGGCTGGTCACTGGGCACAGCAAGACATAGAAAAACTATATTCTCTTGGCGTTTTTGAAGGGAATACATCCTTCTTTATTCCCGATGGCAGTATGACAAGAATTGATTTTGTAAAAGCAGTGGTTAAGGCTTGTGATATCGGAGGAAATGAAGAAGCCGACAGTTCAAGTAAAAGAAGCAGCAGAAAGAAAAAAGGAGAAGTAGAAGAAATTATATTTGTAGACATTGATTCTTCCCATCCGGATTATCAATATGTTAAAAAAGCTTTTGAGAAAAATATTATCACAAGAGGCACAGATTATCGTTTTAATCCCAATGAACCTTTGACCAAAGCAGAGGCGGTTACTATTCTTATCCGGGTTTTAGGCTTAGAAGGTAAAGCACCTGCTCCAGGATATAAAACTTCTTTTTCGGATGACAGTAAAATTCCTAATTGGGCAAAAGATGCCGTTTACATGGCGGCAGAAGCAGGAATTATAGGCGGAGATAATAATAATAATGTTAATGCCCATAAGCAGTTAAAAAGATCAGAAGCTTCTGCCCTATTGGTGAGATTTTTAGAATTCTTGGAAAAAGATTTGCAAAAAGACTATAGTGAAAATATCATATATTACTATTAGTAAATAAGTCCTTTAACTTAAAGGCTTCCTGAAGAATGCAGGAAGCCTTTTTTAAAATGGATCCTTGAAAATTTTAATTAATCATAAGTGTTTGAATTTCTATAAATTAGGTAATTTTACTTATTATATAGCATTATTGAAAAAATTTTTAATTATGATATAATAAAATAAGGTGGTTAATGATATATAGCTAAATGGGAGGTGTAACCATGTATTTTGACGATTTACTAGAACTTCAAGCTTACGTTAAAGGCCTGGATATTGCTGAAGATGAACAGCTTATGGTACTAGTTGGTGATGAATCAGGAGAATTGGTAAACAACTTAATTACCTTTATGAACCGCAGCATGATAAAATTTTTTGGAGGAATTTTTCCAGGTTTATTGGTTGGAACAGAAATGCGTAAAAATGGTTTTATCCTGGAAAAATTTAAAACAATTTTTTCAACGATGGTTATACCTGATCTGGCCGAACCTTTTCAGATATCACAAGAGATAAAAGGTTCGACGGTAATTGTCTTAGCGGATGGTTTATCCAGTAGAATGAAAGAACTGACAGATATCGTTTATGATAACTTAGGTCCGGAGGTTACATATTTTGGTGGTGGAGCAGGTTATTATGATCTTCAACACCGTCCCTGTGTATTTAACAATGAAGGTTTGTTCGAAGATGCAGCGATTGTATCTGTCATTCCAAATCAAACTGTTTTTGAAGTTAAACATGGTTGGGAACAATTAGCCGGACCTTTTACCGTTACAAAAGCTCAGCATAACACAATGAAAGAATTAGATTTCCAAAACCCGTTTGAATTATACAGGGCGATTATCGAACAAGAAGAGGGTATTATTTTATATAGTGCAGATTTCTTTGAAGTTGCCAAAGACCATCCTTTTGGAATTCTTAAAACCGATGATGAGTTAATTGTCAGAGATCCGATTGATTTAACGGATAAGGATGAAATTGTTTGTGTTGCAGATATTCCTGAAAACAGCATTGTGTATGTTTTAAAAGGAGACAGGCATACTTTATTTCAATCATCTATAGAGGTTGTAGAAGAATGTGTTAAGAATGCTCCAAATAAGTACAAGCCATTTCTTTTTGACTGTATTTCCAGGGCAATGTTTTTACAAGACCACTTTAAGAGTGAGTTAACGAATATTCAGGAAAGACTTCTGTATCCGCTTGAAGGAGCACTTTCTATAGGTGAAATTGCTTCTCTTAGAAATGGTATGATAGAAATACATAATAAATCTACCGTTTTAGGATTGATTAATGTTATTTAGGGGGGATGTCCCCCTTTTTTAGTTAAATTGAAAAGAAAAACAGTTAAATTTTACTATAAGGTTTTTTGCAGATAAATTGTATGATATAATAATAAAGTAAATTTTACGAGTACATGGAGGAGCAAATGAGACAGGAAAAAATTCTTCAATGGATAGTAAACATAGGCTTAGGATTAATTTTATTTATTCTTCCTTTTCCAAGAGGTCTTTTTTTTGAGAGGGAAATCGTTCCAGTTCAAATTGCAATATTTGCAATTTTTATTTTATGGTCTTTTATAAAAATTAAAAAAAAGAAAAACTTGGAAATAGATAGCTTTTTATTTATTGCAGTTTTATTATTTCCGATTTGTTATATCCTGCCTTTGATTTTTGGGAAAGCAGCCAGTCATTACGGGACTTTAATGTATATCTTCAGGTATTTATCTTATGTGGCTGTCTTTATCATGTTATCAGATATAACAAGAAGTAAAAGACAACTTTTTGTTTGGCTTAATATATTGGCTTTAAGTGCTGTCACAGCGGCCTTATTAGGGATTGATGCAGGTCTTGGAGGAATTATTAATAATTTTTTTGGTTTTGACGGATATATTGATGAATTTGGTCGTATATGCGGGGTGCTTCAATATTCCAATAGTTTTGCAGCATATATGGGAATGCTTTTCTTTATACTGATTGCTCTTGGAGGTCTGGTTGAAAAAAGATATCAAAAAGCAATTTATGCAGCATTAGGCGTACTGCCTCTTACAGTCTTGTATACTACTGTATCAAGAGGAGCTATCCTTTTTGTTCCTATCATTTATCTTTTTTTAATTCTTATCATTCCAACTAAAGAAAAACGTTTAGAAATGGTTCTTTTTCCTTTACCAGCTGTAGTTTTATCCTTATTTTCGGGGAAAGAGCTAAGTAATATGATTTCTCAAAGCATGAATGGAGGACAAGTTTCAATATTCAAGGGATGGTTTATTGTTTTAGCAGCTATTGGATTTGCCTTATTATTTGCATATGTATTCTTATATTTTCATGTTTTTCTTTCTAAAATTTCAACCAGGACCTATCAAATAGCAATTGCAGTGTTATTTGTTGCAGGACTTGCTGGAGGAATTGCAGTTATTAAGACAGGGTTTTATGAAAAGATTTTGCCAGAATTCTTAGTGGTTCGTTTTAGAGAAATGACTTCTTTTACGGAACTTGTTTCAGGCAGGAATAATTTCTATAGAGATGGACTAATTATGCTAAAAGACCATTGGTTTTTGGGAGCTGGGGGCAATGCATGGTCTGCTATGTACCAAAAGTATCAATCTTATAATTATGGCTCTACGGAAGCACACAGTTTTCCTTTACAGCTATGGCTTGAAACAGGTTTGTTGGGGATTTTAACTTTGATATTTTTAGTAGCAGCTTTAATTATTTTATATTTTAAAAACAGAAAATCTGAAAAAGGAATTTCAGTAACATTAACTTTAATACCTGTTTTAATGTTGTTTACCCATAGTATTATTGACTTTAATTTTTCATATTTTTCTCTTCCGTTGATTTGTTTTGCAATTTTAGGTTGCGCTAATGGCATAAAGGCGAAAAAGGACCTGGATTTTTCAATAGCTTCCTGGATGGCTTTTCTTTTAGGAATGGTTTTAATCCTGTTTCCTGTATCATGGCAAATCGCAAGAAATTATGCGGTTAAGGCTACGGATATTATGCTTCAGGAAAAAATAACCGGGCAGGATGTTTTAGATTCTATTGGTTATATGAAGAAGGCAGTTGAATATAATGGTTGGAATTCTTATTATGTTATCCGGGAAGGGGAACCGCAAGATAAAGATTTATTGTTTGATTTAGATAGCTTATATAAGCAAATTTATAAAATACTCGAAAGAAATGATCAGGAGCAACTGGCAGGATTATTACTGGAACAAGAAAGTTATTACACAAAAGTGTATGAATTAGAACCCTATAGTTCTTATATTGCCATGAAACAGGCAGAATTATTATTAAAAATGGGCAGAATTGACGAAGCTTTAGAAAAGGCAGAAGAATCTTTAAAACTTAATCCTATGAATCCCATAAGATATCAGGATATATCCGAAATATATCTTACAGTGGGAGAATATTATACAGCACAAGGAGAAAAAGAAACTGCAAAAGGATATTTGGAAAGAATTCTTCAAGTTGAAAAAGATATAGAAGAAGTTAATACAAGAGCTATTGAAAAAGTGGGAATGACAGAAGATACAAAGAAGAATATCGAACGTGCAAGTCAATTGCTTAATGAATAAAGGCCAGAGAATCTGGCCTTCTATTTTCTAATCTTTTAAAAATTCAATTTGTTCCTTTCTGTGTTCTTGTTTTTCTAAAGTTTTCTTAAGGGTTTCTTCATCCATGTGGTCTATATTATGATTAATATACCCTTGGGTGTATTCATAATTTTTTTGCACATTTTTAAGTTCGTCATTATCATAGTTTTCTCCATAGGCTATAATGTTTTCAAGTTTTTCGATTTCTTCTTCCCGGATTCTTTGCAATTCTTTTGCTCTTTCCAACTGCTCCTCGGATGCAATATCTGAGTGTTGTTCAAGATGGCGTTCTGTTCTGGTATGAGCTTCAACCAGGTTTTCTAACTGTTCAATTCTTCTTTTATTTTCATCTGAAATTTGATCCATACCACTTCGATCTTTTAATTCCTTATTTTCTCTTGGATTGCTGTGAAACATAATAAGCCTCCTTTATGATAAACTAGTTATATTTTTTCACAAAGCATCAAAAATAATACCATGAAAGTCTGGAATATATTTTTAAAAAGAAGAATACAAAGTCTTAGGGCATAATTTTTTATTGACAAAAATAAATTTATTATATATACTTTGATTATCAAAATATTTGAGTATCAAAGATACTTGAGGTGAAATTAAAATGACAAATTTAAAAAAAGTATTAAACAATCTGATGGTAGACATATTTAATGATATCCTGACCATTGAAGAGACGGCTTTAAAAAAAGGTGCATTTAGTGATTTATCCGTTAAAGAAATGCATACCATAGAAGCTATAGGTATGTATCAACCCAGGACCATGACAGAAGTGGCTCAGGATTTAAAAATTACAGTAGGAACTTTAACGACCGCTATCAACCGTCTAGTTAAGAAAGGATATGTTGAAAGAAACAGGATTGAAGACGATAGGAGAATTGTTCAAGTCCAGCTTACCAAAAAAGGAAAACTGGCTTACAGGATACATGAAAAATTCCACACAGATATGATTAATGCCATGATTGATGGTTTGAAAGAAGAAGAAGAAGATATACTGGTAAAAGCCCTTAGTCAATTAAGTAAATTTTTAAAAGACAAATATCATCTTAATCAATAAAGGAGTTTAAAAATGTATGAGGTTCGCATTATCGGTACAGGGAGTTTTCTTCCACAGCAAATTATTAAAAATGATTCTTTATCTGATTTAGTAGACACCAATGATGAATGGATTTCTACAAGGACAGGGATTAAAGAAAGAAGAATATCATCTGGTGAAAATACATCCGATTTAGCTATAGAAGCTGCTAAAGAAGCCATAAAAGATGCAGGCATTAATGCAGAAGAAATCGATTTAATTGTTCTTGCTACTTCTACACCAGACTTTATTATGCCTTCTACAGCATGTTTAGTACAAAAAGGAATAAAAGCTTATAATGCCACTTGTTTTGATATTACAGCAGCATGTACAGGCTTCATATATGCCCTGAATATTGGTTATCAATTTATCCGGACAGGGCAAAGTAAAACAGCCTTAATTATTGGTGCTGATACCAATTCTAAAATCATTGACTGGTCTGACAGAAATACTTGTGTGCTTTTTGGTGATGGGGCAGGAGCAGCTATTTTACAAAGGACAGACAAAGAAGGAATAATTCTTGTGGATACCGGTTCTGATGGCAGAGGAGATGAATTGTTATTTTGCCCTGGTGTCCATTTGAAGAATCCCTTTATGGAAGAGCAAGAGGAAAAAAAACAGGTTATGCATATGAACGGAAAAGAAGTATTCCGTTTTTCTACGACTGTAGTGCCCCAGACCATTGAAAAATTATTGCAATACAGCTCTTATCATATTGAGGACATTAAATATTTTTTACTCCATCAGGCCAATGCCCGCATTATGGAGGCAGTGGCTAAAAAAATGAATATCGATCCGGAAAAATTTTATAAAAATATTCATAAATACGGTAATACCAGTGCTGCTACAATTCCCATTGCATTAAATGAAATGGATAAGGCGGGATTATTGGAGAAAGATGATTTATTAGTTTTAGTGGGATTTGGAGGAGGCTTAACCTGGGGTTCAGCCCTGGTTAAATGGAATAAATAAAAAATTAGGAGGAGTATAAAATGATATTTGAAAAAATCCAGGAAATTATCGCAGATCAATTAAGTATTGATAAAAATGAAATTAAACCTGAATCCAGTTTCCAGGAAGATTTACAAGCGGATTCTTTAGACTTGTTTCAAATCGTTATGGCTTTAGAAGAGGAATTTGAACTGGAGATACCCAATGAAGATATTGAGGGTATCAAAACTGTACAAGATGCCGTAAATTATATTGAATCCAAACAAGCATAAAGGTCAGATGAATCCATCTGACTTTTCTTCTAGGAGGTAATAAAATGTATCGATTTTGGAAGGAAATAGGCATTCAGTATCCCATTATTCAGGGAGGGATGGCCTGGGTTGCTGACCATCATTTAGCATCTGCTGTTTCCAATGCAGGGGGGCTTGGAATTATTGCTGCAGCTAATGCACCGGTTTCATATGTCAGGGAAGAAATCAGAAAAGTAAAAGAATTGACGGATAAACCTTTTGGTGTCAATATCATGCTGCTTAGTGATAATGCCAGTGAAGTTGCCCAATTAGTTTGTGAAGAAGGCGTAAAAGTTGTTACAACAGGAGCAGGGGACCCCGGAAAGTATATGGATATGTGGAAAAAAAGCGGTATAAAAGTTATTCCCGTTGTTCCTTCTGTGGCGCTGGCAAAAAGAATGGAACGCTATGGAGCTGATGCGGTCATTGCTGAAGGCTGTGAAGCAGGAGGGCATATTGGGGAATTGACAACGATGGCTTTAATTCCCCAGGTTGTAGATGCGGTTAAGATTCCTGTTATTGCAGCAGGAGGTATAGCTGATGGCAGGGGGATGGCAGCTGCTTTCATGCTGGGCGCTTCAGGTGTACAAGTAGGAACAAGATTTTTGGTAGCCAAGGAATGCAGCGTACATCCTGCCTATAAAGAAAGGGTTTTAAAAGCTAAAGACATTGATACAGTGGTAACCGGAAGACCTACGGGTCATCCCGTTAGAATTCTTAGAAACCGTCTGTCGAGGGAACTTTTAAAGTTAGAAAAAGAAGCGGCTCCCTTAGAGCAGTTTGAAGCCTTGGGACAAGGAGCCCTGGCCCGGGCAGTTAAAGAAGGGGATGTGGAAATGGGATCCGTTATGGCAGGACAAATTGCGGGCCTGATAAATAAAGAGCAAACTTGTTCTGAAATTATAGAAGAGATGTTCAATGAATTTAATGCATTAATCAATAGAAAGATTGATATTTAACGGAAATATAGAGTTATGGAGGGAGACAATGAAAACGGCCTTTATTTTTGCTGGTCAGGGTTCTCAATATGCAGGCATGGGAAAGGAACTGGCCAGTCATCTTAAAGAAGCAATGGACGTCTTTGATCAAGCCCAGGAAGTTTTAGATTTTGATATTAAAGAATTGTGTTTTGAGGATAAAAATGCAAGATTAAATCAAACTCAATATACGCAGCCAGCAATTTTAACTGTCAGTATTGCTGCATTAAGAGCCATAGAAAATCAAATTCAGGCAGATTTGGTGGCAGGGTTAAGTTTAGGAGAATATTCTGCCCTGGTTGCTGGCGGAGCACTTGATTTTAAAGATGCAGTAAGTTTAGTAAGAAAAAGAGGACAGTTTATGGAAGAGGCTGTTCCCCAAGGGACAGGGGGCATGCGGGCAGTCCTTGGACTATCCGGGGAAGAGGTTGATGCTGTAATTGCTACAATTGAGGATGGGATTGTGGAAGTAGCCAATTATAATTGTCCGGGACAGATTGTCATTGGGGGAGAAATAAAAGCATTAAATTCAGCAGAAGAAAAACTTAAAGAAGCAGGTGCCAAAAGAGTGATTCCACTATCCGTCAGCGGACCTTTTCATACTTCCATACTTAAAGGGGCTGCAGAAAAATTAAGAAAAGAGTTGGAAAAAGTAACCTTTACAGAACCCACAATACCCATTATCAGTAATGTTAATGCCGATTATGCAGATATAAAGGAAATAAGAGAAATTCTTACAAAGCAAGTCATGAGTTCTGTCTATTGGGAGCAAAGTATCAGAAAAATGTTAGAAGATGGTGTAGATACCTTTGTAGAATTAGGACCAGGAAAGGTTTTAACAGGCTTTATTAAGAAAATAGACCGTAATGTGACCGTGTGTAATGTAGAAGATATATCATCTTTAGAAAAAACATTAGAATTACTGGGGAGGTAGTTATGGATATCAGAAAAACCGCTCTTATAACAGGAGGCAGCAGAGGAATAGGAAAAGCAATTGCCATAAGGCTGGCCGAGAAAGGAAACAATATCGTCTTTAGTTATGTAAGTAATGAAGAAGCAGCCCAAAAGACCCTGGAAGAAATTAAATCAAAAGGCGTAAAAGTTCTGGCCTTTAAAGCAGATGTCAGTTCCTATGATGAGTGTCAGAAATTAATCGATACAACGGTTAAAGAAATGGGTTCTATTGATATTTTGGTTAATAATGCAGGTATTATCCGGGATAATTTAATTATGCGTATGAAAGAAGAAGAATTTGATGAGGTCATCCGGGTAAATCTTAAAGGTGTCTTTAATTGTATCAAACATGTGAGCAAAATCATGTTAAAGCAAAAAAGCGGAAGAATTATCAATATTTCTTCTATCATAGGCCTTATCGGAAATATTGGTCAAATCAATTATGCTGCAGCCAAAGCAGGTCTTCATGGAATAACGAAGTCTGCAGCCAAAGAACTGGCATCAAGGGGCATCACCGTTAATGCTATTGCACCAGGTTTTATTGAAAGTGATATGACCAATACTTTAGCAGATAAATATAAAGAAGCTATCATTAAAGCTATTCCCTTGGGCAGAATCGGTAAGGCAAAAGAAGTAGCTGACCTGGTATGTTTTTTAGCCTCAGAAGAAGCCAGCTATATTACAGGACAAATTATTTGCGTTGATGGCGGCATGGCTATGGGCAGCATTTAGAATGGAGGGAACTTATGAGAGTTGTTGTTACAGGAATGGGTTGTGTTACCCCTTTAGGAAACTCTATTGATAGTTTTTGGGCAAATATAAAAGAAGGCAGATGCGGTATTGATTTTATCAGCCGTTTTGATACAGAAAATTTTGAAGTAAAACTGGCAGCAGAGGTCAAGGATTTTGATCCGTCCTTATATATGGATAAAAGAGAAGCAAAAAGAATGGACTTATACAGTCAATACGCCGTTGCAGCAACAAAAATGGCCATCGACTTGTCAGAAATTGATTTAGAGAAGGTTTGCAAAGAAAGATTTGGTGTTATTGTAGGCTCAGGGATTGGTGGAATCGGGACTATTGAAAAAGAGCATGAAAAATTACTAAACAAGGGACCAAAAAGAGTTTCTCCTCTTCTTATACCGATGATTATTATTAATATGGCTGCAGGCAATATAGCGATTCAGTTTGGAGCAAAGGGTATTTGCTCAACGGTTGTAACAGCCTGTGCTACAGGAAGCCATGCCATAGGGGAAGCTTATGAAATGATAAAAAGGGGAAAAGCAGATATTATCATCGCAGGAGGTTCAGAAGCAGGGATTACCCCTTTGTCGGTTGCAGGTTTTTCTTCCCTTCAGGCTTTGACGACAACGACAGATATTAACCGGGCTTCCATTCCTTTTGATGCGGACAGAAATGGATTTGTTATGGCAGAAGGAGCAGGGATATTAATATTAGAATCTCTGGAGCATGCCCAAAAACGGGGCGCTAGAATTTATGCAGAAATTGTTGGCTATGGTGCAACCTGTGACGCTTATCATATCACATCCCCTAGTATTGATGGGGAAGGAGCAGCAAGGGCTATGAAAGAAGCCCTGGAAGAAGCAGGTATCAGCCCGGACGAGGTATCCTATATTAATGCTCATGGAACCAGTACACCTCTTAATGATAAATTTGAGACTTTAGCTATAAAACAGGTTTTTGGTGAAAAGGCCAAAAGGATCCCTGTAAGTTCTTCAAAATCTATGACTGGACATTTACTTGGCGCTGCAGGTGCGGTGGAAGCCATTGTATGCATTAAAGCTTTAGAGGAAGACTTTGTTCCACCAACGATAAATTATAAGAATCCTGATCCGGAGTGTGATCTGGATTATGTGCCAAACATTGGAAGAAAACAGGAATTAAACTATGCACTGTCAAATTCCCTTGGTTTTGGTGGACATAATGCTTCCCTGTTATTTAAGAAGTATAAAAATTAGGAGGGTGAAGCATGGATTATAAAGAAATAGAGCATTTAATGAAAGTCATGAATGAAAGTCAGCTGACCGAGCTTGAAATAGAAAAAGAAGGATTTGTATTAAAAATAAAAAAAGAGAAAGAAATTGTTCCTATTGCCAGCAGAATTGAAACGCCAATTATCGAAAGACCTGTAGAAATTCAAAATCAAATCTCAACAGATATAAAGGTTGAAAAAGAAGTATCCGGGGAAAAAGAAGGTATTATTGTATATTCTCCAATTGTAGGAACCTTTTATAGCGCTCCGGCTCCGGGAGCAGAGCCTTTTGTCAAAGTAGGTGATAAAGTAAAAAAAGGAGATGTGCTTTGTATTATTGAAGCGATGAAAATAATGAATGAAATTGAAGCGGAAAGTGATGGAGAAATCGTTGAAATCTTTGTTAAAAATGAAGAAATGGTCGAGTACAATCAACCCCTGTTCAGAATAAAAGCCTAGGTGGTGATACACATGTTAAATATAGAACAAATAAAAGAGATTATTCCTCACAGATATCCTTTCTTATTAATTGATAAAATAGAAGAATTAGAACCAGGGATAAGGGCAGTAGGTTATAAGAATGTAACCATTAATGAATATTTTTTTCAAGGTCATTTCCCAAAAGAAGCCGTTATGCCAGGCGTATTAATTATAGAAGCTTTGGCCCAGGTGGGTGCTGTAGCCCTTCTTTCCCTGGATAGTTTAAAAGGGAAAACTGCCTATTTTGGAGGCATCAACAAAGCACGTTTCAGGGAAAAAGTTCTTCCTGGTGACTGCTTAAGATTGGAAGTAGAAATTATTAACCGCAAGGGACCTATAGGGATTGGAGCAGCAAAAGCGTTTGTAGGTGACAAAAAGGTCTGTGAAGCGGAACTTACCTTTGCTGTAGCTTAAACCCAAAGGGGGATAGTATGTTTAGTAAAATTTTAATTGCCAATAGAGGAGAAATTGCCGTTAGAATTATCAGGGCCTGCAGAGAGATGGGCATTGAGACCGTAGCCATTTATTCAACCATGGATAAAGATGCCCTGCATGTCCAACTGGCAGATGAAGCCGTGTGTGTAGGCCCGCCTAAAGGAAAAGACAGCTATCTTAATATGGAAAATATCATTAGTGCAACCATCTTAAAGGGAGCACAGGCCATTCATCCAGGTTTTGGCTTTCTTTCAGAAAATAGTCGTTTTGCTGAAATGTGCCAGGAGTGCAATATTGCCTTTATAGGACCGGATGCACAAATGATTGAATTAATGGGAAATAAATCGAGAGCAAGAGAAACGATGATAAAGGCAGGCGTTCCTGTCGTGCCTGGCTCTCAGGGGGCAGTAGAAGACTTGGAAGAAGCCCTGGGAATTGCAGAAAATATAGGTTATCCAGTGATGATAAAGGCTTCTGCCGGTGGCGGTGGTAAAGGAATGCGGTTAGCCTTCTCAAAAGATGAGTTTGTAAAAGCCTTTACAACTGCAAAACAAGAGGCCAAGGCAGCCTTTGGCAATGACAGCATGTATATTGAAAAGTATATTGAAAATCCCAGACATATAGAATTTCAAATTTTAGGAGATGCTTATGGCAATATTATTCATTTAGGGGAAAGAGATTGTTCCATACAAAGAAGACATCAAAAAGTTATTGAAGAAGCACCTTCACCCGTTATTCATCCAGAACTCAGGGAAAAGATGGGTAAAGCAGCTGTTAAGGCAGCAGCTACGATTAATTATAAAAATGCCGGGACTGTAGAATTTATTTTAGATAAGCAAGGAAATTTCTATTTCATCGAAATGAATACAAGAATTCAGGTGGAACACCCGGTAACAGAAATGATAACTGGCATAGATATTGTAAAAGAACAAATAAAAATTGCAGCCGGTCTTCCCTTAGAATATAAACAAGAAGATATTAAGATAAACGGTCATGCCATTGAGTGCAGGATTAATGCAGAAAATCCCCAAAAAGGCTTTATGCCTTCTCCAGGGACTGTAAAAGGTCTTTATCTTCCCGGAGGTTTTGGGGTTAGAATAGAAAATGCCCTTTATGAAGGATACAAAATTCCTCCTATTTATGATTCAATGATTGCAAAACTTATCACTCACGGCAGGGATAGAAAAGAAGCGATTGCTAAAATGAAATCTGCCTTAGGGGAATTTATTATAGAAGGAATTGAGACTAATATTGATTTCTTATTTGACATTCTTCATACAGAGGATTTTGAAAAGGGTAATGTGGATACTGGTTTTATAGAAAAAAAGTTTAGTTTTGATAAAGCCTAATCATTAGGAGGTGATATATCAAGTGATCAAGGGGCTGTTTAAAAAAACGAAATACGTTACAACTTCGGTTCCTTCTCAGGAAAAAGCTCCAACCCCTAACATCCCAGATGGAATGTGGGTAAAATGCAATTCTTGTGAACAAATTATTTATAAAAAAGATATAGAAGAAAATAACAGGCTTTGTCCAAATTGTGGTTTTCATTTTAGGATGAGTGCCAAAGAACGAATAAAATTAATTGTTGATGAAGGAACTTTTATAGAATTAGACAAGGACTTAACGACATTAAATCCTTTAGACTTTCCGCAATATGAAGAAAAAATAAGACAGCAGGAAGAAAAAAGCGGCATTAAGGAAGCGGTTATCACAGGAACTGGCAGAATCTACGGAGAAGAGGCCGTTATTGCTGTTATGGATAGTTTCTTTTTAATGGGAAGTATGGGCTCTGTGGTTGGAGAAAAAATTACAAGGGCGGTTGAAGAAGCAACCGAAAGAAGACTGCCACTTATTATTTTTTGCGCATCTGGAGGAGCCAGGATGCAAGAAGGGATTTTTTCTTTAATGCAGATGGCAAAGACGGCTGGAGCTATTGCAAGGCACGATGAAGCAGGATTATTATATATTTCTGTTTTAACAGATCCTACAACAGGAGGGGTTACAGCCAGTTTTGCCATGTTGGCAGATATTATCGTAGCAGAACCAGGGGCTCTTATCGGTTTTGCAGGTTCCAGAGTGATTGAACAAACCATAAAACAAAAACTCCCTGAAGGTTTTCAGAGAGCAGAATTTTTATTAGAACATGGATTTATAGATATGATTATAAGAAGACAAGATTTAAAAAAATCCCTTGGGAAGCTTTTATGCCTTCATAAGGAGGTCAAATAATGTCTGAAGTCAATCAAAATCTTGAACAATTAGAAAATAAATTGCAAGCGCTTAAAGAATTTTCAGCCAGTCATGGGGTTGATTTAAATAAGGAAATCAAAGCCATCGAAGAAAAAATCCATGAATTAAAAATTGAGGCATACAGAAATCTTTCCCCATGGGATAAAGTCAATCTGGCAAGACACAGTGAAAGACCCACAAGTCTTGATTATATCGATGAAATATTTGAGGATTTTATAGAATTTCACGGGGACAGGAATTTCAGGGATGATCCGGCTATAATAGGCGGTCTTGCCCGTATAGAAGGGAAAGTAGTAACCGTTATAGGTCATCAAAAAGGCAGAAACATAAAAGAAAATATTAAAAGAAACTTTGGCATGCCGCATCCGGAAGGCTACAGGAAGGCTTTAAGACTGATGAAACAAGCTGAAAAGTTTAAACGTCCTGTAATATGTTTCATCGATACTCCTGGGGCTTTTTGCGGTATTGGAGCAGAAGAAAGAGGACAGGGAGAAGCCATTGCGATTAATTTGATGGAAATGTCACGTTTAAAAACGCCCGTCATTTCTATAGTCATAGGAGAAGGAGGAAGTGGTGGTGCACTGGCTTTAGGCGTGGCAGATAAAATTTACATGCTTGAAAATTCTATTTACTCCATACTATCGCCAGAAGGTTTTGCCGCTATCTTATGGAAGGATGGAAGCCGGGCTAAAGAGGCAGCTCAGATTATGAAAATAACGTCAGAAGATCTAAAGAATTTTGAAATAATAGATGATATAATAAAAGAGCCTTTGGGAGGCGCTCACAAAGATATAAATGAAGTATCAAAAAGGATTAAAGAAATTATAATTAAGGATTTGAAAGAACTGGGAAATCTGGAATTAGATCAGCTATTAAATAGGCGTTATATGAAATTTAGAAAAATGGGAAAGTACCAAAATAACTAAAATGGCTAAAAGATGCTTTTAGCCATTATTGCTTTTTGAATATAAATTGCATTATTCCTATTCTAAAAGTTTATTAAATTAAATTTATACTCATGACTAAAAATTTTTTTAAATCTCTAAAAATCATATTGAAATATTCTAAAAAATGTATTAAACTATAATCAGGTATACGTATCTAATTGTTACAAAAAATGTTTAATTTGTAGGAGGGATAATGTGAGGGTATTTCGAAAGAAAACTAAATCGACATCCTTAGTTACTTTTTTATTGGCACTCGCATTAGTGTTGACTAGTTTTCCAGCAATACCAGTTCAGGCAGCAACGGAAGACTGGAGTAAACAAGAACAACAAGGAACTTATACCTCAACAGAATCAACAGGGTATGGCGATGCATATATTCGTATAGGGGACATTGACAACTTTGGTAATGGATGGTCTGGCGGTTTTGATCCATTTAGTGGTCAAGTAGGCACTTATACTAAGATTGACAATAGTCAAAGTTATAATGGAACTGACAAACTTGATTCCGTAAATACTGTTGACTTTAGATATTCTCTTCCTAATCCTTATGATGTTAACTACGTTATTTCTAACGCAAGAATTGAATTTTACGGTACAGGATTCAAGGCAGGCAATGATTACGAAGTAACAATGAAGTTTGGAGATGACGAAATAAGGCTTACAGAATTAGAAGAAATTTTAAAACTTTATGATCTTAAAGAAGGGCAAGCACAATTTATTCCTTACAGACTCCCACACAGAGTACTTTCATATTTAGAATCCGGTGCTTTTTCTTTAACCATCAAAGCATTCGATTCAGAAGGTAAACCGGCTAATTTTGCTTTAGACTTTGTAAAGCTTATTATTAACTTCCAGGATTTAAAGAATTATGCATATATACAAGGTGAAACCTATTTGGCAGGCACATACAATCCTAATGCTCCAGATGGAGACCAGGGAACCTTTGTACCATGGGTAACCATTAATGCTGTAGGAAGTAACCAGGTATGGTATTCAGAAGAAGACGGTCACTTTGACTTTAAAGTTACTCCTGGAAAAGTTGTTCTTATTGTTTCAAAATTAGGTTATAAAACTCAAGTGATTACATTAGATTTAGCACCAGGTCAAACAATTGAATACGATATTATAATGGAATATGGCGGAGGCTATGCAGATATTTCAATTGGTGCAGAGGATATTGATTCATTAAGAAATGTTCGTTCAATTCCTAAATATCTGGTAGGAGATAATTTAGGTCAAGCAAGAGTTGATAAAATATTTAGCAGTCCAATTAAATTAACAAAAGATCCTGACGGAAAAATTGATCCATATGTAGAATTTGATATTAAGGGAATGCAACTTACAGAAAAGAAATATCAATTTATTAAAGTAAGTAATCCTTCTAAAGTCCCACCAATGCCAGGACCAAAAGATCCTAACTGGAAAGACTTAGGAGAAGGAACAAAGACAATTATTGATCCTAATACTGCAGAAGCATATCCAGACTTTATGTGGGCAGAGAAAAACCACATTACCGTTAAACATTATGAATATAATCCAAAAGAAATTTTTGGCAAGGAAATAGACTATAAAGAAGATACAAATCCTAAAGTTTATGTAACTGGAAAGAAAAATGTTTTAGTTGCTAACACCAATGCAAGCGGATATCATGATGGTGATGATGACCAACCAGCTTTCTTCAGAAATGATGCAAATGCTGGCGGAAAAGCGATGAAAGCATGGGGTTACTTAGTACTTGGACCAGAAGTAAATAAAAAGCAAGCAATTGTATTAGGAATTGAAGCTAATACTGGTGCTTATGGATATATAGAAGTTGGTGGTAAAAAGATAGTATTTGCCGATGGTAAAAACAATGGCAAGAACGTTATATCTAAAGAAGTATCTGTAGAATTAGAAAGAGGAAAGATTTATCCAATTTATATGGAATGGTATGCAGAAAATGGAACAGCAGGCACCTTTGTACCTGTTTATAAGACCAATAATTCTGAATGGAGACAAATTCCTCAGGAATGGTTCTATGCAAGTTCCAACGAAGGACCTGGACAAAAGGGACAACAATTTGAAACATCTGCATTGTATAAAGAAGTAGCTTTCCCAAAAGAAAACGGATACTACTATGTTGCAGTTCGTGCTAATACAGCATTTGCTCCAGAAGCAACACATGGTTTATATGGACCATTCTTAATTGGAGATGCTGAAGTTGAAGAAGAATACACAATCGAATTAGTTCCAACACAATTGTTCTTAAATGTTGATCAAGTTGGTACAGTTACAGCAAAGATCACACCAGAAGGATATCAAGGAGAAATTAAATGGACGATTACTAACAATAAAGATGCGAAGAAAGATGTTATCGAATTTACTGGTAACAGCACAGATCTTGTTAAATATGTAAAAGGTCTTCAACCTGGAGAAGCAACCATTCAAGCTACATTAGATAATAATGCAACTGCATCTTGTCAAGTAATCGTACTGGAAAATGTTGGAAGTATTTCCTTACCAAATTATCTGTACATTAAAGAAGGTACAACAAAAGACTTAGCAGCTATAGTTAATCTTGGTGATAACGAAAGTGTTAAATGGGAAATTAACGGAAAAGTTATCAACAATAATAAGTACAACGATGAATATATCAAAGTAGGAAGCAGTAAGAAGAATGTATTGACCATTAAGGGTGAAAAGGCAGCTGAAGACGTATATAACATAATTGCAAGATCTGCTAACGGAAAAATTGAAAGTAATGTATGTAAGGTATACGTATATAGTAATCTTAATCAACATAGCTATTTCGTTGGTGAATCTATAAGTCTTGAAGAATTGTTCCCAGGATTGCCAACAGATAGACCTGATGAAGTTGAATTTAAAGTAGCTCTTGGTAATGATAAAGTAAAAATTAATGGAGGCAATGTAGATGCAGTTAAAGAAGGTACTGCAAAAGTAACAGCAACGATTAAGCCAAGTGAAGACGCAGAAAATCAAGAACCAGAAGTAATAGAAACCAATTTAAGAGTATTTACAGTAGTATTCGAAAATGTTACTGGTCAAGTATTCCCCAACAGAGCTACAACTACACTTGTATTTGAAGTAACTGACGGAGAAGCAGGATATGTAAAAGTAGGCAGAGATCTGAAGGTAAAAGTTAACCTGAACGATCTTAAAGATATTGCAACAGCTTATGCGATTAATAATATCCAAAACAATGGTCAAGCACAAGATATTGTAATCGACTATGATACTAAGACATTTACTATATCCGTCGCATCTGAAGGTAATAAAGAACTTGTTATATTCATGGATCTTACACCAAATGCTGATATGAAAGTAGCAGAATACAATCAATTGGTTAAAGATGACGAAAAAGTTCCAGCAACGATTTCTGTTACTCCGGTTGGCGGACCTACAGTAACAGAAGTAGATGAAGACTTAGATATTGCATACTCAACTATCATTAGATAATCCAAGTAACAAGGCCTGACCGGTTACTCCTTTACCGGTCAGGTCTTTTTTATCTTTAAGACTTCCAAAAATGTGCTATAATAGTAAAAAAAAAAGGAGATAGCTTATGAAAAAAATAGGAATTATTGGCGCAATGGAAGAGGAAGTCATAATAATCAGAGACAAAATGGATAATAAAGAAGCCTATAAAATTGCAGGAATGGATTTTTATAAAGGATTTTTGAATAATACAGAATTGGTTATTGTCCAATGTGGTATAGGAAAGGTCAATGCAGCTGTTTGTACCCAGGCACTAATCGATCACTTTAATGTGGATTATATAATTAACACAGGGGTAGCTGGAGGAATATACAGCCAACTTGAAATAGGAGATATCGTTATATCCGAAGACGCTGTACAGCATGATTTTGATACAAGAGCTTTTGGTTATCCTTTAGGAGTAATACCGAGAATGGAAGAAAGTTTTTTCAGGGCTGATGACCATCTGGTTCAGCTTGCCCACCAGAGCTCAAAAAATCTGAATTTAAAAGCTAATGTTTATATTGGTCGCATTGCCAGTGGGGATCAGTTTATTTCGGATGTAAATGAAAACCGAAGAATTTGGGAAAATTTTAATGCATACTGTACAGAAATGGAAGGTGCCGCAATTGCTCAAACCTGCTATCTGAATAAAATACCCTTTGTGATTATCAGGGCTATATCGGACAAGGCTGACCACAGTGCAGAGGTCAATTTTCAGGAATTTGTCAATGAAGCAGCTAAAAACTCCAGTGATCTAATTATAGAAATTCTCAATAACATTTAAAAACTCCAATATTTTGGAGTTTTTTTCATTTTGAAGCCAAAATAAGTTTTTTAAGTGCAAAATTTATGCGAAATTTTGCACTTTTTTCTTATATGGAATTATTTGACATTTTAGCCTCAGACCTTATAATAAAAAGTAGTTGTAAAATAATGGGAGGGGTTAAAATGAATTTTGCATTTTTAGTTGAATTAATTCCAATATTTATGTATTTAACAGCCATTTCCTTCGGGCTAGGAATGCTAAGTTTAATGTTTCTGGGCATTAGGATTAGATACTTAAAAAAAGCACTGAAAAAATGGACAAAAGAAAATAAGCGGATTTCAAATGATCCAACCCTGGATAAAATCGTAAAAATATACCGCATGTACAATGAACAAGGTTGTGAAAAAATAAATACATCAGCCATTATTCACGGGAATTACTATAAGCAGAAGATTTTATTTATACCGATTTACTATTGGGAACAGTTTATATCGAAGTCAGAGATATTATGCCTCTTTTTTGGGCTGATTACCACATTTATATTAGTATCATGTCAAAAGGACAACCCGTTTGACCCCCTGATTTTTGGGACAGGAACTTTTATTATTCTTGTAATCCTCGAAATGTTTTTATCTCTGGATGCCAAAAAAAAGTATCTCTTTGCACAGATAGAAGAATACCTGGACAATTCTTACAGATACAGCCTTCAAAGAACTATGGTAACAGCAGAATATTTTGATAAAGAAAAAATAGAACTGTTTGATATGAAAGAAGGCAAGGAAGAAGAAATTAAAGATGAAGAAATTGAATGGGTTATTAAACAATTTTATGATGTAGAAAATGAGGTATAAATATGCAATTTACTGATAATACTAGGGAGAGAATTAAAAAACATTCTTGGCTGTACCATGAAGGAGGAGACAAATGGAAGATCCTAAAGTCAAATTGCCCATTACCAATGAGTATGGTTTCTATGAAATCAGACTGGAGAGTATAGGGGGTTTAGGTGCCAACTTAAGCGGGAAGATTTTAGGGGAATTGGGAGCCATTTATCTTGGACTGAACAGTTCAAGTTTTTCAAGTTATGGCTCTGAAAAAAGAGGAACACCTGTGAAAGCGTATATCCGCTGGGCAGATCCCAGCAGAGAAATTAATATCAACAGTCCGGTGGAACGACCTCATCTTTTAGGACTTTTCCATGAAAGGCTGGCTGGTAAGATTCCTGTCATGGCAGGGGTTGGCCCGGAAACAATCGTAGTCGTAAATACCGATGCAAGTCCTGACCAGATGAGGGACAGGCTTAAAATGCATGCAGGAACACTTATCTGTGTGGATGCCTTAAAGATTGCTATGGAAGCCAAAACAAGAGTCAATATGGTGATGTTGGGAGCAATGGCGAAGGCATCCGGTTTTATTCCACTTGAGGCTTTAAAGCAGATAGTCGAAGATACTCTGGGTAAAAAATATCCGGCAGCTCTTAAAGGGAATTTGGAAGGTATTGAAAAAGGTTATGAAAATATTCAAATGAAAAAATTTGAGGATGACGGTAAATATCCTTATCAGGAATACAAGGAAGTAAAAAGAGAATGGGGATATGACAATGCGCCAATAGGCGGTATTAATCCTCATTTTGGAAGTACTATAAGCAATGATTTATCCGGAAGCAGGGAAGGATATATACCTGTTTTTAAAAAGGAAGCCTGCATTAATTGTGGAATGTGTGACAGCACTTGTCCTGATATGGTCTATCAATTTGTTTTAGGTGAGTATAAAGGCAAGACCTCTATGGTCAATTTAGGTCCTGATTATCACCACTGTAAAGGATGTCTGCGTTGCGTGGAAGTATGTCCGACAGATGCCCTGACAGCAGGTATAGAAAGGGAAGTAGATATATGGAAGATTCACGTAAGAAATCAGGAGCTTATCGTAGATAAATTAGAATTTGAGGATGTCGGGCCAAATTCATGGATGCGTTCAGAATCTATCGTAACAAATAAATTGCATTAAGGAGGCACACCAATGGTTGAACAGAAAGTTGTTTTTGAAAGCGGAAATGAGCTGGCGTCCTATGCAGCGAAACAAATAAACTACCATATAATGGGCTATTATCCCATCACACCTTCTACAGAAATTGCAGAATATTTAGATCTTATGAAATCAGAAGGAGAACATGATATTGTAATGATTCCTGCAGACGGAGAACACGGAGCAGCAGGAATTTGTTATGGCGCATCAACAGGGGGAGGTAGGGTTTTTAATGCTACATCTGCTAATGGCTTAATGTATGCCCTGGAACAATTACCAGTGCAATCAGGGACTAGGTTTCCTATGGTTTTAAATGTTGCCTGCCGGACAATATCAGGGCCCTTATCGATAAAAGGGGACCACAGCGATATTATGTATGCGCTTAATACCGGCTGGATTATACTATTTGCCAAGGATCCCCAAAGAGTATACGATTTTAATCTATGCGGATTAAAAATAGCAGAAAAAGTTAAGCTTCCTATAATCATCGCATTTGATGGCTTTTTCACCAGCCACCAGAAAAGAAGAGCCCAAATTATTGCAAAGGATGAAGATGTTCAAAATTTTATTGGTAAGCCCAATCCGGAGTATCATACCCTTGATAAAGAAAATCCGATTATTGTAGGAAGTTATATGAATGAACCAGACTTATTAAACAACAAATATCAACTGCATCTGGCTATGGAAGAAGCAAGAAAAGTCATTCCTGAAATTTTTGCAGAATATCAGGAGCTGACAGGCAGGGCTTATCAGATGGCAGAAGGCTATAGGATGGAAGATGCGGAAGCGGCTTTGTTTATTTTAGGCTCCAGTTATGATACGGCCAGAATGGCAGTGGACAAGTTAAGAAAAGAAGGGAAAAAAGTTGGTGTATTTACTTCTAATGTCCTTCGCCCTTTCCCTAAAAAAGAACTCTATGAAATATGTAAAAATGTAAAATCTATTATTGTCGCAGACAGGCAAGACAGTTATGGGGCTGAAGGGGGAAACATGACTCTGGAATTAAAAGCTGCTTTGCAGGATTATAAAGCCAATATCGAAGTTGCCAGCTTAGTTTATGGCTTAAGCGGAAGGGATTTCTATATTGAAGAAGGTATAGAAATGCTAAACAGGGCTTATGAAACAGCCCAAAAAGGCAAAGTAGAAAAAAGATTTGACTACTTTGGTCATTACAAAGGCAAGCAAGATTATAAAATTGAAAGGTATTTTGAACCGATTACAGGTGAAAAAGCAAGACCAGGGATTACTTCTGTAGAATTCGATGAAGCAACAGGAAGGTTTAAAGTAAAAGGCGGTCAGGTAAAGGATTCAACCAGAATGCCAAAAAGATGGACGGCTGGTCATGGAGCTTGTCCTGGTTGTGGAATTCCTGTCAATGTCAATATGCTGCTCAGAGGTATCGAAGGAGAAGTAGTTCTTTTATTCCAAACTGGCTGTGGCTATGTGGTTAGTTCACCTTATCCAAAAAGTGCTTTTAGGGTAACTTTCATTCATAACTTATTTCAAAACGGGGCAGCGACTTTATCAGGCCTGGTAGAAATGTTTCATGAAAAGAAGAGGCGGGGAGAATTGCCTCAGGGCGACAATTTCACTTTTATCATGGTAACAGGGGACGGAGGTCTTGATATAGGAATGGGTGCAGCGATAGGGGCAGCCTTAAGAAACCATAAAATGATTATTATGGAATATGATAATGGAGGCTATATGAATACAGGTTATCAATTATCCTATACAACCCCTATGGGAGCTAAGAGTTCAACTTCTCACGTCGGTCCTACTCAAAAAGGGAAATTAACTTTCCATAAAGATACACCACAAATCTTTGCTGCAACTAACATTCCTTATGTAGCTACTGTATCAGAAAGCCAACCTACAGATTTTATCAAAAAGGCAGCCAAAGCACAAAAATATGCTAATGAATACGGCTTAGCGTTTATTAAAGCTCTTTCTGCATGTCCTTTGAACTGGAATGATAACCCCCGCTATGAAAGAAGTGTCATAGATGCAGCGGTAAACTGCTGTTATCATCCCTTATATGAAATAGAAGAAGGAATAACCACAATCACCTATAATCCGGAAGAACGGAATAAAAAGATACCAGTTATTGACTGGTTAAAGATGATGGGAAGAACCAAACATCTGGTTAAGCCAGAGTATGCGGATATTGTAGAAAGCATACAAAAAGAAGTGGATAGAAGGTGGGAAAGACTAAAAGCAAGACATGCCAATCCCCTTTTGTAAACCAACTCTTAAGAGTTGGTTTTTAAATTTATGTAGAAAAAACGAAAAAAACGTGATATTATGACATCATAGGAGACTAGAGAGGATGATATCATGAAAAAATTATTTATGATGTTTTTTATTTTTATGGTTATTACGGTTTTTTTGACCGCTTGTGATTCAAAAGATATTGCTATGGAAGATGAAGACAAGCAGGTTATAGAAAATTCTCAGGAAGAAATACAAAATGAAGACACTGAAATGGAAGAAGCAAATGAAGAAGAACTGGAAGAAACAATAGAAGAAAAACAAGAAGAAGATGCAGAGCCCAAAAATGAAGATATAGAGAATCCTGTCAATAAAGACGATAAAGGGAATACAGGCAATCAGGACAAGAAAGAAGAAGTTTCTAAAAATGAGCCTGGAACTACCACAAAGCTTTCTAATGACTTAAAGTCCTGGTGGTTTAAAAGAAATAATGAACATCTTCCTCCAGGGGCCCAGTCGGAAATTGATCTTTCTAAATATGATGCTTATTATTTAGGCAATATCAGTGAAAAAAAGATTTACCTGACTTTTGATGAAGGTTATGAAAATGGCTATACCAGTAAGATATTAGATATTTTAAAAGAAAACAATGTAAAAGCGGCCTTCTTTGTTACAAAGTCATATATAAAATCTCAGCCAGAACTGATAAAAAGAATGGTCGATGAAGGTCATGTGGTAGGTAACCATTCGGTTACCCATCCCAGTCTTCCCAGTAAAAACGATGAAGAAGTAAAATATGAAATTACGGAAACAGCCAGGTATTTTGAAGAAATAACCGGGAAAGACATGGATCCTTTCTTTAGACCTCCTGCAGGAGAATATAGTGAAAGAACTCTTCAAATTACGAAAGATCTAGGATATAAGACCATCTTTTGGAGTATGGCTTATAAAGACTGGGACGTCAATGATCAGCCAGGGAAAGAAGCTGCCCTTAAACACGTGGTTGACAACCATCATCCTGGTGCTATTATTTTACTCCATGCGGTATCGTCATCCAATACAGAAGCTTTAAATGATATGATTCAATATCTTAAAGCACAAGGTTATGACTTTGCCTCCTTATATGAAATTAATTAAAATTAAATTAAATATTTAATTTTAAGACAAGTCGTGGTATACTTTTAATGATTTTTGTAGAGAATCATTAAAAATAAGGAGGATACAGATGGGAAAAATATTATTTGATTATTCAAACGCCGGCATTAAGGATGAGGAAATAAAAAATGCCCTCTGGCAATTAAAAGATGCTCATAATATGCTTCACAATAAAACTGGAGCAGGAAATGATTTTTTAGGTTGGATTGACTTACCTGTAAATTATGATAAAGAAGAATTTAATCGGGTAAAAGCAGCAGCCAAAAGAATCAGGGAAAATTCAGATGTATTTATTGTAATAGGTATTGGGGGTTCTTATCTGGGAGCCAGAGCCGTTATTGAAGCTTTAGGTCACTCTTTCTATAACATGCTGCCAAAGGAAAAAAGACAAGGACCTGAAATTTATTTTGTAGGTAATAATATTAGTGGTACTTATGTGCAACATCTGTTAGATTTAATTGAAGGAAAAGATATTAGCGTTAATGTTATTTCTAAATCTGGAACGACAACAGAGCCAGGTATTGCTTTTAGAATCTTTAAGAAATATGTTGAAGAAAAATATGGCAAAGAAGAAGCGAAAAAAAGAATTTTTGCAACAACAGACAAGGAAAAGGGAGCTCTTCGTACCTTAGCCAATGAAGAGGGTTATGAAACCTTTATTATTCCAGATGATGTCGGAGGCCGTTTTAGTGTATTAACGCCTGTAGGTCTTCTTCCAATTGCTGTAGCAGGTATTGATATCGACAAGTTAATGGAAGGGGCTAAGGATGGAAGAGAAGAATATCAAAATGAGGATTTTGAAAGCAATATTGCTTATCAATATGCCATTGTGAGAAATATTTTATATAGAAAAGGCAAACAAATTGAAATTTTAGCCAATTACGAGCCTTCTCTCCACTTTATCTCTGAATGGTGGAAACAGCTTTATGGTGAAAGTGAAGGTAAAGACCAAAAGGGAATCTTCCCGGCTTCTGTGGATTTTTCAACGGACCTTCACTCTTTAGGTCAATATGTACAGGATGGAAGCAGAATATTATTTGAAACCATTTTAAATGTTGAAAAACCAAAACTTGATATTACTTTAGAAGCAGAAGAGACAGATTTAGACGGTCTTAATTACCTGGCAGGTAAAACCATGAGTTTTGTTAATAATAATGCATTCAAAGGAACCTTATTGGCTCATGTAGATGGTGGAGTTCCAAATCTTGTTATAACGATTCCTGAAATTAATGAATACTATATTGGAAAGCTTCTTTATTTCTTTGAAAAAGCTTGTGGTATCAGTGGTTATTTGCTGGGGGTTAATCCTTTTGACCAACCAGGTGTTGAAGCTTATAAGAAAAATATGTTTGCGCTTCTTGGTAAACCTGGATATGAAGAATTAAGAAATGAATTGCAAAAGAGGATTAAATAACTTTTTGTTTAGATATGTAAGGTGGTAGCATATGGATAAGGAACAAAGAAAAAACATCATACTGGCCATGCTAAAAGAGTCTAATAAACCTCTTGCAGGCAAGTATCTGGCAGAAAAATTAGGCGTTACCAGACAAATTATTGTTCAAGATATTGCACTTTTGAGGGCAGAGAACCATAATATTATGTCTACTGCCAGAGGCTATGTTTTTTATGACAGAAAACAGTATGCAAATAAAAGAGTGATTACTGTTTCCCATAAAAAAGAAGCTATAGAAGATGAATTAATAACAATTATTGATTTAGGAGGCACGGTACTGGATGTCATTGTAGAACATCCTATCTATGGTGAAATAACTGGCAGTTTGATGATAGAATCCAGAAGGGACATTAAAGAATTTATGGAAATTATGAAAAAGAATGAGACTGTTCCCTTACTAACCCTTACCAGTAATATTCATATGCATACCATAGAAGCTAAAAATGAGGAAATATTAGATGAAATAGAATATGAATTAAAAAGAAAAGGCTATTTATTAATAGATCATTAACACCCGTTTGGGTGTATTTTTTTACATAAAAATACAGACACATTATTTTACTTATTGAGTTGTCACTTTAAAAATGTTATAATACATTTACATAACTTAATGAAGGAAGGTGAAAGAGGGTGACAGAGAATGAAAAAAGAATCATTTCTTTAAAACGGGCAGAGGAATTAAAAAGCCGTATTAAAGATTATACGATGAAAAAGAATTCTATAAAAACAGGTTTTACCCATTCAGAAATGATAAAAGAAAATAAAAGACGTATTATGAAAGTGCTAAATGCGTCAGAAAAGGAATGGGATGATTGGAAATGGCAATTATCCAATCGGATAACAGATGTTCATACATTAGCTAAGATTCTAAATTTATCAGATGAAGAAATCCATCAAATAGACATGATAGGGAAAAAGTTCCGATGGGCCATTTCACCTTATTATGCAAGTTTAATGGATCCCGATGACCCGTTTTGCCCTGTCAGAAGACAAGCGGTACCTTCTATTGAAGAGATGGTTGAAGCAGGAGAAGAAGATCCGATGGCAGAAGAATTTACTTCTCCGGTTGAAGGTATTACAAGAAGGTATCCGGACAGGCTCATTGTTAAAGTGACCAATCAATGTGCCATGTACTGCCGACATTGTCAAAGAAGAAGGTGTATAGGGCAAAAAGATTTGGCCTTGCCTATGGCTGCCCTTAGAAAGTGTGTGGAATATATAAGAAATGAAGAAGAAATCCGTGACGTACTTATTACTGGAGGCGATGCCCTGTTAATTTCTCAAAAAAATTTAGAATGGCTCTTATCAGAACTGCATGAGATTCCTCATGTTGAAATTATTAGAATTGGAACAAGAACGCCTGTAACGATGCCTCAAAGAATAACCAAGGAGCTTTGTGATGTGTTAAGCAAGTATCCTCCAATATACTTAAACACTCATTTTAATCATCCTATGGAAATCACTGAAGACGCCAAAAAAGCAACTGACATGTTGTGTTCTGCCGGGGTTGTTCTGGGAAATCAGGCCGTATTGTTAAAGGGTATTAATGATGATGTGCATATTATGAAAAAATTAAATCAGGAGTTGTTAAAAATCAGAATAAGACCTTATTACATTTTCCATCCCAAAGAAGTTGTAGGAACAGCTCACTTTAAAGTAAAGGTTCAAAAGGGAATGGAGATTATGGAAAAATTACGAGGCTATACTTCTGGTCTGGCTATTCCGACCTATATCATTAATGCTCCCAATGGAAAAGGAAAAACACCCATTTTGCCTAATTATATTTTATCCTGGGAAGAAAATAAAATTAAACTTCGCAATTGGGAAGGAGAAGTCTTTTATTATCCTAATTAATTAATTTATTGGAATTGAAATATTTCATAAAACTATAGTTAATTCCTGCAGAAATAATATCAGCCATTTTCATGACAAGAGATAAGCGGGTATTTTGTAAAACCAACATATCCATAAAACCACTGAAATTAACAATTCCCGTAATAAATAAATCTCCAACAGGGGGTAAATCTTTCCTTACTCCTGCCCCCGGCTTTAAGGCCCCTTCTCCTATCGTTATATACCCTACATGTTCCATTTTTCCTAAACAGGCATCAATAGCAATTATTAAAGGATCCAGATGGTTTTTGCTGATCATATCCAGGGTTTCCTGAAGATTTTTGGCATGAACCGGTTCATCCAGGCTTCCATAAACAAAGACATTGGGATAAGATATATTTTTCAGTTTATAGCCAATCAAAGGGCCTAAGCTATCTCCTGTTGCCCTGTCGGTTCCAATACACAAAATAATGGTTTCTTTCCGGTAAGGAATTTTTTTAGAGAAATATTCCAGAAAGCAATTGCTAAATTCTTTCAGACACAGATTGCTTTTCGTATCAATATAAGTTGGCGATTCTATTTTTTTATGAGCAAACACTACGTTAATACCACCTTTAGGAATAGTTATTTTTAGTATTCCTATTTTTTTTGTAATTATTTCTAAAGGGTAGTGGAATTTTTTGGTGAAAAACCATGATAAAAAATAAGAATCCCTCGACACATATTACCAAAAAAAGTAAAAAGTATGTGGTATTATATTTTCAAACAGGTAATATATGCACGAGGGGGATGAAATATGAGTGAATTTCTTAATGACTCTTTTGATTCCGGTGATGAATTAAAAGAGGATATAACAGATACTTCTCCTTTTCTTGAAAATGCAAAATTAATTGGTGAAAGTCCGACAGGGTTAAAAATTTATTTAGAGGATTACGTTTACACTTACCTGTACAAATATGCTAAGTTTTACCGGGGAGAGGAAAGGGCAGCGGCTTTGATAGGGACTTTTATGGAAGATTCGGGACAAATGTGTGCAGTAATAAGCGGAGCAGTACAAATACCGCCAGAGACAAAAGGAGAAACGGGAGAGCTTTTTCTAGAAACGCATCTTGAAGAAATTCAAAAGCAAATGGAAAAGTACTTCCCGGACAAAGAACTGATGGGTTGGATGCATACCCAGCCAGGATACGGTATTTTTTTGACGACGCAGGATTTGCTTATTCAAAAGAAATATTTTAAAGAAGCTTTTCAAACCCTTATGATTATAGACCCCATCGAAGACATGGATGCTTTTTTTGCATGGGAAGGAGAAGAATTAAGATCTGTAAAGGGATATTATCTTTATTATCATAAAAATGAACAGATGCAAAATTATATGATTGCCAACAAAATAGGACTTTCCAGTGAAGAGTTAAATGACCGGGAAGATGTCGTCATGCACTTTAGAAAAAAAGACAGGATGAGAAGACAGGAAATACAAAACAAGAAAATTATGCGGATGGTGACGACTTTAAGCTGTGTATTATTTTTAATGTGTGCTACAATGGCTGTCAATTTAATACAATATAAAGAGCGTTTAGCCAGGTTAGAAACAGAATTAGACCATATAGGCAGTAATTATTCAGATATCCTTAAGCGTTTAGATAAAGAAAATCTTCAAGTTGTTTTTGCAGAAGAAAACATTGAAGATATTATAACTGAAACGGAAGAATATGCGGTTATCAGTGCAGAAGCCACAGAAATAGATAAAGGCAATGAGGACAATAATAAAAATGAAGAAAATACAGCTAATGCAGATCATGAAAATAGAGAAGCTAATAATGAAACAAAAGAAGAAACAGCAGAGCCTGAAGCCGTTGATTACTATACAGTCCAAAAAGGAGACAACCTCATCAAGATATGTTATCAACATTATAAGACAACCAATATGTTAGGAAAGATTGTTGAAATGAATAATCTTGAAAGTCCTAATAAAATCTATGAGGGGCAAGTTTTAAAACTCCCTCGTTTACAATAAAGAGCAGCCCGCAGAGGCTGCTTTTTACTGCATTTTTTCCATTTCCATAAGAAGATTTTTAAATAAATCCAGGGCTTTTTTAACAGGTTCCGGGCTGGTCATATCCACGCCAGCTTTTTTCAGGATATTAATAGGATAATCAGAACTTCCGCTTTTTAAAAATGTTATATAGTTTTCTAAAGCATTTTCTTCATTGTTTAAGATTTTATTTGACAAGGCAATGGCAGCAGAATAGCCTGTAGCATATTTATACACATAAAAGGCATTATAAAAATGAGGAATTCTTGCCCATTCATAATTAATTTCAGGATCAACAACAATGTCTGGTCCATAATATTTTATATTTAAGTCCCTATAGATAAAACAAAGACTGTCGGAGGTTAAAGCTTCTCCTTTTTCTACCATTTCATGGGTGATTTTTTCAAACTCTGCAAACATCGTTTGACGGAAAAGGGTTCCTCTAAACTGCTCCATAAAATGATTGATTAAATAAGCTCTTTTTTTCTGATCATTTGTCGTGTTTAGCAGATGTTGCATCAACAAAGATTCATTGACCGTAGAAGCAACTTCTGCTAAAAAGATGGGATACTGGGCATAAACATAAGCTTGGGTGTTATCAGAATAATAGGAATGAATAGCATGCCCCATTTCATGAGCTAAGGTAAAGACGCTATTTATGTTATCCTGATAATTTAAAAGAATATACGGATGGGTTCCGTAAGCACCCCAGGAATAGGCACCACTTCGCTTACCTTCATTTTCGTATACATCAATCCATCTCTCGTTAAAAGCCTTATCCACGATTGAAATATATTCTTTTCCGAGGACCTTTAAGCCTTCTTTAACGATATCCTTTGCCTCTTCATAAGAAACTTTTATATCCATATCTTTGATGATTGGAACATATAAGTCATACATATGCAACTGGTCAAGACCGAGCATTCTTTTTCTGAGGGCAACGTACTGGTGCATGCAGGGCAGATATTCATGTACCGTTTGAATTAGATTATCATAAACTTCCACAGGAATATTATCTGTAAAGAGTGCACTTTCTAAAGAGGAAGAAAATTTTCTTGCAGAAGCAAAGAAGACATCTTTTTTCACACTTCCATTATAAATGGCTGCAAGGGTATTTTTTTGTTTAATATAACTGGAATATAAAGACTTAAATGCTGCCTTGCGGATTTCTCTGTTGGGGTTTTCCAATAATTGAATATATCTTCCTTTGGTCACTTCAATTTCTTCGTTGCTTTCACCTTTAATAGAAGGAAAACGGATATCGGCATCATTGAGCATTGTAAATACAGATTGAGGGATATTTCCTATTTCTGAGGCTTTTGCCAGGAGCAATTCTTCTTTTTTTGAAAGAATATGTTCTTTTTGTCGTAATAAATCATTCAAAAAGTGAGTATATAGTTTTAAATCCTCATTTTCTTTTAAATAATTTTTTAAAGATTCTTCAGGACTTGCTAAAATTTCTGGAACAATAAAAGCGGAAACTGAAGAAAAGTTTACGGACAGGGCTTTGGCTTTATCCGCCAGGGCCTGATAAGTATTGTTGGAAGTATCTTCGTGAAGCTTCATGTGAGTATACACATAGATTTTTTCAACCATTTGAGAAAGCTGATCATATAAGGACAAACAAGCATACAAATTTTCTGAAGAAAGTGTAAGCTGGTCCTGAAATTCTGATAATTGACTCATGGAAGCCGTAAGCTTTTCCATGTCTTTTTTACAAGCTTCATCGTCAGGATATAAGTCTTCAAGTTTCCAGGTATATTGTGGATTAATTTCACTTCTTTTAGGCAGAGCATTTCGTCTATTTTTTCCCATATAAAAACTCCTTTTTATTTTTTATTATACCCTTTCTATAAGAGAAGATAAACAAATGAAATAATTTTGTCAATTTTACCAAGAAAAATAAAAAAGCAGTTGACGAGAGATGAAAGAAATGATATTATTAATTTTGTGGATAAGGGTGTGGATAATGTGTGTATAACATGTGCATAACTTTTGTTGTCCACAGGGTGTTAAAAGATTATTTTAGAATCTTTTATAATCGCGTAAAAGCGACATTATGTCGCTTTATAATAAAATATTAAATAAACCTCGTAAAGATAAGAAATCCCCGTTTCTTATCAGCAACCACCGGAACCCCAACCGGTGCTTTTTTTTTATAAAAATATAAAGAATCTAAAAACGTATATTTCTCATCCTAATGTTAAGAATAAAAGTAAGCAGAAATCATTAGGGTGGTGAAATAATGACGGTTTTAGAAACGATAGAAAAATATATATCTGATTTTTCATCCCTGGAGAACGCAGAAGAAAGATATTGCATTTCTTTATTATATGATTATTGCAAATATAAAGAACCTCAACTGGAAATTGAAGAATTGGATGAACAGTTCTTTGATAAATTTTTTCTCTACTGGCTCCCTGGAAGAAATAAAATGCTTACTGGGGATAGACTTTATTATCTTTTTCCTACTATTAAAAAATATTATAAGTATCTAAGAAAAAATTATAAAATTAAAGAATTAAATTTAATTAAATCCTTAGATAGATTTGTAGAAGAATTTGTACGGATTATTAATTTATCAAGAGCTTTTTCCAGATTTCTGGGCAATCCTGTAATCAGCATCGATCCTTTGGTAGTCGATTTAAGGTGTTATAAGGAAAATAAGTTAAGAAAGAGTTTAAAAGAAAGAAATGGGGTTTATGAGCAAGGCTATTTTGAAGTGGTAGATATTTCTCCGGATTGTTCTATAACCATAAAGAAAAAACCTAAAGGCAGATATGCCAAGCTGCTTTTAGATGATGACCTGGTTTTTTATCTTAAAAAGGGGGATATTCTTCAGTTAAAAATAACCAGAAGATTATTTTTTACTTATTGGGAGATAGAAGAAATAAAAAGCTGTTACTTAAAAGAAGCTAAAAAGTATCTTTTGGGATAAGGTGAGAAAAACTATTTCCTTTACTTTTATAAAAAAATGTAAGATAATAAACTGGGAGTGGTTTACGACAAAATAGGGGGGTGTTTATTTGTTGACTAAAAAATGGTTTAAGACTGTTGCAATGATTATGCTATTGTGTCTTATATGTATTGCTTGTTCCAATGATAAAAATAAAAGTTCAGATAGAGAAGAAGAACCCGTTGTGGTTATTTTAGACGAGTCTTCAAAAAAAGAAGAAAAAGTCAAAAAAGAGACCAGTAAAGATAGTAATACAACTTATAAATATACGGATTATAAGGTTAATTTAAAAATAGATCCTGAAAAAAGAACTTTTGAAGGGATAGAAAAAGTTAATTTTACTAACAAAACCGAAGATTATTTTGAAACCATTTTATTTAATCTTTATCTTAATGCTTATCAGAGTAACAGCCAGGTAAAGCCTTATACCTTAGAATCTGAAGACAAGATATACAGGGATGGTTTTGATGAAGGTTATATTGAAATAGAATCTGTTTTAATTAACAATACAGAAGCTGCTTTTAATCAAAGTGAGACTTTTCTTGAACTGCTTTTGCAAGAACCGGTCAGTCCGGAGGAAGAAATAGAAATAACGATACAATTTAAAGGTAAGGTTCCAAAAGCTTCTCACGAGATAGGTGCTAATGATAAGGTTATGTGGATGGGAAATTTCCTTCCCGTATTAGCAGTTTATGATGAAGATGGCTGGAGCCGTTATTCTTATTATCCTATAGGTGATTCGTTTTATACAAGGATATCTAATTATTCAGTAACGGTTACAACTCCTAAAGATTATACGGTTGTAGGAACTGGTGAGGAAACAGAACAGGAAAATGAAAAAGAAAAAGTTACTACGATAGAAGCAAAAATGGTCCGGGATTTTGCCCTTGCTGTAAGCAATCAGTTTAATGTTGAAACCCGGGAAGTTCAGGATGGTATAAATATAAATTTATACTATACCAGTAAGATGGGTGTAGATGGAGAAAATGTATTAGAAACAGCAGAAAAAACCTTAAAGTTATATGGTGAGATTTTAGGTTCCTATCCATATACGGAGCTTGATATTATTGAAGGAACCTTGTATAATTCTTCAGGTGCAGAGTATTCGGCCTTAGTAGTTGCAGATTACAAGGTATTGAGAGGTATTTCCAGTCAGGAAATCATTGCTCATTTAGTTGGGCATCAGTGGTTTTATGGTGTTGTAGGAAGCAATCCTGTAAAAGAACCGTGGTTAGATGAAGCCATTGTAACGTATCTTACAAATTATATTTTTTATTCTGATGAAGAAATAGAAAGACTCATGCAAAATAAGCGCAGAGAAATTAATAAAAACATCGGTGTGCTGAGAGTAACCCGCTTGAATAGTGAATTAAGAGATTTTTCGACTTGGGAGTCTTATTATAATATTCATTATTATAGGGGCGAAATTATGCTTCATGCATTGCGCAAGAGGATGGGCGATGAAAAATTCAGGGAATTTCTTAAAAAATATTATGAAAGATATGCCTACAAAATAGCTAATAAAGAAGCTTTTATGGAAGTAGCAGAAGAAGTTTATGATTCTTCTCTAAAGATGTTCTTTTATCAATGGATGGATGCAGAAAAGTTACCTAAGTTCTAATCCTTGTTTGCAGGGGGTGGGAGAATGAAAGCAGCTATTATTTATGGTGGGATGAAAGGAAAAGATGGTTTATTAAATTCTATAGTGAGTATTATTTCAGAAACTTTAAAAGAACTGCATGTTGAGGTAGAAGAAATTTTATTAGACAATTATCATATTGATTATTATTATGGAAAAAGTAATAAAGACATTCAGCAAATTGCCAACAAAATTAATGATTCTGCTGGGGTTATTTTTGTTTCCAATACCATATTAGCTGCTCCTTCGGGAATTATTAAGGTCTTTTTAGAAAATTTAGGTCACTTGTCTTATAAAAATATGATAGAAGGTAAATATGGATTTTCAGTTTGTTTTACAGATAGTTTAGGAGAAAGAGAAAGTGCAGAATATATTTTAAAGGCATGGGAAATGTTAGGTGGCATAGAAGGCGGAAAAATTGCTTTATGGGTTAAAGATATGGAAGGCTTAAAAAACTTGAGAGAAAGTATTGAAAAAAGAGTTGAAGCCTTTTATAAGATATTCAGGCAACCTGGTCAAAAAATTCCCAATAGTTATAACCAGTCTGTGACCATGACAGTTAATGAGAAAAAGATATCTGGCTGGACTGTGCCAAAAATTGATCTGGATGAAATAAACAAGCAGAATAATCAGGAAGAAACGGTTCAGGTAAAGAACAGTTCCTTTGAAGATTTTTCAAAAGTGCAAGAAAAAGATATTAAAGAATTAACGGATTTTTTCAAACAACAGATGTTTTCTGCCGGAAATGAATTAGCTATAAATGCTTATGGAACCTATGCAAAGCCTTCAGCTATGCCAGTTGTTGAACATAGAAAAACTTGTAAGCAAATGACTAAAAATCTTCCCCATTACTTTCAACCCCATTTAGCTGCAGATTTTGTTGGCAGCTTTCAGTTTAATATTACGGGTAAAGAAAGTTTTGATGGTTATATCGTGATTGATAAAGGAGAATGTTCTTATTTTGATGGTATTAAGGAAGATGCAGATATTACCATGATTATGGAAGAAGATATTTGGGTTGATATTTTAAGGGGAAAAATTTCTGCACAAAAAGCTTTTATGACTGGACAGTTAAAAGTCAGAGGTAATTTTGTATTATTAAATAGATTGGATCAATTATTTAAAAAAATGTCTTAAAAAAGACCGGAACTTGTATATTGAAGATACAAGTTCCGGTTTATTTTATACAATATCCTTTTTACTTCATAAATATTTGAACGTACACATAACCATATCTTTCATCTTCTGCAATACCAATCCCTATTTTTTCATAGTTTTTACTTAAGATATTTGCTTTATTGCCTGGATTGTTCATAAAAGAATCATGGGCATTTTTGACCGAATTGTTTCCTGCAATGTTTTCTCCAGCGATTTTATAAGAAATTCCAAATTGTTTCATCATCTCAAAGGGAGAACCATAAGTCGGGGAAACATGACCAAAGTATTTATTTTCTGCCATATCTTTTGCTTTGATTGAAGCAATTTTAGAAAGGGTATCATCGAGAATATAAGGACTAAGACCCACTTTTTTTCTTTCATTATTGATATATTCTAACATAATTTTTTCTTTTTCCTGGATACTGACTGTATCATTGGAACTGGTTGTTACAATCTGATTATTTTCTATATTATTTAAGACATTTTCATTGTAGCTATAAGGTTTTGTATATTTGCTGCTAATAACGCCTACAGAATCATCGGGTAAGTGTACCACATACCAGTCATTTAATTTGCCCAAAACATTTACGATTTGTCCTTTTCTTAAACGGGATATAACAGGATAAGAAGTATCCGGTCCTGTCCGTACGTTAAGCAAAAAGGCAGTAATTTCTGCCTGCTTGACTGTGGCTTGGGCAAAAGTACTGTGTTTTTTTATATCAGCAAAAACGGATGAAAGAGAAATCATATACAGGATGATGACAAGAAAAACAGGAAAGAGTAAACGGAACGCTTTTTTCATTTAATCACATCCTCTGCTCATTAATTTATTATTATCATTATTTGTTATTCTAAATCATTTTATGCTAGAAAATGAAATTTAAGAGGGCTTATGATAGAAATAATAAAAAACGGTTATGAAAAAGGTTGTCATTAAAAATGAATTTAAGAATAAATATATAAAGAGAAACTAAGGAGAGATGTTAGGGGGAAATAGTATGTATTATAATCAAAGCTTTTATCAGGCAGATTACCGGATGCCTTCGAATAGCATGAATTTTCAAGCTTTGAAAGATTTCCAGACCCATATTCCTCAATCATACCGGCCGGCAAGATTGAGAATCGATGATAAAATTTCTGAGCTTATTGAAGAAGCAGCTAAAATGGAAAGAGAACTTTTTTCATATGATAAAAAAATTATGGATTTATTAGAAAATGAAGCTGATCAAAAAAAGATACTCCGGATTTCGATTAATCAAAGAAAGCATGAAAAAATGTTTGGGGAAATATATCAGGGCATAACAGGAAGAAAGCTATTATTGGATTTAAAGGATTTTGACATAAAAGAGGAAGATATAAGAAAAATAATCGATTACAGGATTTTTAAAGGCTTTGATGCTATTGACTTTTATCGTAAGATTTATTTTTTACTGATGCCTCTTGAATGGAAACAAATGATGTATGAAATTTTAGGAGATGAACAAAATGATATTATAAAATATATTTATTACCTTAACAAATAACTTAGCCAATTTTTTTATTTTTACTTTTCAAAAAATATGCTATAATATTGCTATAATATAGGCTTACGGACTTGAATAAGGGAGGAAATACTTTGAATTCACAAGAATGCTTATTCTGTAAAATTGCAAAAGGAGAAATACCTTCAGCGACGATATTTGAAAATAGCGAATTTAAAGTGATTTTAGACAAATTCCCTGCTAATAAGGGGCATATACTGATTATACCGAAAGAACATATGGAAAATATCTATGAAATGGATTCAGAATTAGGCGGGAAGTTATTCTCTTTGGCAATTAATATTGCAAAGATCCTTAAAAAGGAGCTCAATATTGAAGGCTTAAACATTTTACAGAACAATGGTAAAATTGCAGGACAAAGTGTATTCCATTTTCATCTTCATTTAATTCCCAGATACCAGGATGATGAAGTAAATATTACATGGAAACCATTAAAACCGACGAATGAGGAATTGACTGATTTAGCGAATAAATTGTATAAGTCTTTACAATAAAAGAGATATGTATACGTAAATTAAGCTTACAAGCTTAATGCTTGTAAAAAGAAAAACCTAGGTTATAACCTAGGTTTTTTATGCTTCAAAATATTGCTGATACCAAATTAAGAAAATATAGACGGTCCAAATTTTTCTGCTGTTGTCCTTTTTGCCTGAATAATGCTCATTCAGAAGTAAGAGTAATTTGTCTGTATTAAAGAATTTTTCAGCTATAGGAGAACTAAAGGCTTCTTTTACAATGGAATAATATTTTTCTTCTCTGAGCCATACACGGGTAGGCACAGGAAAGCCTAATTTCTTTTTATTGGCTACGTTTTCAGGTATATGCCTTTTTGCTGCAAGCCTGAAGGCATATTTTGTACTTTTTTTATTGACTTTATACTTTGTAGGAAGTTTCGCTGCAAGGTTAAATACTTCTTTATCTAATAAAGGTGCCCTTACTTCAAGGGAATGAGCCATCGTCATTCTGTCTGCTTTAAGCAGGATATCTCCCGGAAGCCACATATGAATGTCGATATATTGCATTTTGGTAATATCATCTTTATCTTTTACTTTATTATAGAAAGCCTTAGTCAGACTAAAAGGAGAAGCAGCATTACTTTTATGTTTAAGCAATTCTTTTCTTTCTTTTTCTGTGAATATAAAAGCATTTCCAATAAATCTTTCTTCAACTCTTTTACTGCCCCTTATAAAGAAGTTCTTTCCTTTAATATCAAAAGGAAGTATAGAGGCCAGTTTTCCAAGAAATCTTCTTATGGGCATGGGAAGACTGGTAAGGACTTTGATATCCAGAGGTTCTTTATAAATATTATAGCCGCCAAAAAATTCGTCAGCACCTTCACCGGAAAAAACAACTTTTACATGTTCCCTTGCCAGTTCACTGGCAAAATAAAGAGCAATAGCAGCAGGGTCTGCTAAAGGCTCGTCCATGTAATATTGAACTTTAGGAAGGATGTCCCAATACTCTTTAGTGGTGATAAGCCTGTGATAGTTATTAATACCGATTTCTTTTGTCAGATTTTTTGCATAATCAATTTCGTTGTATTGGTCATAATCAAAACCTACGGTGAAGGTTTTATCACCTCCAAAACATGAGGCTAAATAGCTGGAATCGACCCCACTGGATAATAGAGAACCTACCTCTGCGCTGCCCATTTTATGAAGTTCTATAGATTCTTGTATGGTCTTATCAATTTCGTCAACATATTCTTCCAAAGATTTATTTTCCGTTTCAAATACCGGTTCCCAATATCTTTGTAGATGCATTTCATTATTATTATAAATAAAGAAATGCGCTGGAGGTAATCGATAAATATTTTTAAAGAAAGTTTCTTCTAAAGCAGAATATTGGAAAGACAGATAGTTTTCTAAGGCATCCGGATTTAATTCTTTGTGCACTGAACGATGTTTTAGAATACTTTTGATTTCTGAAGCAAAAATAAAGTAATCATTATCTTTATAATAGTAAAAAGGTTTAATGCCAAAGATATCTCTTGCTCCAAATAAGCGTTTTTCTTTTTTGTCCCATATTACAAAAGAAAACATTCCTCTCAGATGGTCCAGCATTTTTGTACCAAATTCTTCATAAGCATGAATAAGGACTTCTGCATCGGACTGGCTTTTAAAAAGATGCCCTTTTTCTTCCAATAATTCTTTAAGGGACTCATAATTATATATTCTGCTGTTGGAAACTAAGACCAACTGTTCATCTTCGTTAAAAAGCGGTTGTGCATCATCCTGAGGATTTGAGATGCTAAGACATCTAAAAGCAATGGCTATCGTATCATCTATGTATTCGCCGTCACTATCAGGCCCTCTATGAATAATAGCATTGGTCATATCTTTTAATATTTGTTCTTTATCCACAGTATTGCCAATAAATCCACAAAAACCGGACATGTGTTTTCCCCTTTCAGAAATAGAAAATGTAAAACTCAAAAAACATATGTAAACTTTAACATACTTTTTTTTATAAATCAATAAAAGTTCATTATTTATTATGCTCAAAAAATAACATATAATAAACTTTTGGAGGACTAAAAATGAGTTAAAAATCATTAGTGAAAAGTGAATAAATAGACTAAATTTTTTCACTATGATATAATTATATTAAAATAGTCTTATATGATACAAAAATGCATAATAATGGATTTTTATAAATTTTTTTAGCAGGGGGACAGCAGATGGTTAATTCTTTCTGTTAATAATAAAGCATTTATATATTTTAGAAGGAAAACGATCGCAAAGGTTCCGGGATAAATAATAAAGAATGAAGAGGTGACCCATTTGAAAAGGATTATATTAACTGGTGGCGGTACGGCTGGTCATGTGACGCCCAATCTGGCTCTGATTCCAAAACTTCAAAAAGAAGGCTGGGATATCCGCTACATTGGCAGTAAAACTGGAATAGAAAAAGAACTAATAGAAGAAAAGATGATTCCTTATTATGGTATTTCATCAGGAAAACTCAGAAGGTATAAGGATATAAAAAATTTAACAGATCCTTTTAGAGTTATTGCTGGTTTATTTGAGGCTATTCAATTAATTAACAAATTAAAGCCCTCAGTTATTTTTTCAAAGGGAGGTTATGTGACGGTTCCTGTTGTTATGGCAGGCTGGCTTAAAAGGGTACCGGTTATTATTCATGAATCTGACATTACGCCAGGTCTTGCTAATAAGCTGGCTTTTCCATTTGCAAAAGTAATTTGCGCGAACTTCCCTGAAACTTTATCCTATATTCCAAAATCAAAGGGAATTCTTACAGGAACACCTTTAAGAGAAGAATTATATAGAGGAGACAGGGAAACAGGCCGGAAGATTTGTAATTTTAAAAACGATAAGCCTGTCATTATGATGATGGGAGGCAGTCAGGGATCGATTATTTTAAATACGGTTCTTAGGAATATATTACCTGTTTTATTAGAGCCTTTTAATGTTATACATATTTGCGGGAAAAATAATATAAAGGACTCATTAAATGACATAGCTGGCTATAAGCAATTTGAATATGTTGATAAAGAACTTCCGCATTTATTTGCAGCTGCTGATCTTTTAATTTCAAGGGCAGGGGCCAATTCCATTGCTGAAATAGTCAGTTTAAAAAAGCCTAATATCCTGATTCCCTTATCAGCAAGAGCAAGCAGGGGAGATCAGATTTTAAATGCCCGTTCATTTTATAAACAAGGTTTCAGTCAGGTATTAGAAGAGGAAAGCCTGACAGAAGAAAGCTTATTTAATTCCATTATGGAAGTTTATAAGAACAGGGAAAAATATATTGAAAGCATGAAAAATAGCGGTATATCCAATGGAATTGAAAAAATCATGGAAATAATCAATGTTTGTGCAAAGGAAGGATAGCATTTGTCTATCCTTTTTTATTATTTTTTTGGAGCCAAATTTGAATTCTATGAAAAAGATTACTTGAAAAAAAGAAGTTTATATGATATTCTCAATATAGAAAAGGTTTTCTATCCTGGAGGTGAAATAATGGCAGCAACCATAAGTGATGTGGCAAGACTTGCCGGGGTTTCTATTACAACGGTATCAAGGGTTATCAATAATAATTATCCTGTTAAGGAAGAAACCAGGAGAAAAGTAGAAAGGGCCATTAAAGAATTGGATTATAAGCCCAATCTTTTAGCAAGAAGTCTTATTAATAAAAAGACGAAAAGTCTTGGAGTTGTTGTACCCAGTATTACGAATTTATTTTTTCCTGTGGTTGTAAAAGGCATACAAAATATATCTGATCGGGAAGGTTTTAGCTTGTTTTTATGCGATACTGACAGCAGGGGAGAAAAGGAAAAAAAACAAATTCAAAATCTCATAGAAAAACAGGTGGATGGTATTTTAGTCATAGATCCTTTGATGGATAATATAGAAAACGATTTCTATGAAAAAATAGCCTTGAACATTCCCTTAGTGATTGTGAATGGTTATCATAAGGGAATTCGGGCAAATTTTGTTTTAAGCGACCAGGAAATGGGCATGATTCAGGCTATGGAATATCTGATTGGTCTGGGTCATAAAGACATTGCCTTTTTAAGGGGAAAAGACAGTTATTCTTATGATTTGAAAGAAGCTTTATATTACGAGCTGCTAAAAAAGCATAAAATTGCTGTTAAAGAAGAAAATATACTAAAAATTAAAGATGGAAATGGCCTGGAGACGGTTGCCTTAACTATAGAAATTGTAGAAGAAAGGCTTGAAAAGGCAAATGGACCTACAGCAATTATTGCTTGCAATGACTGGATGGGGATAGGTGCTGTACAGGCAGCAAAAAAACTGGGAAAATCCGTGCCCAAGGACTTATCGGTTATTGGCTATGATAATATCTTAATTTCTGAATTAAGTGAACCCAGGCTTACAACCGTAGATCAAAATATGTACGCCCTGGGGGAAACGGCAGCAAAGCTTCTGATTGAAATCATAGAAGATACAGCTACAAATTTTAAAAAAATCATAATGGATACCCATTTGATTATCAGGGATTCCTGTGCCGCTCCGGCAAAAATTTAGTTATTTGAATAATCAAAGTCAGACCATTTAAGGAGGACAGACGATGAATACAAAACAGCTTATGAGTAAATTCACAGAGATTTTTGGAGAAATAGGAAAACCAGATGTATTTTTTGCCCCTGGCCGGATTAATTTAATTGGAGAACATATTGATTATAACGGCGGCAGGGTACTGCCCTGTGCCCTGGATTTTGGGACAACTGCCCTGGCAAGAAAAAGAAAGGATTCTATCATTAAACTGGCATCTATGAATTATCCATTGCAAGTCACACTGGATTTAAACCGTATTACATTTGAAAATAAAGATGCCTGGGGGAATTATCCCAAGGGAGTAATTGACCAATTTTTAAGAAGAGGTTTTACTCTGGGAGGTTTTGAAGCCTTATATTATGGAACTATTCCAACAGGTGCAGGCCTTTCATCTTCTGCATCTATAGAATTGGTGACAGCAATGATATTAAAGAGTTTCTTTGATTGTGATATTTCCATAATAGATATGATAAAACTTTGCCAGGACGCAGAAAATCAATTTGTAGGAGTCAATTGTGGTATCATGGATCAATTTGCCATAGGCATGGGAAAAAAGAATATGGCCATATATCTGGATTGTGACAGTTTAAATTACGAATATGTCCCAATTCCTTTAAAAGGAATAAAACTGGTTATTGGTAATACCAATAAAAAAAGGACTTTAGCTGATTCTAAATATAATGAAAGAAGAAGGGAATGTGAAAGGGCCCTTGCAGCTTTACAAAACAGGCTGGATATAAAATCTTTATGCAATCTGACGCCTGGTCAGTGGGAAGAAAATAAGGATATAATTTTGGATCCAGTCATAAGAAAAAGAGCAGAACATGTGATTTATGAAAATGCCAGGGTGAAGGAAGCTGTGGAAAAACTGAGTCAAGGGGATATCATGACCTTTGGTAAGCTTTTAAACCAATCTCATGAATCTTTAAGGGATTTATATGAAGTAACAGGATTTGAATTGGACAGTATGGTAGAAGAAGCTTGGAAACAAGAAGGCGTTTTAGGTTCCAGGATGACAGGAGCTGGTTTTGGAGGCTGTACGATTTCTCTTGTTAAAGAGGAAGCCATAGAAGAATTTATAAACAGGGTTGGAGAAAATTACAAAAAGAAAACGGGTCTTCAGGGAGACTTTTATATTGCCGGAATTGGAGATGGCGTAAGAAAAATAAGACTGGAGGGTTAAGATGTCAGTATTAGTATGTGGTGGCGCTGGTTATATTGGAAGTCATGCAGTAGAAGAATTAATTGCAACAGGTGAAGAGGTTGTCGTTGTGGATAATCTTCAAAAAGGTCACAAGAAAGCTGTAAATCCCAAGGCAAAACTCTATATAGGTGATTTAAGAGACCTAAATTTTATGGATAGAGTTTTTAAAGAAAATCCTATTCATGCAGTTATGGATTTTGCTGCAGAATCTCTTGTAGGAGAAAGTGTAACCAATCCTTTAGATTACTATGACAACAATGTCTACGGGATGATTTGCCTTTTGAAAAAAATGAAAGAATATCAAGTAAAGAATATTGTCTTTTCTTCCACAGCAGCAACTTATGGAGAGCCTGAAAATATTCCTCTTATGGAAGATGATAAAACATTTCCAACGAATCCATATGGTGAAAGTAAGCTGGCTGTTGAAAAATTGTTAAAATGGTGTGATCAGGCTTATGGTATAAAATATGTAGTTCTTCGCTATTTCAATGCGGCAGGAGCCCATGCCAACGGAAGAATTGGAGAAGACCACAGGCCAGAAACACATTTAATACCACTTATTTTGCAGGTGGCTTTAGGAAAAAGAAAAGAAATAATGATATTTGGTGATGATTACAATACCCATGATGGTACTTGCATCAGGGATTATATTCATGTAACAGATCTAGCTCATGCCCATATTTTAGCTCTGGAAAAATTAAAAAAGGACGGTCCTTCTGCCATATACAACCTGGGTAATGGACAGGGCTTTAGTGTTAAAGAAACCATAGAAGCAGCAAAAAAAGTAACTAAAAAAGATATTCCTGTAAAAATAGTCGGAAGAAGAGCAGGAGATCCTGCAGTTCTTGTAGCTTCTTCTGATAAAATTAAGAAGGAATTAGGCTGGGAAGCTCAATATAAGTCATTGGAAGAAATTATAGAAACAGCATGGAACTGGCATTTATCTCATCCCAATGGATATGCGGATTAGAAAGGAGTCATCAATGAAGCCGTTAAAGCCTGAAAAAGAAATAGAAAAGCTTTTACAATATGCCCTGGATAAAGGACTTATCACGGAGCACGACATGATTCCCACAAGAAATGCCCTGATGGATTTACTGGAAATTAAAGAACCTTATAAAGGTGCCATAGATAAAGAAGATTTAAAAGAAGATGTTTATGATATACTCGATAAGCTTTTGGACTATGCCTTTGAAAAGGGAATTTTAAAAGAAAACTCAATCACTTGCCGGGATTTATTGGATACGAAAATTATGGGTATCCTGACACCAAGGGCAGGGGAAGTGATAAAAAAGTTTGAAAGATTAGAAAGAGAACAAGGTATAGAAAAAGCTACAGCAGATTTTTATGCCTTTTCCAAGGCGACAACCTATATCCGCATGAACCGTATTTTAAAAAATTTATATTGGACAGTTCATACGGAATACGGGGAATTAGAGATTACCATCAATTTATCCAAACCAGAAAAGGATCCAAAAGAAATTGCAGCGGCAAAAAATGCAGCACAAGAAAATTATCCCAAGTGTCTTCTTTGCCTGGAAAATGTAGGATATCCCGGAAGGATCAATCATCCCGCAAGACAAAATCACCGTGTCATACCCCTTAAACTTTCTGATGAAGCATGGTATTTTCAGTACTCTCCTTATGTCTATTATAATGAACATTGCATTGTTTTTAACAGAGAACATGTACCTATGCAGCTAACCAGGAAGACTTTTGAGAGAATGTTTGATTTTATTGAAAGATTTCCCCATTACTTTATAGGCTCCAATGCAGATTTGCCGATAGTAGGCGGCTCCATTTTAAGTCATGATCATTTTCAAGGCGGCAGGTATATTTTCCCTATAGAAAAAGCAAAAGTTCTGTATGGTTTTAAACACCCTGATTATAAGAACGTCAGTTGTGAAATTCTTAGCTGGCCTATGTCTGTTATCAGACTAAAAGCAGCGGACAGGAAAGCATTAGAAGAGTTAGCCTTTTTTATTCTTGAAAGCTGGAGGAGCTACTTTGATAAAGAGGCAGATATTATTGCTTTTACGCTGGAAAAAGATAAAAAAATTGCTCATAATACCATAACGCCTATTTTGCGCAAAAGAAGAAAAGGCCAATGGGAACTTGACCTGGTTTTAAGAAATAACAGGACAAGCCCTCAATATCCTGACGGGATTTTTCATCCTCATCCAGATGTTCATCACATTAAAAAAGAAAATATTGGCCTGATTGAAGTTATGGGCCTGGCTATACTGCCAGGACGGCTTAACAGGGAATTAGAAGCAATAGAAAAAATATTAACAGGAGAAATATCTGTGCATAAGCAAATGGAAAAGAAGCCGGAATTGGTGAAACATAAGGCCTGGATTGAAGAAATGCAATTTAAATATGGTACTGTAAAAGAAGGAAGAAATATCTTGCAAAAGGAAGTAGGAATGAAGTTTAAAAAAGTTTTGGAAGATGCCGGGGTCTATAAACAAACGCCTGAAGGTATAAAATCTTTTGTGGAGTTTTTAGAATATATGTCTTTTGAAAAAATATAAAAGTAATTCATTAAAATGGCTATATCTTTTCTTGATCTGTGGTATAATGTTTGAGCATAGGAGGATTTTAGAAAGAAAGGAAGAAATTCATTGAGAAAAGTAATCAGATTTTTATCTTTTTTAACTTTACTAAGCCTCATTTTAACAGGCTGTAATTCTGGTGAAGAAGCAGCCAGCCCTCAATTTAAGCTACCCGAAAAAGGAGAAGAAATTGCTGTTTTAACAACGGATATGGGTGTTATTAAAATTCGTTTTTTTCCTGAATATGCGCCTAAAGCGGTAGAAAATTTTAAAACGCATGCAAAAAATGGCTATTATGATGGCTTAACATTTCACAGGATTATTAATGATTTTATGATTCAAGGGGGAGATCCCAATGGTGATGGAACTGGAGGAGAGAGTATCTGGGGACAACCTTTTGAAGATGAATTCAGCACAGAAGTTCTACATTACAGAGGGGCAGTTGCCATGGCAAATAGCGGCCCCAATACGAATGGAAGTCAGTTCTTTATTGTTCAAAAGCCTGTAGTGGAAGAAGAACTTTTGCAACAGATGAAATTAGCGGGTTATCCAGAAGAAATCATCCATTTATACAGAAAAAAAGGAGGTACACCCTGGCTGGACTTTAACCATACGGTTTTTGGCCAGGTTTTTGAGGGCATGGAGGTAGTCGATAAAATTGCTGCTGTAGAGATGGCTGACCCCAATTCAGGTATACCCAAAAATCCTGTCATCATTAAAAAGATTGAAATTATTACATATGAAGAATAAATAAACCATTATAATTTCTTGCATAAATATTAAACAGGCAATATACTTTACTTATAATATAAATATTTTCAGGCATACTTATACTGTAAGCAAGCAGACCTGCATCTGGGCCCTGCAGCAAAATAAAGGATACTAACAAATATTTAATATTCCTGAATGAAAGGAGAATTCATATGGCAAAAGAATTAAATGCTCAAGAATTTCAAACAGAAGTATTAGAAGCCTCAGAATTGGTTTTGGTCGACTTTTTTGCTACCTGGTGCGGACCCTGTAAAATGATGGCGCCAATCGTTGATCAGGTATCAGAAGAAATGAAAGGAAAAGCAAAAGTATATAAAATAGATGTTGACCAGGCAAGAGACTTAGCAGCCAAATACAGAATTATGAGTGTACCGACTTTTATTTTCTTTAAAAATGGAGAAGTGGTAGAAAAAATACCTAATGCCGTCAGCAAAGAAACTTTAATAGAAAAAATTAATGAATTAGTGTAAGAAAACATAAGAACTTGCATGATAAAGGACCGTATCAGCGGTCTTTTTATTGTTGCATTGTTACGGAACTGTTACAAAGCAAAAAAAACTTGCAAAGAAAATAATTCCATATTATAATAATCTCCGCGAGCATCTTTTGCCAGTTTAACAATATTACAAGAATAATGGACAATATTACATTATTATTACATATCTATTAATTTAGTTGACTGGCAAAATTTGCGGTGCTATAATCATTTCTGTAAACTAGAGATTAGAATGATTTACCAAATCTCTAAAAAAAAAATTAAGGGAGGAAAAAAAATGAGAAGAAAGTTAGCTGCTTTATTAGCAGGCGCTATGGTTCTCACATCTTTACCAATGGTATCCTTCGCAGCTTCTACAAATCGCGTTTCAAGGGTACCTGTAATTGCTAAAGATAAGACCATTGGCGACGTAGGTGGCTCATACTTAACCATTGAAGAAAAAGAATATTTAATGGATGAAATTGAGCCAGGTGCATATTTCAATTTAATATTGAAAAACGGTAAATGGGAAAATGTATCTGAAGAACCAACATTGTATGACAAATATGGAGACCCAGCTGGAGATCAAATTGTGAACTTTGATGAATTCGATGGTTTCACAATGAAAAAACTTACAGACACTAAAGTGCAGATTCAAGTTTATAAAGATACCAGTGCAACAACTAAATTCCAATTTGCTATTCCTTTGCATAATGTAAAATGCACTGAAGAAGCAGATGTAGAATTAACAATTGATGATTATGACAGTGGCGTAAGCAAAGGCACATATGTAATTGCAGTATTTGCTAAAGACGCTACAAAAGCTAAAATTGATTCTAAGAGCTTTAACAATGTTTTAGATTTAAATACTCTTGAAATTCAAGAATTAAAAATTGGTACACTTGAAGACGGTGAATTAAGATTAGAAATCCTTAACGATGATTTTGCTTGGATTTGGAATCCTGGCGTAGCAAGAGAAGTTACTGTAAAAGGTGACGGCACATTATCAAATGCTAAAATTAAAGCAGTAATCGATGTTGACAAATCATCCAACTCTGTTCTTGTTCTTGATATTAGAGGAATCGATGCAGTTGGAACACGTAATCAAAGAGCAACACTTTACATTAGCGGATTACAAATCATTGCAAAACGTAACGCAGATTTTGGTGAAGTTGAAGTTGAAATCGACGGAAGCCATGACGATGGCTGCGGCGTAACCAAAGAAGTTCTCAAAGTAGGAGAATATGTTGACTTTGGTATTAAAGTTTCTGTTGAAGAAGAAAAAGATTTAGTAGCAGGTTATGACAAACAAACATACAAAATTACACTTGAAGAAGTAGTTCAAGGTTCTTGGGCTTCTGAAAGAAGAACAACAATTAAATTCCCTGACTACGTAAGAATCGTAGACAAGAGCGCTGTAAAAATTATCGCTGCTGACTGCGAAAACATTGATGAAAGAAGAACAAATTACTTATATGTTGATGATGATGACAATGTAGTTAAATCACCATATGCATATATCGAATGTGATGATCATTGGATTGATTTCGCAAACATTAAGAAAGAAGATCCAACTAAGACAACAAAATTAGTATTTGAAGTTACCTTAGAAGCTAAAGCTGCTAGTTCCGGAGATATCACAGCTACATTCGAAGGTAATGCATTATTAGGATATGAAGAAGAATTAGTACTTGGTGAAGTTACTGTACCATTCACAGTAGACGTTGAAGCTAAAGAACTTAAAGCAGGTCTTAAAGTTCAAGACGCTGGTACAATTACAGTAACTGAAACTGATAAAGGTAAATTAACAAAAGGAACAAAATTATACTTCGAACTTGAAGATTACGTATCTTGGGAAACTAAGCCAGAAGTAAAAGTTGATGGCGACATCGAAGTAGAAGCTAGCATCTTAGAAGAAAAAGCATTTGACGAATACTTAGAAACAGTTCCAACAAGCAGTTACACTTATGAAGTATACGATGCAACTACTTATACAAGACTTGCTAGTGGATTAGATTGGATTGAAGTATTAGCAGAATATGCTGAAGCTGATGGAACAATTGATCCAGATAAATACTATGTAAGAAGAAGAACAATTACTTCAAACTTAAGAAGAAGATACGAATATGAATTTGCAAAAACAAGCGGACGTGTACTTGTAGTTGAAGTTAAGAAAGCTTCACGTAAACAAGCTTCCACAATTACTCTTGAAGGTGCAAAACTTTTAGTTGACCGTACAATTCCTGAAGGAACCTTCGATATGGCTGTTAGAACACTTGGTGACAAGTGGAACGGATGGGGCAGCTGGTACAAAGACTTATATGTAGACATTATTACTCCAAACACTGAAGACATCGAACAAAGCAAGAACGCTAAATACACTGCTACATTTACTCTTGATTCTGTAAATTACACAGTTGATGGAGTAACATTACAAGCAGACGTAGCTCCATATGCTAAAGACGGACGTATCATGGTTCCTGTAAGATACGTTGCTCAAGGCTTAGGAGTTAACCCAGATGACGTTCTGTTCTCCAACAAGACAGTTACTATTATGAATGGTAACCGTATCGTTCAACTAGTACTTGGAAGCAACGTTATGAAAGTTAATGGTGCTGAAATTACCATGGATACAGTAGCTGAAGCTAAAGACGGCAGAATCTTCGTTCCAATGGGATGGATTGCTAAAGGCTTAGGCGTACCTGTACAATGGGATAACACAACTAAGACAGCAACATTTAACTAAGATTAAGATATTATTTTAATAAAAACAGACCTCAACTGAGGTCTGTTTTTATTCTAGCAAAATAAAAACATGGTAAAATTTATCATACTTTAATTCATGTATATCGTATATAAAAAAAGCAACAAAAGATAATTAAAATGATTAGGGGGGATTAGGTGAGAAGACATAAGAACTGGCTTATTACGGGACTTATCATTACTTTTTTAATGCCTTCAAGTCTTCGGGCTGATACCAGTGGCGTATCGCTCCTGTGGAATGGTGAGAGATATCTCCTTAAAAACCAGCCCATTGTAAAATCAGGCACTAGTCTGATAGGAATGCGGGAACTTTTTGAAATCCTGGGTGCAGAAGTGGAATGGGATGCAAATAAAAAAATTATCAAAGCCCAAAAAGATGAAAACTATATTGAACTTAAAGTAGGAACAAAAGATGCTTATAAGAATGGAGAAAAAATTGAGCTAAGCCTTGCTCCCGAAATTAAAGACGGCGTGACTTTTGTACCTTTAAGATGGATTGCTGAAGCACTGGATGCCCAGGTAGAATGGAATAAAGATGAAGCAGCGATATATATAACAACAAAAGAGAATATAAATCCGGCAGAAGAAGACCCTTCAGGCGAAAAACTGTCAGACGAAAAAACGCGAGATGAAAGCGTTCCAATGGATAATAATCTTGTAGAAAATAATATCCCAAAGCTTAAGATAGAAGCCATTGAGTATAAAAATGCCAGGGAATTAAGTTTAGAGGATGTTAAGAGAATGGCTGTCGGGGGAAATATTTCACTTCGCCTGCAGAATTTAGCTGCTGAGCGGGCCGAAGAAGCAGCTGTCATTGCATCAAGAACGCCTATGGTTTCTGATGGTCTTGGAGGTTATGTAGCAATTGAGGAAGATGCCGTTGTTTCTTTACTGAGAAGAAGTACTGCGGACATGGGAGCTGAAGCTGCAAAGAAGCAAAAAGAATTGATAAAAGAATCTGTGCAGTTTATGGCAGAAAAAGCTTATTATGAAATTGTTGAACTTGAAGAACAATTAGCCATTACACAGGCATCTGTCGAGTTATCCAGGGAAAACCTTGATATAATAAGAAAAAGATATGAACTCGGATTAGAAAGCCGATACAATCTTTCTCAGGCAGAAATGGAACAAGAACAATTGGAAAAGCAATTAGAGACTTTAAAGCTTTCTCTGGACTCTAAATATACTGAACTTAATAATCTCATCGGACAACCAACAAATATGCGTTATATATTGAATAAAAATATCGGATATAAGCCCCTTGAAGACATTAGCTTAAAAGGTCATATCAGTGATATGATTTCCAAAGATTTTTATGTATGGTACAGTAAAAAGGCCAAGGAGTTAAAAGACTTAGAAAGAAAATCCCACAGTACAACCTGGACTCCAAATGGAGAGAGTTATTCAATGAAGGACAATGAATATAAGCAGGCAGAACTCTCTGAAGAGGCAACGATCAAGAATCTTGAAAAATCTCTTGAATCCAGGTATAATCAAATCCTACAGCTTGAGAAACAAATTGAAGCACAAAAGCTCAATATAGAAAAGGCAAAGGAATCTTACCGTATATTAATACAACAATATAAGCTGGGAATGATTATTCCTTTGAAATTAAAACAAGGGGAACTGGCAATCCATAATGCAGAATTGGAATTACAAAAATTAATGGCTCAACACAATCAATTAAAAACAGCTTTTTATAATCCTGCTTTGATGCCGGACTATGCCAATTAAATAAACAAAGCGTTCCTGAGAAAAGACTTTTAAAGACAGAAAAAGACTAGGGAAAATTCCCTAGTCTTTTTGCAGTTATTAGTTAATGTTTTCGATGGATACTTCTACATCATCAAAGTTCACAAGAATGTTGCCGCTTGCATCGGTAATGGAGTATGCAGGATTATCTAATCCGTTATAAGTTATTTCTAACTTATCTCCATCCCAATCTTCGTTACCATCGTTAATTACAAATACAATTTTGCTACCGTCAACAATTTGGATCTTTTCGATGTTTAACTTCTTACCATCTTTCTTAACTGTGAATCGGCTGATTAACAAGTCGTTAGCAGCGCTTCCTCTTTCAAGTGTTACAGTTGTAACACCATCTTCAACGCTTTCAGAAGTTACCAGAGCTAAGCCACTGCCAAATCCAAATTGTACAGCTTCGCCAACTTCAAATACAATTTCAGTTTTGTTTCCATATACAGCACTTGCTACAGTTGCTTCAGGATTATATTTGTCTTCTATCGCAAGAGCTGAAGCCATTGACAGGGCAGAACCATAAATATTCTTTGTGGATACAGTTTCTGCCAAGGTTAATCTTAAGCCAGTTCCGTCAAATTTAGCATTTTGGTCTAATTTTTCACGTACATATAAAGTTAATTTATATTCATCATCTGAATCAGAATAATCAACTCTATATACATTTAATGATAAACCGGAAACTAATTTAACAATGAAGTCTCTTCTGTCTAAAGATTTTTCATCAATAGGGTTATTTAATTCAAGTTCAATTGTATTTTCACCGGTAACAGCAGCGGATACAACGGCTGGTGCTTCAGAATCAAGTGTTAAAGTACCAGCATCAATATCCAGCAATTGAGCATACATTTCATTGCCAGCTACATCGGTTACTTTTTCAACTTGAATGTATTTAATGCTTTCGAAATCATCTAAGTCATAAGTGCGTCCGTTTAATTTCCATTCTTCAGGGAAGATAATTTCAACGGTTTTATCATCACCTAATAAGTTGATTTCAGTATCATCTGGTAAGCTGTAAAGTGCACCGCTTACAAAACGGAATTTGTAATTGTTGAGGTTTGTTGCCTTCTTTTCATCTACTTCTTCAGTAAATCTGATAAGAATTCTCTTGCTATCGCCTGATACAATTCTGCCCCAGGAGTCAATAGACACTCTTTCTAAATCATTTATGGTGATTTCTAAAAGAACAGGCAGAAGTTCATTGGCTAATGGAGAAAGATCTGTTACTTCACTTACTTCAAGAGTATAGTCACCTGCTGCAACGCCTGTAAAGGTAACTTTAATCTTATTCTTCGCATCAGAATCTGCATATGCGATTGAACTTGCAGTCTTTTCTTTGTTATTTTTATCAATTAATACATATTTACCATTGGTATTAACGTCTTCACTGAAGGTTACATAAAGGATGTTTTGATTGTTTTCATCTGCTTCAACGTCAATAACCTCAGGTCTTTCAAGGTCAACTTCAGGTACGAAGTTAATTTCAATCTTCTTAGCAATATTGTCAGAGAAATCTTTAACATTTTCAAGAATAAGGGTTGCGCCATTTAAAGGAACGTAATTGCCTTCAGCAAAAGTGATTTCGTATACGAATTCATCGTTGTCACTTTGTACCACGCTGGAAGCAACACCTTTTTTGCTGCCAGATTTCCATGAAACCTGAGATTTATCTAATCCCTTAATCTCTTCATTGAATTCAACGACAACTTTGGTTTGGCTTGCACTGATGATTTCAGCTTCCGGAGCGTCTTCATCTTTTACAACAGTAAAATCAATATCCACAGCTTTAAGGTTGAATCCTGCAGCATCTTTAATATCATTGCTGATAGAAAGGGTATGCTCGCCGTTTGCTAATGCAGTTTTTAAGTTAATAGTAAACTCAGTTTTTTTACTGTTAGCTTCAATGGAACCACGAACTAAAGATTCGTCGATTCTGTATGAGCTTAATAAGTCAGCATTTTCAACTGGTTCGCTGAATTTCACAGTAATGTATTGGTTTCCTTTAGCGATAACTTTTTCAACTTCAGGAAGTTCATTATCAAATACATTTACAACAATTTCAGTTTTGGCAATCTTTTTGCCAGTAATGTCTTTAATATCTTTGATGGTATACTTGGTATCAGTTGTTTGACGTAATGGTGTATCTAAGGTTACCAATATAGTTTTACCGTCTTTGGAAATTTCAAAGATATCATTTGCTCCAAGACCTAAGCGGCTGTTGGTTACAGAATCTTTATCCAATTCTTTTGAGAATTCAATAGCAAATTGTTTTAAGTTGTAACCTTCAACTTTAAGTACCTTTAAGTCTTTGTATTCTCTTACAACTTTAATTGTTTTTTCAACTTTAATGCCGTTAGAATCAACAGCAGTAATGGTAATTTGGTTTTCACCCAAAGTTAATGCAACTTCTGCAGAAAATTTCTTATTATTTACACTGGCAGCTTTTCCGTTAACGGTTACAGTGCCGTCATTGGTTATAGAACCTGAAATAATGATGGTTTCATTTTCGGTTGTTGCATCGACTTTATCCAATGTAATATCGAAATTAAAAAGTCCTAATTGTTCGCCTAAAGTCTTTTCACTGCCAACAGGCTTAGACATTAAAGCATCATAAGTAAAGTCGGCGATTTGAAGAAGTTGAATATTTGATCCTTCAACTTCAGTTGGATTGTCAACTAAACCTTTGCTGTATGCAAATGTTGGAATACTTGCCCAGGTAAAGTCAACATTTTCAACATAGCCAAGACGTACTAACATGATTTTCATGTACTCCCTGCCGGAAATAGGAGCCATTGGATTAAGATTTCCAAGGTGATCTCCTGAAATACCAATTTCAGGGTGTGCTTTTAAGTACGCAGCCAATTTACGAATGAATTGACTATGACTGGAATTAATATCTTTAAATGTTGCTTTGCCTTCCCATGCAAAATTATTCATTTCATCATATTTACCCATTAATTTAAGTTGCATGGCAAAGGCACGATATCTTGTCATTGTCTGGGTTCCGATAACGCCGTTACCTTCACCAGTGATAACGCCAAGATTTGTTAAAATATTCAACTTATCGGCATTGGATAAGTTCCCTGCAAAAGCGAAGTTTGTGGAAGATAATACCACAGCAGCAGCTAATGCTAAGGATAAGAGTTTCTTTTTAAGATTCTTCATTCAGCTTTCCTCCTTATTTACTATGTTAAAACATAGAATTATGTTGATGACTTATGTCTACCAACAATATAATATTATAGGTGAGATGGTTAACATAATCAAGTGATATTCCTTGGCAAATTAATCATGTATTTACAGAAAAGAGGGTGGCAGTGACAGGAATAATCTCAAGGGGTAAGCCCTTATACACAATACAAATAAAAAAATAAGATGTAAAAGAAGAGATTATGTTGGCGACTTATGTCAATCAACTTTACAAAGCTATTGTAGCCAATTTCGAAGAGGCAGGCAATATAAAAAAACTGGCAATTGAAAGGAGCAGATATTTTTTTTAATGATTTTTCTTAAAAATGGACAGAAAAAAGCCCTGGGGCAATTTATATGGAAATACTTGCATATGCACTTCTTTTGACTTAAAATAATAGTTAGATTATAAGGTTTTTAGAGCAGTTTATTCCATCGCAAGGAGGATTAATATGAAAATAATAAGTAAAGCAGTGATTTCTTTAAGCCTGGCTTTTTGTATGTCAACTTCTGTTTTTGCACAAGTAAGTTACATAGATGTGCCTGAAAATCACTGGGCTTATGATGTCGTTCAAAAGGCCACAGAAATGAAATGGATGACGGGAAATTTACAAAATGAATTTAAACCCCAGGAAGTCATCGATTATTTTTATTTTTCAGGCATTGCAGCCAAAATTGCAGGTTATAAAGATCCTTTAGAAAATATCAATATTACTGAAGCTGAAAAGAAATACGCTGATGAAGCTTATCAGAAATACAAATCCGTTTTAGACCAATATACTAAAAACTTTAAGAAATGGGACGAAGCTTATTACAAAAATTTTAATGAAGAAATTGCATATCTTTTACAAAAGGGCATTTTAAAAACAGAAGATTTGAATAAGTTTATTATAAAACAGGCTGATGGCACAGAACAAGTAGCTTCTCTCAGCAGGGAAGATATGGCTGTTTTTATTGTAAGATTAATTGGAAAAGAAGAATATGCGATTAATAATTATACGAAGACGAGATTTCTTGATGATGCTTTAATTTCTGAAAATGCAAAAGCCCATATTGCTTATCTGAACGATGCAGGCGTTTTGCAGGGAGGAGAAAATGTCAAGTTTGATCCTAAGGGTAAAGTGTATAAAGCCGTACTGGCAAAGGTACTGGTTGAATCTGTTTTAGGGACAGGCAGTCAGACAAGTTCAAATCAAACAACTTCAACGGATAAAGAAGTTTATCTGCAGGGGAAAGTAGAATATTTTTACAGTGATTATCTGGGGATTAATTCAGGAAATAAAACCTCTTATTATCCTATAAAAGAAAATGCCACATATTATATTGGAACAAAGGAAACCAATAAAGAAAGTATTAAAAAAGGTGACAATGTAATGATTCAGCTGGTTAATGAAGGAAACATTGACTATGTTGTTAAGATTACCAGGATAGATACTACAAGTCCTGTATCTCCGGATTCTTCTGGTAATTATACAAACACAGGCAGTACGACAGGCAGTACATCAAATCATTCTTATACGGATTATCAGGATAATCTCAATGTTTCAGCAAGAAAAGTAGAAGGAATTATAAATAGTGTAAAAGACTCCGACGTAGAAATCATCGTAAAATATGTTAACTATAAAGGAGAAATCAAAGAAGAATCAGAAACTTATAATGTCAATAGTAATACCATTATTACAAAGAACAATAAAGAATTAAGCTTATCAGATATTAAAAAGGGAGACATTATTGTTGCTCAGGTGAAAGGCAGTCTTCTGACTAAGGGAGAAGTTATTGAAAGCCAAAGGGAAGTCACAGGCACTTTGATAGAGAAAAAACGAACGAACGGCTTATATAAACTTGTGCTTGAAGTAAAAAATGACACGGTAGAGTATAGTATTGGCAGTGATGTAACCATAGCTAAAAAAGGAGTCGATGAGGCAGCCTGGAATGATTTAAGAATAGGGGATAAAATTACCTTAGGACTGGAATATGAAAAAGTAATTGATGTTTGGGCTGAGGGTTACAGCTCCAGAGTAACAGGAATTATTCAGGAAGTCCTTGTTTCAGCCAATCAGTCTAAGGTGACCATAGAGCATGAAGATGGTACAATAAAAACTTATCCCATAATGTATGGTGCTAAAATCGTTGACAGATTAACCGATGAAGAAATCTCCATATATAATATCCGTTTGGGACAAGAAGCTGTATTATATTTAGACAGTATGGAAGTTGAAGAATTAGTTCTTAGCAAGCAAATAAAACTGAGTACTGTACAAGGTTATATAGAAAATATAAGTTTTTCAGGTGATTATATTGATATCAGGACAGAATCAGATTTTATAGGAACAAAACGAATCCGTATGGGTAAGGGTGTAGAAATTTTTAAAGACAACAGAAGATTAAGCAGAAGAGATTTGAAAAAAGGTATGCTGGTAGTCATTACAATGAAAACTTATGGGGGAGACCAGGCAGAAAAAATAACGATTTTATCAAAATAAAGTAACGGAAGATCTTGTTGCAGGCATAAATTGATAAGAGGAGACTGGAAAACAATATGCCAGTATCCTCTTTTTTGTTTATTTGATAGCAAATTTAGATAAAAATAAATAATCTTTAATTTTTATTTCTTTTTACTTGATTATTTTTAGATTTACTAGTAATCTATAAGATAGAGAGCTGTTTAAATGGCTTAGTATTTAAAAATCTTAGTAATCATTCTTGTTTTTTAAGCGTAGTTTTTCTATTTTATTAGGTGTAGCTTTATATGCAAAAATGAAAGCGTGTTCATGCGATATTTATGCACTAATAAAGTAGAAAGTAAAATATTAAAATATATTTTTTAAGGAGGGCGCATATGAAATTCGGCTATTTTGACGATAAAAACAGGGAGTATGTTATCACGACTCCAAAAACCCCATATCCCTGGATTAATTATCTGGGGAACAAAGATTTCTTTGGTCTTATTTCTAACACAGGAGGGGGATATTGTTTTTACCGTGATGCCAGATTAAGAAGGATTACAAGATACCGCTACAACAATATTCCCATTGATAATGGAGGCCGTTATTATTATCTTTTTGATAACGGAGACTTCTGGACTCCTGGCTGGATGCCTGTAAAAAAAGATTTAGACTTCTATGAATGCAGACATGGTTTAGGCTATACATCCATTGCCGGTGAAAGAAATGATGTCAGAGTTAATGTAACTTATTTTGTTCCATTGGGATACAATGGAGAAGTTCATAGAGTAAAAGTAAAAAATAATTCAAATGCCGATAAACAATTATCTCTGTTTTCTTTTGTAGAGTTTTGTCTATGGGATGCTTATGATGATATGACCAATTTCCAAAGAAATTTAAGTACAGGAGAAGTGGAAATTGAAGGCAGTGCTATTTATCACAAGACTGAATACAGAGAAAGAAGAAACCATTACGCCTTTTACTGGGTAAATACTGAAATCAATGGTTTTGATACCGACAGGGACAGTTTCCTTGGTCTATATAATAATTTGGATGCGCCACAAGTAGTTACACAAGGTAAATCCAATAATTCAGTTGCCAGTGGATGGTCACCTGTTGGTTCTCATAATATCAACTTCACCCTTAAAGCTGGAGAAGAGAAGGTATTTGTATTTGTTCTTGGATATGTTGAAAATGACAAAGATAATAAATGGATTGCCCTGAATGTAATCAATAAAGAAAAAGCTTATGCAATGCAAGAGCAATTTAAAGACAATGCCAGCGTAGAAAAAGCATTGGAAGATTTAAAAGTATATTGGGATGGACTTCTTTCAAAATATATCTTGGACAGCCATGATGAAAAGCTAAACCGCATGGTAAATATCTGGAATCCATATCAATGTATGATTACCTTTAATATGTCCAGAAGTGCTTCTTACTTCGAATCAGGAATTGGAAGAGGTATGGGCTTCAGAGATTCAAACCAGGATATTTTAGGTTTTGTTCATCAGATTCCTGACAGGGCGAGAGAAAGAATTCTTGACTTGGCTGCTACACAATTTGAGGATGGAAGTGCATACCATCAATATCAGCCTTTAACCAAAAAAGGAAATCATGATATTGGCGGAGGCTTCAATGATGACCCCTTGTGGTTAATCCTGGCAGTCAGTGCGTACATAAAGGAAACAGGGGACTTTGCTATTTTAGATGAAGAAGTACCTTTTGATTGTAATCCTGATAAAACAGGTTCCCTGTTTGATCACTTAACAGCATCTTTCTATCATGTGGTGAATAACTTAGGACCTCATGGACTTCCTTTAATCGGAAGAGCAGACTGGAATGACTGTCTGAATCTTAACTGCTTCTCTACAGAACCAGGAGAATCCTTCCAAACTTATGGGGATCCAAATGGAAGAGTGGCTGAATCTGTATTTATAGCTGGTATGTTTGTATTTATCGGTAAAGAATATGTTGAACTTTGTAAGAGAAGAGGTTTAGAAGAAGAAGCCAAAAAAGCTCAAAAGCACATTGATGATATGATTAAGGCAACCATTGAATATGGTTACGATGGAGAATGGTTCCTTCGTGCTTACGATGCTTTTGGAGGTAAAGTAGGCAGTAAGGAAAATAAAGAAGGCCAAATCTTTATTGAGCCACAAGGCTTTTGTGTAATGGCTGGAATTGGCGTAGAAGAAGGTTTAGCTCAGAAAGCATTAGATTCTGTAAAAGAAAGATTAGAAACACCTTATGGAATTGTATTGCAACAACCGGCTTACACAACTTATGATTATAAATTAGGAGAAATCACCAGCTATCCTCCTGGATATAAGGAAAATGCAGGTATTTTCTGCCATAACAATCCATGGATTGCATGTGCTGAAACCGTTATTGGCCGTGGAGACCGTGCCTTTGAAATCTATAAGAGAATAGCACCGGCTTACTTAGAAGAAATCAGTGAAATTCATAAATTAGAACCTTATGTTTATGCACAAATGATTGCGGGTAAAGATGCCCCCAATCAAGGACAGGCAAAGAATTCATGGCTTACAGGAACTGCTGCATGGAACTTTGTAACCATTTCCCAATGGATTTTAGGAATTAAGCCAGATTATGACGGATTAAAAGTTGATCCATGTATTCCTAAAGCATGGGATGGTTATACCGTAACAAGAGAATTCAGAGGTACAAGATATAAAATCAAGATAGAAAACCCAGATCATGTATCAAAGGGTGTAAAAAAAGTTATTTTAGACGGAAAAGAATTAGATTCCAACATAATTCCTCCTTTATCTGACAATAAAGAACATGAAGTTGTTGTTGTAATGGGATAATTTTTGTCACCTTATTAGCCCCGAAATTTTGGGGCTATTTTTTTTTATATATGCCTTTACAAAACATTATCTATTTGTTAAAATAAGATTGTATTTTTTACAAATGTGTTACATACTTATTAAAAAGCCATAATAATTTTTATGGAGGACAAAAATATGATTAATTTGGAAAGAATCCAATCTATTGATATGATAAAGTATTTCAGGCTTTTTGTATTGATTATTGTACTTACAGCAGTTTTTTATCTGGGATTTGAAATTTCTCAAACTCCAAATGCTTTTTCTGTTATGCTGGATGGAGAAGTGGCGGGTATTATTCTTGAAGAGGAAACAGCAGATAATTTATTAAACGAAGTTAAGCTTTCAATCGAAAAAGATTTAGGAGGCAGCATTGAGGTTTGCAGTGAATTATTTGTAGAACCTGTCCGTGCTTCCCAAAAAGAGATTATTTCAAAAGACGAATTACTGACTAAATTAAAGAATTCGCTTTCTTATGATATAAAAGCTTATGTTATTAAAGTCGATGGTGTAGAACAGGCTACACTGATTAATAACAAGGAAGCAGAAGAAGTGCTTGAAAAAATAAAGGCTAAATATATTGAAGAAGGCATAAAGCCTGAACTTATTTCTTTCGTTGAAGAGGTTAAAGTAGAGCCCAAGTGTATCAAGGTTTCAGATGAGATGATTGCGGTTAATGATGCAGTTGAACTCTTAACAAAGAGCACTGAGGCGCAAAGAATTTATACCATCGAAGAAGGAGACACCCTGTGGGGAATTTCAGAAAGATACGGTCTTTCAATAGAAGATATACTAAAAGCCAATCCTGGATTAGAAGAAGAGGGAATATTACAAATTGGTCAGGAGATTAACCTGAATATACCTAAGCCTATACTTTCGGTTATGACAAAAGAAGAATTTACTTATACTGAGCCTATTGAAAAACCTGTCAGATATGTAGAAGATGACACACAATACAAGACTTACATTAAAGTGATTGAGCCAGGTGAAGAAGGAGAAAAAGAAATAACTGCTTATAAGATTAAGATAAATGGCTATGAAGAAGGTACAGAAATTATATCCGAAAAAGTCATAAAAGAACCCAAAGAATCCGTAGTCGTTGTAGGAACAAAAACACCACCACCAAAAAGTGCAACAGGTTCTTTCAGGATGCCTACTTCAGGAACATTAACTTCAACTTTTGGTTACCGTTGGGGCAGATTCCATGCAGGAATAGATCTTGCTGCACCAATTGGTACGCCTGTATATGCAGCTGATGGAGGTACAGTGGTTGAAGCAGGCTGGCATGGAGGATACGGATATCTTGTAAGAATTAATCATGGCAATGGATTTGAAAGCTATTATGCTCATTTAAGTAAAATTTACGTTCAGGTAGGTCAAAAGGTTGCCAAGGGTGAGCAGATTGCAGCCATGGGAAGTACCGGCAACAGTACAGGTTCACACCTGCACTTTGAAATAAGACTAAATGGAGAAGCAAAAAATCCTTATAATTATTTGAAATAAAAAGATTCAGGGCGAACATATCAGAATGTTCGCCTTTTATAATAATCTATTTTACACAATTTATTATTTTTGATACAATAAAATTAGCATCAAGATAGAAATATGCATTTTAATAATGTATATATCATGGATCTAATGGGATGGTGATTTAAGTGGCACAAAAAATTTTAGTGGTAGATGACGAAAAAAGTATTGCAGATATTATTGCTTATAATTTAGAAAAAGAAGGCTATGAAGTATTGATAGCTTATGATGGGGAAGAAGCGCTGGATTTAGTCTTTTCAGAAGATCCGGACTTAATTCTTCTGGATATAATGATGCCCAAAATAGACGGCTTTCAGGTATGTAGAAAAATAAGAGAAAAAAAAGAGACACCTATTGTAATGTTAACAGCCAGATCAGAAGAAGTTGATAAAGTTTTAGGTCTGGAATTAGGTGCAGATGATTATGTCACCAAACCTTTTAGTGTAAGAGAATTAATGGCAAGAGTAAAAGCTAATTTAAGACGGATTGCCGTTGTTGAAAAAGAAATAAAAGAAGAAAAAAATAAAAATGTCATTGTCCATAATAATTTAAAGATTGATACTGAAAAATATGAAGTGACGAAGGACGGAAAAATCATCGAATTAACCCTGAGGGAATTTGAATTATTGAAGTTTTTGGCCAGACAAAAAGGTCAGGTCTTTTCAAGAGAGGTATTGTTAGAAAAAGTGTGGGGTTATGAATATTATGGTGATATCCGGACAGTAGATGTAACCGTAAGACGCTTAAGAGAAAAAATTGAAGATGATCCCAGTCGTGCAGAATATATTTTAACAAAACGAGGGGTAGGCTATTATTTTAAGGGGTAATGGTATGAAAAGCATACAGTGGAGGTTAGTATTCATATACTTAACCTTAGTTCTCATTGTAATGATTTCCAGTGGAACCTTTATTATCTGGCAAATAAGAGATAATGAATATAAAAAAATACATAATGAATTAAAAAATACAGCAGAATCCATTAGGGAAAATATTGTATCGGATGACGGCTCTATTAATCCCAGGTGGAAAGATATCAATACATGGGTTGGCGACAGAAGTATTTTTATTAATAAGAAAATATACATATTAGATGACCAGGGAAACATTATCATTCCAGATACTGAAGAAAATGGACAGGAGCAATGGAATAAAAGAGTTGTCTATGAAACGATTATTAGTAAAAAACCTGCAGTAGGAGATCCGGTTCAAATTTTAGAGGGAGGCTTAGTTCAAGAATATGTTGATTATGCTTATCCCATATTAGTTGGAGATGTACTGAAAAATATCATTTTTATCCGCGCTTCTACTCAGGAGACCTCTAATAGCATTGCAATCATTACAAATATTATTGTTATTGCATCCTTTTTAGCGCTCTTTATTACAGTCATTTTTGGCACATACTTTGCCAAGACTTTAACCGAACCCATAAAAATATTGACCAGAAAAGCAAAAGAAATGGCAGAAGGTCATTTAGACACTAAAATTGATGTAAAGTCTAACGATGAAATAGGTCAGTTAACTGAAAGCTTTAATCATATGGCTGAAGAATTAAATCAAATGTTATTAACCATATCGGGTGAAAAGAATAAATTAGAGACGGTTATTACTCATATGGCAGACGGTATTTTAGCATTTGACAGAAAAGGTCATTTGATCCATGCCAATCCTGCTGCACATACAATGCTGGATATGACGGACAAAGAACAGTATTTTTATGATATCTTTAAGAGAAATGGTATTGAGTTAAGCTTTGATGAGTTTCTTACGATGAAGCCAGGGTATATAAAACAGCATTTGATGCTTGTAAAAGATAAATATATAAATGGCTGTTTTGCGACTTATGGAAGGAAAAAGGGTGAAAGTGACGGGGTTATTATTGTATTGCAGGACGTAACAGAACAAAAAGAATTAGAAGAAATGAGAAAAGAGTTTGTGGCAAACGTTTCTCATGAATTAAGAACGCCCTTAACGACAGTAAAAAGTTATGCAGAAACTTTGTTGGATGGTGCAGTGGATAATAAAGATTTAGCGCTTTCTTTCCTCCAGGTTATTAATAATGAAGCAGACAGGATGACTGCATTGGTACAAGATTTACTGGAGTTATCCAGGTTAGATAACAAGCAAGTCAAATTTAATTTAAAGTCCGTTAATATCGCCCAACTGATTATTAAAAGTGTAGAGCAGCATCAAATTCTTGCACAAAAGAAAAATCAGAACCTTGGTTATTCCATAACGAATGAAAAAATCATTATAAATATTGATCCGGAAAGAATTCAGCAAGTTTTAAGCAATGTGATAAGTAATGCCATAAAATATAGTCCTGAAGAAGCAAAGATTAATGTAAGTCTGTCAGAAGAGGAGGATTTTGTTGTCGTAAAAGTTACAGATACAGGATTTGGTATCCCGGAAAGTGATTTACCTCGGATTTTTGAACGTTTCTACAGGGTAGACAAGGCAAGGTCCAGACAAATGGGAGGTACCGGTCTGGGTCTGGCAATTGCTAAAGAAATTATGGAGCATCATAAAGGAAAGATTTATGCAGAAAGTGAGTATGGTAAGGGAACAACCATTACTATGAAATTCCCAAAATAAAGCTTGTAATTTAAAATTAAGCATCATGTAATGTTTTTGTAATATATATCTTGTATAATATAATAGCAGTGATTTAAATATATCATATGGAAGGAGGTAACCCAATGCGTAAGTTTTTATATATAGGGATTTTTGCTTTGGTGATGTTTTTTTCAACTGCCGAAGTAAGAGCAAATTCATTAGAAAACGATCCAGTAAGTTCTGTTAATATAGAAAAATCTGGTATTTTGGATTTGGATATGATAAAAATTACGGCAGGTATTACGAAAAAACATGAAGTAACTTTTGACAGATATAGAAATATATCTGGTGAAGCAGATAAAGGAATGGTTATAACCTTTGTTGTATATCAGGAAGGTAAAAAAGATAATGCAAAAATTTATACGCAAGTGGTTGGGGCCTCTGGACTGTTTTCGCAATTAATAGAACTTAAAGAAGGTAATAATTATATTATTATTGTTGCTAAGCAATATGAACAGGAAAAAGCTTTTAAATTCAGGATAGATTGTAAGGATACGACTATCAAGAAAGAATTAGAAGAAATAAAAATTATTAATATTCTTGACACAGCTGTGGATGGGAAAAATGCTTTAGAGACACTGGTAAAATAGATAATAATCATTTGGTGATTTAGATGGATAAATCAAGATTAAAAACATTACTATTATTTGCATTGATTATAATAAGTTGTATTCAGACAGGAGAGTTATGGTTTGGCAATTTGTCAAGCCGTAACTTTTTTTATAATTTATGGGCAAAAAATACATCGAATATTATAAAATATTCTGCTGAGCCCATATCTGCCTTGCAACCTGCAAGAATTATTATCAATTTAGGATTTGAAGGTGGGGTTTACAATGTTCTTAACCGGTCCAGTGAAGAATTTAAAGAAGCTCAGGAAGAGATGGGAGATATTTTAGTCAGGGCTCTTTTTGAAGGACGCTTTATAAAAGAAGAAAGTTTGGACTGGAGAAAAATTTTTTCTCAAAAGTCTATTTTATATGCTTTTACAGATTCCATCCCCTTGTCAGGCTTTGGAAATGAAAACAGTACGATTTCTAATATAGGCGAGTTTAATCAGCTTTTGGTTATACCAGATAAAAATATTAATCAGGAAATCAATTGTTATTTTATTAATGAAAAAAGCAATAAAGTCTATATCGTGGCAATCAAACAAGACCAATTGAATATATATAATTTGATTAACAAGATTAGTGAAGAATCTACAGGCCTGATATATAACTCAACCAAGCAAATCATGATGAATCAATTTGAAAACAATGTTTTTTTACCTGCTTTTAATGAATTCCCCAGCTATCAATTAATCAGAATGAAAAATTCATTAAAAGAAGCAGGTAAGCTCAATGAGGAAAAGTTGGACAAACTGGTCAATCCTCTTTTTATTAATCCAAGCTTAAAGAGAAAGCAAAAGATTAGTGATGGAACGATTTTTTATATTGAAGGAAATGTAATCGTTAAATACTTTCCAAATGGCGTTTTGGAATATACCAGTCAAACCAGTTCAACCGTTAGTACAAAAACAAGCTTTTTGGAAAGTTACAAAATAGCTAAAGATTTTTTAGATGAGCATGAAAAAGCCTTTAGCAATAATTCTTCCCTTGAAACTTTTCTTTACTTGTCAGAGCAAAAGGAAACGGAAAAAGGATGGGAATTCTATTTTGATTATATTATTAATGATATGCCTTATATTTTTTCCCGGGAAATAGCAGAAGAAACGGGAATGAATCATGCTGTTAAGATCATCGTAGAGAATAAAAAAGTTAAACAATATAAAAGATTGACCTGGGAAGGTTATTTATTAGATAAAGAGGTCGATTTAAATGTATCCTTCCTCGAAGCCATTAACCGCTTTAATTTCCTTGTTGAAGAAGAAGCAAAAATTCATGATATGTATTGGGCTTATTATCAAGAATCTTTAGATAAAGACCCGGAAATTTTTTGGATTATACACACAGAAGACATGATTTTTCCTATTAAAGCAACGCAAGAAGATTAATTTTATTTTATTATTATAGGGGTAATGCTGTATGAATTGGGCGAAGGTAAAAAACATACTTATTGTCATTTTTCTTATTTTAAATATCGTATTGGCTTATATGAATTATCAAAAGAACTCCAGTATTTATACTTTAACCAGCCAGCAAGAGAGTAATATAAAAAAGTTATTATATGAAAATAATATCATGCTTTATACTTTGCTGCCTAAGCAATATCCCCCTATGAGAAAATTAATCCTTGCTCCTGTTATTTTTTCAGAAGATGAAAAAGATCAGATTATTAAAACTTTTTTTAATACAAATGATGGAATTAGTATATATATAGAAAAAATTGAGCCGGACATTATTCAGACAGTCTATAAAAAGGATGGAAAAACGATTGGATTTTCAGACGGAAGAATTAGTTACAGTGAAGAGCTTAATTTTAAGGAACAAGTCATATATTCAAAAGAAGATGCTAAAAAATTAGCCGATAATTTTTTAAAAAAAATGGATTATAATTTATCGGATTTAAAAGTAGATTTTATGGAAGAAGAAAAAGGGGTATATAGGTTTTTGTATTATGAAACTTATAAAGACAGTTATATATACAATAGTTATATAGAGATACTTATTAGGGCGGAAGGAATAGAGTATGCTGATATTTATAAAATGAAACCTGTAAAATATACCGAGTTTTCAAGAAGCATTTATGCGCCCGATGAAATACTTTTTGGTTTTATGAATCAATTTAAAAAGATTGAAGATAACAAGAGTATTATTGTGATTCAAAAAATTGACATTGGCTACCTCATAGAATCGGATAAAAGGACAGACAGTGGCTGGGAAGCAATCCCTTACTACAGGATAACCCTGGCAGACGGAAGAAGCTTTTTTCTGAATGCATATACGAGCAAAATGTCATTTGAAAATGCAAAGATACAATTTTAGATAATATTTTTAATAAAGGGGCTTTCTTCTATTAAATTTTAATGTTATAATGGATTGAGGTATAGAATTTGAAAATTTTAGTATGTATATAGAAAAGTTTCTATTGTTTTTTTCTGAGAGCTATTTCTTAATTTATAACCAATTGATAATTATGATTTTACAAAGTAGATAAATCCGATTTAAGAGGTGTTAATATTGGAAGAATTAATTGTAAACGGTGGAAAAAGACTTGAAGGAGAAGTATTTGTAAGCGGCGCCAAAAATGCCGCTGTTGCTATGATTCCTGCAGCTATACTTGCTAATGATGTATGTGTTATTGAAAATTTACCTTATATCGATGATGTCATCAGTTTAGCAGATACATTAAATGAAATGGGTGTAAAATGCGATTTTTTAGACCCTCATACCTTGAGAATTGACAGCAGAAATTTGAATAATTTTTGTGCAACGTATGAAGCTGTTAAGAAAATTCGGGCTTCATATTACCTGTTAGGAGCCCTTCTCGGTAGGTATAAACAGGCAGAAGTGGCCTTTCCGGGAGGATGTAATTTTGGAACCAGACCGATAGATCAACATATTAAAGGCTTTACGGCTTTAGGTGCAGAGGTTGTTGTAGAACACGGTATGATAAAAGCGCGTGCAGACAAATTAGTAGGTACCCAAATTTATCTGGACGTGGTCAGTGTAGGTGCAACAATTAATATTATGTTGGCAGCCGTTTTAGCTGAGGGGACGACAACCATAGAAAATGCGGCTAAAGAACCTCACGTGGTGGATACAGCCAACTTCTTAAACAGCATGGGAGCTAACATTAAAGGTGCAGGTACGGATGTTATCCGTATTGTAGGTGTTAAGAAGTTATCTGGCACCAATTACATGATTATACCAGATCAGATTGAAGCAGGTACTTATATGATAGCTGGTGCAATTACCAGAGGCGATGTAACGGTTCACAATTTGATTCCTAAGCATATGGAATCTGTTTCAGCTAAACTTCTTGAAATGGGTGTTGAGTTGGAAGAAGGCGATGATTACATAAGGGTTAAAGCAAAAGATAGACTTAAGGCAGTCAATATTAAAACCCTGCCTTATCCTGGTTTCCCAACCGATTTACAACCTCAGATGTCAGCTCTTTTAAGTATTGCAGAGGGGACCAGTATTATCACAGAAAGTGTTTGGGAAAACCGTTTTCAGTACATAGATGAACTTAAACGCCTGGGGGCAGATATTAAAGTAGAAGGCAGAGTAGCCGTTATAAAAGGTGTGAAAAAGCTTTCAGGTGCACAGGTTTCTGCGACAGACCTTCGCGCAGGTGCAGGACTTGTGTTAGCTGCTTTGGCAGCAGAAGGAAAAACCACTATAAATAATCTTCAATATATTGACAGAGGTTACGAAGCCATTGAAAAGAAGTTAAATGCCATGGGTGCTGAAATTATAAGAGTAAAAAAATAATAATTAAGGGGGCAGTCTTTTGGCTTGCCTTTTAATTGTATAAGGAGATCATATGAAAATAACGATTATTGCCGTAGGAAAACTTAAAGAAAAATATTTTCATATGGGCATAGCCGAATATGCAAAACGCTTATCAAGGTATTGTAAACTGGAAATTATCGAACTGGCTGATGAAAAAGCCCCTGAAAATATGAGCCTGGCTCAGGAAGAAGAGGTAAAAAACAAAGAAGGAAAAAGGATTTTAGATCATATAAAAGAAGATACCTACGTAATTGCCTTAGCTATAGAAGGCAAAGTCTTTTCTTCAGAAGAAATGGCTAAAAAAATAGAAGATTTAAGTTTAAAAGGAAGAAGTCATATCACTTTTATCATAGGAGGCTCCATTGGACTCTCAAAAGAAGTTCTGAACCGGGCTGATTTTCAGCTTAGCTTTTCAAAAATGACTTTTCCGCATCAGCTGATGAGGCTGATTTTATTGGAGCAGGTATATCGTTGGTTTAAAATCATAAAAGGTGAGCCGTATCATAAGTGACAATTGTTTTAGATTTATGAGACTTAAAAAATAATATCTCCTTAGTATATACTAAGAAGATATTAAATAAAAATATTCATCTGGAGACGAACAAGGTCTCCGATAGTCATTGTCGTTTGTTCATAGAAATGAACATATATGTTCATATAATATAATATGCAGAATCCTTAAAATTATGTGTATAAGAGGACAAGTATATACTTGTCCTCTTATACACAATATAAATATTTTCTTCTGGGAATGAACAAGATTCCCGACATTAAAATGATTCGTCAGTTCGCGAGCACCAGTAATAATTACCAGAGACGAACGATATATATTTATGTAATTAAATTATATAATTTATATTAAAAATTGTCAATCTTTAATTTTATAATTGTAAAGCAGATTTTAACCTTTTTTTAATTTGCTTCATGTCTGTCGCTAAGTCTACAGAACATATATATTGACCTAACCGAGCCTTGCTTACAACTCTAATATCTTCGCATTGAACTGCAGAATCAAAAGCCAACTGTGGATACTTACTTTTTTTAAGTACATAATGTGTATCATATTTCAGTTTTCGTTTTGTTATAGGGTCTTCCCATTTAATATTTTTACTTAATGTGACAACAATTACATTACCACTTTTCCTATTAATGTTATCTGCTGATACAATTAATACAGGTCTACCAATTCCACATTTTTCGTCACCAATATTTTCACCGAAGTGACAAGTATATATATCTCCTCTTACTGTAAACCAATTTCTAAAATTATTATTTTCATGTTTCTCTTGTAAATACATCTTTACGCAAAACCATCTTGCAAGTTTTTTTGCCTTATCATCCAATGGTATACCTCCTTAAAGAATTATTGTATTGATTTATATTATATAATAAATATACCTTGTTTTAAATATAAGAAAGAGTTAAAATTTGTATAAAAAATAGAAAAAAGAAATAGATTGTCGTTAGATATCATATGTGGCTTAAGGGAGAGCAATAAGAAGAAATCGGTATTATTTACGAATTTGTGAAGTCATGTATTCGGTAAACAACGGTGAACCATATCATAAATAATTAGTCCAGAAGAGATTTTAGCTTTTCTGGACTTTTTCTTTTATAGCTTATCGATTCTTGTCGAGAAAACTCAAAATAAATCATAAATTGGTAGAAGAGAGCTCATCAATATAGTATAATAATTGTATTATTTCAATGCTTATGGAGAAATAAGCAATTTATTCTTTGAAAAAGAAGGAGGTGTAATAAAAGAGCTGTTTTCAAATCTTTAATTTATTGATGTTAATTTTACAAAATTTTAATAATCAATTTAAGGAGAGAGAAGATGAGCTTATTTGATAACTTTAAGAAAATTTCAGATGATGTAAAAAAAGCATTAGATGAAGCGAACATAATGGAAAAAGCAAAAACGGCTACAGAAAATATTAAGAAAAAAGCAGAAGATATAACGGGTAATATGTCAAAGACACAAAGAGAGTCTTTTACAATGAATCGGAGGAAAGCAGAAGCGATTGAGATACTTTCTCATAATTTAGCATTAGAGAATTATTTTAAAGACCTGCAGGTCAATAAAGATATTTATGAGATACAAGGAAAGTTTTTCAAGATGACAGGGACAGATGGAGGAAGAGGAAAAATTAAAATAACTTTTTTTGATGAAGGGGAAACTGAGACGAAAGTAGTTGTAGATATAACCGTTCCAACGGATACAGCAGGTACAATGGAAAGAAATTATAAGAACATTTATAATGCCTTATTAAAATCTATAGATGAAAAAATGATTGTTAAGAAAGAGGAATTTAAAGGGCTTTATAAAGAAGTTAAAGAAGAAAGGCAGCAAAAAGTAGAACAGATTATAAATAAAGGTATAGAATTGGTGGATAAGCAAACAGAAAAGAAAAGGTTAGAAAGAGAAGAGCAAAATAGAGTTTCTCAAATGATATTTAGTAAAAAAAATTAAAAGTATAGAAGAAAATTTAATAGACAATAAAGCAACTCTTTAAATAGATTTGATAACAATCAGCTGCTTAGGTTTACACAGGAATATTATGAAAAATTATGTACAATAGGAGAAAAATACAGCAACAGTAACTTTGAATTTTATTCTTATATTTCTGAAAAAACATTAGATAATGCAAAAGATACATATGCTAAAAGTTTAAAAGATAATGAAACAGTTTTAGTCGCATATGAATTGAGCAAGAACGAAGGTTTTCTTATTACGAATAAAAACTTATATTTTTCTATGAAAGATCCGGAAACAGATAATCTCTTTAAAGGAAAAATTGATGGTAAAAAAATTCAAGAATTAAAAGTCAAACAAGATGCAGATAAAATGACTGTTCAAATCAATTCCGTGGATCTTTTTGTAATGGATATCAAATATCATTCCGATGATTTAGCGAATTTTAAAGGATATATTGACCGGTTAACAACTGGTCATTTAAAGATAGAGGATAAGGAAATATCAAAAGCAATAGAAAAGCGTTTAGACAAAAAATTATATAACAGGATAAAGGGCTTTCTTTATGAAGATGAATATTTACTCTATGTTGCATGGGGACTTGATTCTTTATCAGCCAGGGATTATGTTATTTGTACGAATCAACAATTAATGATTATTAACAGGGAAGTTTTGGGTATATCAGAACAAATAAAACGCTTTGAATATAAAGATATTGTTTCAGTTTCTACTGCTAAATCCAATAATGGAGGTTTGATAACGGACATGCTGTCTACTGCATTTAAGCAATGTGATCTGGAAATATATGTTGCTGGAACAAGCTTCAGGATTGAGACACTTTTAAGACTGGAAGCAGAAAGAATTATTAAAATAGTAAATGAGTATAAGAGAAAAGGGAACAAAGAAGAAAAGGTGATTATTCAGGAAAAAGTAGTCCAGCCAAAAGAAAATGTATTAGATCAAATAGAAAAATTAGCCGCTCTTAAAAATAGTGGGATTTTGACAGAAGAGGAATTCCAGGCGAAAAAAACAGAATTATTGAAAAGATTATAATGAAAGTCATATTTATACTTGTTTTTGGGTTAATCTGGTTTCATTTAATTATTCCATATATTTATTTTACTAACTTGAAAGGGCCCTCTGAATCTATTAGGAGAAAAATATGTTATAATATAATTACATATTCTAATATAAAAAATATGAACTAAGATTTGGGGTCTTTTTTAAACGCATTTGGTTAAACAGCTGCCGCTTGACAGAAAAGAATACGGTTTTTAATCATAATAAATATTAATGATAAATATAGTTATACTAATAAAATAGTAAAGGGGATTAAATTGAAACCAGAATTTAAAAAGTATGAAAGAAGAAAGAATTTTATTTTTAAAATTGTTTTAGCTTTACTGGTGATATCGCTTTTTTATGCGGTTTATATGCTTTTTACAGCACCTGCAATGGAAGCTTTGGATAAGCCGTATGACAGAATAAAAAGTGACTATGTACTGATGATACTTCAATGTCTGGTCGGGATTATAGTGATGTTTTTACCTTCACAGATTGAGAGAAGATATCGTATAGAAATACCCGATCTAATGGAAATAATATATTTTATATTTTTATTTTGTGCCATCTATCTTGGGGAAGTCAGGAACTTCTATTTTAAAATTCCTTACTGGGATTTGATTTTGCATGGCTTTAGTGCAGCCATGTTAGGTGCTATGGGATTTTTTATTGTTAGTTATCTGAATAATATGGAAAGACCTTTTGTTCATCTAAGTCCTTTTTTTGTAGCCTTGTTTGCTTTTTGTTTTGCTTTAGCTTGTGGGACTATTTGGGAAATATATGAATTTGCTGCCGACTGTATATTAGGAACTAATATGCAGAAGTTTATTACTGAAGAAGGGACGGTACTGACAGGGCAAAAAGCCCTGGCAGATACGATGGAGGATCTCATTGTTGATGCGATAGGTTCTTTAGTCGTAGTCACAGTAGGTTATATTTACTTGAAAAAGAAGCAGATACAATCAGTGAGAGTAGAAAAGGCTATAAAAACAGAAGCGGATTAAGCAATTATACCTTTAATTTAAGAATGATTTTTCTTTTTTTTGCAAAAGGGGATAGGGAAGCCAAATTTTTTAGCTCTGGGTTTCACTTTCCCATTTTTTGCAAAAAGGATAACGCCATTAATTTCTCCGCCTAAAAGAAGAACAATGCTGCTCATATATATCCATAGAAGTAAAATAATAATACCAGCAATACTTCCATACATAATATTATATTTTCCGAAGTTTTCAATGTACTTAGAAAAAAGGTTGGAAAGCACAAACCAGAAGAAAGTTGAAAAAATAGTGCCAGGCAATACATCCCTGTACAAAAGTTTCCGGTTAGGCATATACTTATATAAAAAGAGCAATACAACAAAGATGGTAGTAATCATAATGATTTGCCTGAACGTATTCCATACGCTGCTGACTGAGTGGTTAAAGCCTAAATGAGTAACCATAAAAATGCCAATATACCTGCCAAAGACAATTAGTGCCAAAGACAAGAGGATGGTTATAGATAAAACAATTGTAAAAATTAAAGAAATTCCTCTCAGTCTGAAAAAAGAGCGTGTTTCTTCTTCATCGTATGCTTTATTCAAACCTCTTATAACGGAATTAACGCCGTTTGAAGCACTCCATAAAGTTGTAACCATTCCAAAAGATAATAGGGTTCTGTTGCTGGTACTTACAGTTTCTTTAATAGTATGATATACTAAATAATAGGTTTCTTTTGGAAGTAAATTGGATAGTAGTGATAGAAATATTTCAGAACTAATAGGTGTATAATTTAGGATCGTCAGGACAAATATCAAAAATGGAAAAAAAGATAAAGTAAGATAAAAAGTCAACTGTGCACTTAAAGCAGGGACTTCATCATCTTGAAAGCGACAGTATATTTCGTGAATAATGGCAATGATATTCCAGTTTTTCATATTGACCTCCAATAATTACCCATAAATAAATATCAAAAGGCTGGATAAGCTTTTATATTTATATTATTATATATATATTTAAACAGATATTTTAATTATAATCAAAATTTTACTGGGAGGAAAGCAAATGATAAAACATATTGTAATGTGGCGTGTTAAAGACGAAACAAAATATGGCAGCAAAGAGGAAGCTTTAAGACAAGCTAAAGAAAAACTGGAAGCTTTAAAAAGCAAGATTAGTGAAATTGTTTTTTTAGAAGCAGGAATTAATTATAATACCACTGAAGCGGCTTATGACTTAGTCCTATATTCAGAATTTAAAACGGATGAAGACCTGCAAACTTATCAGGTTCATCCTGAACATCTTAAAGTGGTTGAGTTTATGAAAGAAATTGTTGTTCCTAATTCTCGTGTTGTTGTAGATTATGAAAGTAATTAAAAAGCCCTTCCAGAAGGAGGGCTTTTGAAAAGCTTATTTTTTTACTGATTTGATACCAAGAATATAAAGTCCGGCAATTTCTACTTTAACGACTTTTTTAGTTGGCAGGTCTTTGAATACTTTGTTATCACAGATTAAGGTAGTAATTTGTGGACCTATTTTTGCTTTAACAAGTGGCATTTTTTTATAGCGGAACACTTTTGGAAATTGATCAATGACGGCTTTTGGAAGGTTAGAATTAATAATTCGTTCTTTTTTCTTATCAATAACAAGGATAGATGTAGTCATTTTGTGTTGGTTTATTAAGCTTTGCTGCTGGTCCATTTTAGTTTGCATTCTTTTGCCTACAAAATATAAAACAGTAAGAATAAGCACTATAACCGCAAGAATAATTAAAATAATTTGCCAAACTTGCACTGGTTGTCCTCCTTTGTTTCTAATCTACTTGGGTAGTAATAATTGAGATATAATTCCCCTATAATTGTATCATTGAATTTAAAAATATGAAATAGGAATTTGTTAAAATAATATATTCTGTGTTTTTTGCAATGATCAATTGAAAGGAGGATTGTTTTGGAAGTGGTTAACTGGCTTTTATTTTTACTTTTAATTGTTAATATTCTGTTTGCTGTTTTACTGGTCTTTTTTGAAAGAAGAAATCCTTCAACAACCTGGGCCTGGCTGATGATTTTGTTTTTTGTTCCTGTATTAGGTTTTTTCTTATATTTGTTTTTAGGTCAGGATTTAAGAAAGAAAAAAATATTTGCTGCCAAAGAAGCAGACGACAGACTTGAAAAAATGATTCATCAGCAAGAAAAAATATTAAGCCGGAAAGATATAGAATTGGCTTATCCCAGCATTAAAAACAGTAAAGATTTAATTTACCTTCATTTGGTTGCCCATAATGCTCTTTTTACTCATGATAATACAGTAGAAATTTTTAATGATGGTAATGAAAAATTCGACAAAATGCTTGAGGACATAAAAAAAGCTAAAAAGTTTATTCATATGGAGTATTATATTATCCGAAACGATTGGCTAGGTAAACAGATTATAGAACTTTTAACCCTTAAAGCCAAGGAAGGGGTTGAAGTAAGGCTTCTTTATGATGGCATGGGTTGTATCAGGCTTTCAGACAAATTTTTTCAGCCATTGCTTGAGGCTGGTGGAAAGATTAGTTGCTTTTTCCCACCCTTTTTACCTTATATTAATGTCCGTATCAATTATAGGAATCATAGAAAAATATGCGTTATTGATGGACAAACAGCCTATGTTGGTGGTATTAATATAGGAAAAGAATATCTTGGATTATCCAAAAAAATGGGTTATTGGAGAGATACTCATTTAAGAATTAAAGGTGGAGCAGTTGATTATTTGGAGCTTAGATTTTTATTGGATTGGCGATTCTCTACGAAGGAACCGTATTTGATAAAAGATAAATATTTTCCTCCTAAAGAAGGTTTAGGTTATACGGGAATACAAATTGTATCCAGCGGTCCGGATTCAAAATGGAGTTCCATTAGAAACGGTTATTTAAAAATGATCACTTTAGCAAAGAAAAGAATCTATATACATACACCATATTTTATTCCTGACGACAGCTTATTAGAAGCATTAAAACTGGCCGCTTTATCCGGAGTAGATGTGCGGATTATTATCCCTAATAAGCCAGATCATATGTTTGTTTATTGGGCTTCCTTATCCTATATTGGAGAATTACTGCAGGCCGGGGTTAAATGTTACACTTATGAAAAAGGCTTTCTCCACAGTAAAATGATTTTAGTTGATGATGTCATCAGTACCGTTGGAACAGCAAATCTCGATATCAGAAGTTTTAAGATGAATTTTGAAGTAAATGCATTTATATATGACCGGATTATCAACAATCAACTGCAAGAGCAATTTATGAAAGATCTGGCTGATAGTAAGGAAATTACCAGGGAGATTTATGAGAAAAGAAGTTTTGGTATAAAATTTAAAGAATCCATTTCAAGACTATTATCACCAATTTTATAAAATTAACAGTATATAAAAAGCGGAGGCAAAAAAGCCTCCGCTTTAAATATCTGCTTTTAATATTTCAATTTGCTTTTTAACATATTCTGAGAGATTCTTCTGACTGTTGGTATCTAATTTTTCTATAATAATTGGTTTGCCAATACGAACGTCAATATGGGTTGCTTTTATCCATGGAAACTGATTTTCCAATATTTTATCAGCATTTTTTATATAAATAGGAATAATGGGTACATTGCTTTTGTTGGCAAGCTTTAAGCTGCCCTTTTTAAATTCTCCTAATTCTTCCCCTTTAATTCTTGTTCCTTCCGGGAATATTAATAGGGATTGTCCGTTTTTAAGCTGTTCGATACCCTGATTAATTGCTTTTAAAGACTGGCGGATATCATCTCTGTCCATAAAAATACAATTGATTTTTTTCATCCAAAATGAGATGATAGGTACTTTTTTCAGTTGTATTTTACCAACAAAAGCCATAGGAATATCAATAGAGCTCACTAAGATTGGGATATCAAAGAGACTTTTATGATTACAAATAAACAAAAGTGTTTGATTTTTTGGAATATTTTCTTTCCCTTTTACATTTAATCGGGTACCTGCGCAAAAAAGCAGACCTTTTGTAAGTCTTTGAAGACTTTTATAAGCATATTGGATTTGTTTTTCTTGTGTAGAAAATTTTTTTAAAAATGCATATTTTATTGAAAATAAAAGAGATATTATCCCGCTTATCAGTATAAATAGAATACAAATTAAAGTTCGCATAATTTCCTCCTGTTTTAAAAATGCAGTGATATACATTTATTATATCATAACTATTTTGCATCTTTGCCAAAAAAATTACAACATTTTTCTTTAAAATAGAGAAACAATAATATTGAAATTATAAAAGGAGGTATTTTAATGAAAAACAGAGGATTTCTATTCATCATTGGTCTTTTATCCGTACTTGTACTTGTTTCAGCCTGCACCAATAACAGAACAGCAAGAAATATCCGTGATGACGATGGAATACTGGATAATGGAAACGATATGATAGATAATGATTGGGGTTATGATTATAATGACGATTATGGTTATGACGCTAATGATGATTTGGATTTAACACCTGATGGGATAAATGCCAGAGAAGAAAATATAAGAAGAGGTATTACAACTCAGGTACCAACAAGAACTTTACCCAATCCTTTAAATGGAACAGATATGAATAATAGAATTACAAATACAAGGAATAATACAAATAATACAAATGTAAATAATAGAAATAATGTGAATACAAGAACGACAACCAATACGACAAGAGGAAATACGATGAATCAAAATAACAGATAAAGATAAAATAAAAGTGTGCTTGCACACTTTTATTTTATCTTTTATTAAAATTAATCGGCATTGCTTTGCCTAATCTCATCAATCATTTTTTTCTTTAAGTCATATAATTTTTGCGACAAGTCTACTGGCAGAATGTGAGGATTGGTCAATCTCCTACATTCATCCCAGAGGGTAGACAGTTCTTGTTGACAGTAGCTTCGTATTTCCATAACCGAAGGAGACTGATAAACACATTTTCCATTAATAAAAACTGGAACCAGTAATTCTCTTAAGCTAAATTCACCAGGTTTTAGTTTCATTTGTTTCCATGTGTTCACGGGATCAAATAATCTTAAAGGTTCCTTTTCGCTGAAACTTTCATCCTCTAAAGCAATTAAGTCTGCTTTAATTTTACCTGTGGTTTTATCATATACCCGGATGATTTTTTTAACTCCAGGATTGGTTACTTTATCGGGATTTTCAGATAACTTAATTTTTGGAATAAAGTTACCGTCTTTATCTGCTTCAGCAGATAATTTATAAACGCCTCCAAAAGCAGGACAGTCTTTAGAAGTAATTAAGCGTGTGCCAACACCCCAGACATTAATTTTAGCACCTTGTCGTTTTAAATCAGCGATAAGATACTCATCCAGATCGCTGGAAGCACTGATAACTGCTTCGGGAAAACCTGCCTGATCTAACATTTCTCTGGCTTTTTTAGACAAATAAGCCAAATCTCCGCTATCTAAGCGGATGCCCATGAGCTTTGGTTTGATATTTTTTTCTTTTAATTCTTTAAAAACTTTAATGGCATTAGGAACGCCAGATTTAAGAGTATCGTAAGTATCTACGAGCAAGATACAGGTGTTAGGGAATACCTTTGCATATTCCCTGAAAGCCGTCAGTTCATCAGGGAAACTCATAACCCAGCTGTGGGCATGGGTGCCGCTAATTGGGACATTAAACAGCTGACCTGCTAAAACGTTGGAAGTAGAAGCACAGCCTCCAATTATAGCAGCTCGTGCACCATAAATTCCTGCATCAGGCCCCTGAGCACGTCTTAAGCCAAATTCCAGTACGGTATCCCCTTCAGCTGCCCAGCATACTCTTGCTGCTTTTGTTGCAATAAGGCTTTGATGATTAACGATGTTTAAAAGAGCTGTTTCAATAAATTGGGCTTCAAAAATGGGTGCTTTTATCCTAAGTAAAGGCTCTTTTGGAAATACAACCGTTCCTTCAGGAACAGCGTAAATGTCTCCTGTAAATCTAAAATTTTTTAAGTCTTGTAAAAAGTCTTCATTAAATAAATTGGTCGTTCTCAGATAGTCAATATCTTCATTGGAAAAAGACAGGTTTTCAATATATTCAATGACCTGTTGAAGTCCTGCAGCAATGGCAAAGCCGGAATTAGATGGATTTGTCCGGTAAAACAAATCAAAAACAACGACATTATTTTTTACATTTGCCTCCCTGTATCCCTGCATCATTGTCAGTTGGTACAAGTCTGTAAGGAGAGTTAAATTAAGTCCGCTCATTTTAGACTTCCTTTCATTTACATAGTTATTTTAGAATAAGTATACACCTATATCGGTTTTTTATCAAAGAAATTTAGCATATATTAGTGAATTCATTATTCCAAAAAAATAAAAAAAATAGAGTATTTTCTATAGATAAATTTATATAAATTAGATAAAAGCCTTTACAAATCAGGAAAATCTTTTTATAATATTATATTGAGTTGTGGTAGAGTTAAAGGAATAAACACAAGGAAAAGGACGAGTACGTATTTCTCTAGTCTGCAGCGAAATGGGGATGGTGGGAGCCCATGATGAAGGGAATACGGAAAATCACCTTGGAGTGGCAGACCGAAATAATAGTAGGCTCTGACGGATTTCCTCCGTTAAAAGGAAGGCATATCATTAGGTATGCATGTTTTTGATTATATCAGGTGGTATAACGAAAGGAACCCTTTCGTCCTGTTAAAGGATGGAAGGTTTTTTGTTTATAGAAGGGAATAAAAGAGAAGAGAATGGAGGTTATACTGTGTATAACAAAGTCTCAACAGATCTTAATTTTGTTGAACGGGAAAAAGAAATTCTCAAGTTTTGGAAGGAAAATAATATTTTTGAAAAAAGTATTTCAGAAAGAGAAGGTTGTCCTACATTTACTTTTTATGACGGGCCTCCTACGGCAAATGGTAAACCTCATATTGGTCATATCCTTACCCGGGTTATAAAAGATATTATTCCAAGATATAAAACGATGAAAGGGTATAAGGTGCTTAGAAAAGCAGGCTGGGATACCCATGGGCTTCCTGTGGAACTGGAAGTGGAAAAAATGCTGGGTATTAGCGGTAAACCTGAGATTGAAAATTACGGCGTAGAGCCCTTTATTAAAAAATGTAAGGAAAGTGTTTGGAAATATCAAAGTGAATGGGAAAAAATGAGCGACAGGGTAGGCTATTGGGCCGATATGAAAAACCCTTATGTGACTTATCACAACGAGTATATTGAGTCCGTTTGGTGGTCTTTGAAAAAAATCTGGGATATGGGACTTTTATATAAAGGTCACAAAATTGTACCTTATTGTCCTCGTTGTGGAACTTCTTTATCCAGCCATGAAGTGGCTCAAGGTTATAAGGACGTAAAAGAGGCTTCAATTTATGTTAAGTTTGCTGTAAAAGGTGAAAAGCAAGTTTATTTGATGGCATGGACAACCACTCCCTGGACCTTACCTTCTAACGTCGCTTTAGTGGTTAATCCAAATGAAAAATATATTAAGGCAAAATGCGGCGATGAAGTTTATATTTTGGCAGAAGCTTTAGCAGGCACGGTTTTAAATGAAGAATATGAAGTTTTGGACACAATGATTGGGCAGGATTTAGTTGGAACGGAATATGAACCTCTGTTTGATTTTGCAAAACCTGATAAAAAAGCATACTATGTGGTATCGGATAACTTTGTTACTTTAACCGATGGTACAGGTATCGTTCATGCTGCGCCTGCATTTGGTGAAGATGACGCAAAAGTAGGCCGTATTTATGATCTTCCTTTTGTTCAATTGGTCAATGAACAAGGAAAATTTGTTGATGCCGTTACACCATGGAAAGGTGTTTTTGTAAAGGATGCAGATCCTGAAATTATTAAGCATTTAGATGGAAAAAATCTGCTTTATAAAGCAATAGATTATGAACACTCCTATCCATTCTGCTGGAGATGCGATACACCGCTTTTGTATTATGCAAGAGATACCTGGTTTATTAAGATGACAGAAGTAAGAGACCGACTCATTAATAATAATCAAAAGATTAACTGGCATCCTGAACATATCCGGGACGGCCGTTTCGGGAACTTCCTTGAAAATGTTATTGACTGGGGCTTAAGCCGTGAAAGATATTGGGGAACCCCTCTTCCAATCTGGGAATGTAGTTGTGGTTACCGTCATGTGATTGGCAGCATTGCAGAATTAAAAGAAATGGGACAAAACGTACCTGATGATATTGAACTGCATAAGCCTTATATTGATAATGTATATCTTACTTGTCCTGAGTGCGGCGGCAGTATGAAACGGGTATCAGAAGTGATTGACTGCTGGTACGATTCTGGTTCCATGCCTTTTGCACAATGGCACTATCCTTTTGAAAACAAAGAGATTTTTGAAGAAAACTTCCCGGCTAATTTCATCAGTGAAGCCGTAGACCAGACAAGAGGATGGTTCTATACCTTACATGCTATTTCAACCCTTTTATTTGACAGACCAGCTTATGAAAATGTTATTGTTTTAGGGTTGGTACAAGATAAAGATGGCTTAAAGATGAGTAAACATAAGGGAAATGTTGTAGATCCCTGGACTGTTTTAGATAAACAAGGTGCCGATGCGGTCAGATGGTATTTCTATACGACAAGTGCACCATGGTTACCAAGCAGATTTTATGGTGAAGCTGTGAGTGAAGCACAAAGAAAATTCATGGGTACGCTTTGGAATACCTATGCCTTTTATGTGCTTTATGCCAACATTGACAAATTTAATCCGAAAGAATACCAATTAGAGTATGATAAATTATCCTTAATGGATAAGTGGATATTATCAAAACTTCATTCTTTAATTAAAACGGTAGACAATCATCTGGATAATTATAGAATTTTTGAAGCTTCAAGGGCACTGCAAGATTTTGTAGATGATTTAAGTAACTGGTATGTAAGAAGAAGCAGAGAACGTTTTTGGTATAAAGACATGCCACAGGATAAAATTAATGCCTTTATGACCCTTTATACAGTTCTTGTGGATTTAGTAAAATTAATTGCGCCATTTACACCATTTATGGCTGAAGAAATCTACAGAAATCTTGTGATTAATGTGGATAAAACAGCTCCTGAAAGTGTACATTTATGTTATTATCCACAGGCAGAAGATAAATATATTGATAAGGTACTTGAAGACAATATGGATCAGGTGCTTAATGTTGTTGTGTTAGGCAGAGCATGCAGAAATACAGCCAATATTAAGAACAGGCAACCTTTAAGCAAGATGTATGTTAAGACAGGAAAAGAATTGCCTGAGCTCTTTAAAGATATTATTGCTGAAGAATTAAATATCAAAGAAGTTATTCTTACGGATGATGTAGCAGACTTTACAAGTTATTCCTTTAAGCCTCAGCTAAAAACTGTAGGCCCCAAATATGGTAAGTTGGTAGGAAAAATCCGTGAAGCTTTAGCAAATATCGATGGCAATAAAGCGATGGATGAACTTAGAAAGGGTAATCCTTTAAGCTTTGAATTTGACGGGGAAAAGGTAGAACTTTTTGAAGAAGATTTGCTGATTGAAACCAAACAAACGGAAGGCTTTATTGCAGAAACTGAAAGAGATTTAACCGTTGTTTTAGATACTAATCTTACGGAAGAATTAATTGAAGAAGGTTTTGTAAGAGAAATCATCAGCAAGATTCAGACTATGAGAAAAGAGGCTGCTTTTGAAGTACAAGATCATATTAAAGTTTTCTATTCCGGTAATGAAAAATTAGCTCAAATTATCGAAAGAAATAAAGAAGAAATTGCTGCTGAAGTTCTGGGAGACCATATCGCTGAAGACAGCAGCAAAGAAGGTTATTCAAAAGAATGGAAGATTAATGGAGAACCTATTGAGTTGACCATTCAAAGAATATAGGACCTATAGTCCTTATTTCCCAAAACTTAAGAATTAAACAAACAAATAAAAAACTTTATGCTATAATAATAGGGGAGGCCTTTAAGGCTCCCCTAAAATCATATAAAGGGGATATATATGGATAATACATTAGCTAAAGAACTGATTTCATTTATTAATGACAGTCCTTCACCATTTCACGTTGTTAAACAACTTGAAATGGCTTTAAAAGATAGAGGTTTTACAGCTCTGGATTTAAGAGAAAAATGGATCTTAGAAAAAAACAACAAATATTATACAATCATTAACGATTCTGCTATTTTTGCTTTTGATATCGGAGAAGGAAATATTGAAGAAGAAGGTTTTAAGATTATTGGCAGTCATACAGATAGTCCAGGTTTTAGGATAAAGCCTGCACCGGAAATTAAAAGTAACCGTTATATGAAATTAAATACAGAATCCTATGGCGGACCAATTTTATATAGCTGGTTGGACAGACCGTTATCTCTTGCAGGCAGAGTTCTGTTGAAAGGGGACAGCCCTTTTAAGCCTGAAAAAATACTGGTTGATTTTAAAGAGCCCGTTGCAATTATTCCAAGCCTTGCGATTCATATGAACAGAAATGTGAATCAAGGCATAGAATTTAATAAGCAAAAAGATACCTTGCCGCTTTTAGGTATGATTAAAGATGAGCTGGAAGAAAATCATAAAATGATAAGGTTTATAGCCGATCATTTGAATATAGATACTGATAAAATATTGGATTTTGATTTGTTTCTTTATCCTGTTGAAAAAGCTTCCCTGGCAGGTATTCATAAGGAGTTTATTTCTGCACCTAAATTGGACGATTTGGCCATGGTGCATGCAGGTCTTAAGGCCATGATGAATACAAAAGCCAAAAGAGGAATTAATATCATCTTTTGCTTTGATAATGAAGAAGTTGGCAGTTCAAGCAAAGAAGGGGCAGATTCCCCGACTGCTTCCTATATTCTTGAAAGAATTCTTCTTGCTTTAGGTAAGAGCAGGGAAGATTATTTCAGGGCCCTTGCCAGTTCCTTTATGATTTCTGCGGATATGGCTCATGCCTTTCATCCCAATTATGAAGAAAAACAAGATCCTACTAACAGGCCTTTAATAAACGGTGGTCCTGTTATCAAGCTTAGTGCGAACAAGGAATATGCCAGTGACGGGAGTACAACGGCTGTATTTGAACAAATTTGTAAGGAAGCCGGCGTGCCTGTTCAATATTTTGTCAACCGTTCAGATATAAAAGGTGGAACAACCATAGGGCCGATTATGGCAAGACAATTAGGTATCAGTTGTATAGATGTAGGCAATCCAATTCTTTCAATGCATTCGATAAGGGAATTAGGAGGCGTTTTAGACCATAAATATATCATTAATGCCTTTGAAAAGTATTATTCTCTTTAAAAGATAGATGATGGTTTAAAAACAAGCCATTAAGAAATGGGGGGAATTCAATGAAGTTTTTCTTTGATAAAGAAGAATTTAAGGAAGAAGTACAGGAAACCGTGAAAACATTGACTAAAAAGACCATCGATAAAGCATCAAAGCAAGAGATTTACCAGGCAGTTGCTTTTGTTTTAAAAGACTTGATTGCCGACAGGTGGATTGAGACAGACAATGTCTATAAAAAAGAAGATGTAAAAATCGTTTATTATTTATCCATGGAATTTTTAACGGGCCGGGCTTTAGGGAACAATCTGATTAATCTGGCGGTTAAAAAAGAAGTGGAAGAAGCTTTGGCAGAATTGGGGATTAATTATAATGAAATTGAAGAAGAAGAACCTGACCCGGGACTTGGTAATGGTGGCCTGGGAAGACTGGCTGCATGTTTTTTAGATTCTTTGTCTACCTTAGGTTACCCGGCTTATGGCTGTGGCATCCGATACAGACATGGCATTTTTGAGCAAAAAATAATAGACGGTTATCAGGTGGAATATCCGGATAATTGGCTGGAATACGGCAATCCATGGGAAATATTCAGACCTGAATATGCTTGCGAAGTTAAATTTGGTGGTAATGTAAGGGTTGAAAAAAAGGAAAACGGAGAATACAAATTTATTCAGGAAAATTATCAGTCGGTTATTGCGGTTCCCTATGATATTCCCATTTTAGGTTATAATAATTGGACCGTAAATACTTTAAGACTTTGGGATGCCAGAGCAGTTAATCGTTTTGATTTAAAGAAATTTGACCAGGGTGAATATGAAAAGGCATTAGAAGAACAAAATTTAGCCCAAATCATTGTAAAAGTATTATATCCCAGTGACAATCATATAAAGGGTAAGGAATTAAGGTTAAAGCAACAGTATTTCTTTATATCTGCCAGCATACAGCAGGCGATAAAAAGATTTAAGGCAAATCATACAGATTTTAAAGAACTGCCTGATAAAGTTGCCTTTCAAATGAACGATACCCATCCTTCTTTGGCTGTGGCAGAACTGATGCGAATTCTGGTAGATGAAGAAGAATTGCCTTGGGATGAAGCATGGGATATTACAAAAAAAGTCTGTTCCTATACCAACCACACCATTATGTCTGAAGCGCTGGAGCAATGGCCTATTGAATTATTCAGCCGTCTGCTTCCGAGAATTTATCAAATTGTAGAAGAAATAAACCGCAGATTTTGTTATGAGTTAATTAATCAATATAAATTTGATAGTGAAAAGATAAGGCGAATGGCTATTATTGCAGATGGTCAGGTGAGAATGGCTTATCTTGCGATTGTCGGCAGTCATTCGGTAAACGGGGTAGCAGCTTTGCATACAGAAATATTAAAACATGAAGTTCTTAAAGATTTTTACGAAATATATCCTGAAAGATTTAACAGCAAAACCAATGGGATTACTCAAAGAAGATGGTTGTTAAAGGCAAACCCAAATCTTGCCCAATTCATTACTGATACGATTGGAGACGGCTGGATTACGGACTTAACGGAGCTTAGAAAGCTTCTGCCTTATAAAGAAGATGAAGCCTTCAGAAAGCGTTTTATGGAAATTAAATATGAAAATAAAGTTAAGCTGGCAGAATATATTAAAGCACACAACAATATTGAAGTGGATCCTAATTCAATTTTTGATATTCAGATTAAAAGACTTCATGAATATAAAAGACAGCTTTTAAACATCCTTCATGTGATGTACTTGTATAATCAATTGAAAGCCAATCCAAGTATGGATTTTCATCCTCATACTTTTATTTTTGGCGCAAAAGCAGCTTCTGCTTATAAAATGGCTAAGCTGATTATAAAGCTTATTAATTCTGTGGCAGATGTTATTAACAACGATGCTTCTATAGATGGAAAGATTAAGGTTGTATTTATTGAAAACTATAATGTATCTGCAGCTGAAAAATTATTCCCTGCTGCGGACATCAGTCAGCAAATTTCAACGGCGGGCAAAGAAGCTTCTGGTACTGGTAATATGAAATTTATGTTAAACGGGGCAGTGACCATTGGAACTTTAGATGGTGCCAATATTGAAATCAAAGAAGAGGTAGGAGACGACAATATCTTTATCTTTGGTTTAACGGCAGAAGAAGTCATGAATTATTATAAAAATGGCGGATACAATCCTTGGGATATCTATAATATGAATCAAGATGTCCGTTTGGTTTTAACCCAATTAATCAATGGGTTTTTATGCCCGGAAAATACAGAGCTGTTCAGAGATATTTACGAAAGCTTATTAAACGGCGGTGATCCTTACTTTGTTCTCAAAGATTTTGAAAGTTATGCAAAGACCCATAAAAAAATGGTGGAAGCTTATATAGACAGAGAAAGATGGGTTAAAATGCAAATTGTAAATGTTGCTTTAAGTGGTAAGTTTTCCAGTGACAGGACCATTAAAGAATATGCCACTGAGATATGGAAACTTAAATCTGTGAAAATTCGCCATGACGAATAAAATCCCTGATTTTTCAGGGATTTTTTTTTAGGCAAGAACCAATTACTAGCTCATGCATATATTGTTATTGGATATAAAATCATGTATAAGGAGGAAGTATAAATGTCAAAAGAATATGAAGCCAATAATGAAAATTATAAAGGGATAGAAGAATCTTTCAGACTGCAACCAATGATGAATAATAAGCCTTATCCATCTAATATGTATCCAATGGGAGTTTATCCAAATGGTATGATGTATTATGATGATATTGACGAAAGAGATATGGAATATATGAAAAGAATGTATCCTGAATTAAATCAAAGAATTCAAAAACATATAGAATATGAATGTGATAAAATGGATTATGACGGAAGCCCTATCTACAATGAATATCCAGATCAGGAAATTATAGAACAAATGATTGACAGAGTTTATGAAAGGATTATACAAGAAATGCCGGATCTTCTTGATGAAGGAGAAATGGAAAGACAGAGAATTCCAAGATACAGACTGGTTCGTTCCCTGGCAGGGGCTCTCTTACTGACAGAGCTTTTTGGAAGAAGAAGACGCTATCGCAGGAGAATACCTTTTTACGGATATCCATCTTATCAATATCCATATTATCAATACCCTTATCAATATTCTTATCCTTATCCCTACTATTAAAAAAGGACAGCTTAAAGCTGCCCTTTTAATTTTTTATGGGCGCATGGCCCTTAAAATAGCAGGATTATTAATATATTCTTCAGAAATCAATTCTCTTTCAATTTTTACTTCTTTTGTAGCAGATAAATCTACTCTTCTAAAGACTTCTTGTTTTGTTTTTAAATCATAAATGACTCTTACAGTTGGCTTATCGATTGAACCAATTTTATTTTGTTCTACAATTGCAACGGTTTCATTACTTAATAATACCGTTGTTCCAACGGGATAATAACAGATCATTCCCCTAAAGGTTTTAAATAAATCTTCATCCAGGTGGTTCTTTGTCATTCTTTCCATTTCATTCAAGGTATTTACAATCGTATATTCATTCCGATAGGCTCTTTTACTGGTCATGGCATCAAATACATCACAGACAGAACAGATTCTTGCCCCCTCATGAATCTGGTTTTTTGTCATTCCTAAGGGATAGCCATCGCCATTTATTTTTTCATGGTGCATTAGAATCATCACTTTACTAATTGGTGTTAACAAAGGGTTATCTTTAAAAATTTGATAGCCTTGGAAAGGATGCTGCTTAATAATATCAAATTCTTCTTCTGTGAGTTTATCGGGCTTATTTAATATTTCATCAGGAACTAATATTTTTCCAAAATCATGGAGTAAACCTCCCAGGGCCAGTTTTTTTAAATAGGATTTATCTCCGCCAATCTTTCTTCCCAGCATAACACATAAAACAGCGACATTGACTGAGTGTCCGTAGGTATAATCATCTTTTGTTTTTATATCGACCATATCGTATAAAATTTCTTTATTGCTGAGGATATCTTCTACAATTTGGATCACCGAAGTTTCAAGTTGAGAGACGTCGATTTGCTGGGTTGCTTTAAAAATAGCTAAGGTGTCTTTTACAATATTTATAGTTTTTATTCTGGTCTTTTCTGAAATAACATCCTTAATTTCAATACCTTCAGATAATTTATCAGCAATATATATCCTGTCAATTCCTCTGGCCTCTAATTTCTTTTTGTAGTACTTTTTAAAACTTATGTTTTTTGCGAGTAATCTGGAACCATTTTCGTCTATAACGGTTTTTGCGATAATTTCCCCACCTTTTAAGCAACTCACTGGAACTAAACGCATCGAATTATCCCCCCCATCCATTTCAATAGGATGCCGCATAAACAAAACATTTTGTATATACATTATAAAATAATTAATAAATATTTTCTACATAATTTGACAAATCCTATGATGATAAAATGAATATTTAATAGCTTCATGAAGGTATAAAAAAGCATAATTTGCATATCATAAGCCATATATTGTATAATTAAGGAGGTATAACATGGTCAACAATGCAATGACTGCTGATTTTTTACGTTCTGCCTATGGTGGTGAAAGCATGGCCCATATGCGATATCTTATTTGGGGTGAAATTGCCAGGAAAGAAGGATTTAACAACATTGGTATTCTTTTTGAGGCCATTGCCCATGCAGAATATGTTCATGCCAATAATCACTTTAATGTATTAAAAGCACAAAAAGGAGATTATACTGTTCCGGCAGGAGGCGTTTTTGGTAATACCACAACGGTTGAAAATCTTCAAGGTGCCATTGACGGAGAACTCCATGAAGTGGAACAAATGTATCCCGTATACTTAAATACTGCAGAATTTCAAAATGAAAAGGATGCAAAACGTTCTTTTCATTATGCACTGGAGGCTGAAAAAATTCATGCTAAGATGTTTAAAGAAGCACAAGAAGCGGCCAAAGCAGGGAAAGATTATGATCTTGAAGCTGTTTACATATGCCCTGTTTGTGGTTATACAGTTTTGGATGAGGCGCCAGAAGTATGTCCAATCTGCGGAGCTAAAAAAGAAGTATTTAAAGAATTTAAATAATTACTATAATCATTGAAAGGAGCGGTAAATACCGTTCCTTTTATTTTTTTAATTTAAAGTGATAAAGCAAAAAGAATATAAAAAGAAGCTGTATAAAAATGTTTGTTAATAATCAAACTATTATTTTTATTTTCATTATTAAATACAGTATACAATCTTTTATTGATATATGTAAATAGTACTATTTTATTATGTTGAGCCGCCTGTCTGCTTTTAGTCCTATTTTTGTTAAAAATATATCCTTAATTCCATAAAAGAAAATTTATGCTTTGATAATTGACGATAATTAAACGATATAGTATTATTAAATAAAAAATTCAAAATTATAACATTATAGTATCGAATGATTGCTAAATTAGGAGAAATTATGATGGACATCAGCCAAGACAAGCTATTAGATATATTAGAAAATGAAAAAGATAAAGAAATAATACAAAAAGCAGTCATTTATTCTGCTTTAATACTTGAAAAATGTACTTGTAATGTCAGTACATTCGAAGAAAATGATTGTATTAATGAGAAGAATTATAATAAGGAGAATTTAATAGAAGGTCTGATCTGTTTATTTCATAGAAAAGTCATTGATCCAACAGTTATTATTTATGCATTAAGCAAAAGTTATGATATTAGTCTCAAAGATTTTTATCTTGGCGTTTTAAAAGAAGCCTTTGAAAAGATGGATGAAGCCTATAATCTCTTATTTCAGACCATTATTGCACTTGAGAATATAGGAGAAAAGATAGTAGCATCCAATGATTTAAGTTTATCAGAAGTCAAAGAAAATTATCTGTCAGTAAAGAAATATTTATGTCAGGTTGTTAAAGAGATTAATTAAAAATAATCTTTTGCAAATCTTTATTTTGCAAGAAGAGCAAAATAAAGATTATTTAATTTCAAAAATTGACTATATTTTTATATTATAGTATTATTAGTATGTTAGCTTTTATTTATTGATTTGTTTTGATATTTATCTTCTATAATTATGAAGATATATGATATAATTCTACATATTTTGTAAGAATATGTTGCAGCATGATGTGTGATAAGTTATGAGTTTTAGGAAGGGAGGAACTATTGTGTGTTTTGATATGCCAGAGTTGCTTGAGTTATTAATTGGTTTAGAATGTATAAATGCCAGAATTAATTTAGATAATAATATTACTTTAGATTTAAAAAATAAAGAATTAAATAATTGGGACGATGAGAATAAAGACGATAAAGGTTGGAAATTAGTTTCAGAATCATGCGCATGGAGGATAATAAAGGATTCTACAATCATATGTGGTCAATATGATGAAGCAGAAGATATTATACCTGTTTTAAATGAATTAGTGGCTTCCGTCATTATTGATTTCAAGCAAACGAGTCCTTATGATATATCCTTAAGTTTAAGTAATGGCTGTGAGATTCAATTTCTGGCAGAATCTTTAAGAGATACGGTTATTAGTATTTATTCTCCTAATAATAGATGTTTTGCATTTGAATCCGGAAATATCTGGACTGAAATGCCTGCTAATATTACTGAAAAAGAACTTAACAGGGAAGAAGAGCTCTTAGATAAACATTCAGAACGCTGTTTTAAGCGTTGGAGTAAAGTTGTTAATCAAGTACCTATCAATCGATGCAGTAATTGTGCTTACTTTTTAAGATTAAAGGGCATGTTTTATTTCTGGGATTTTGGTCTTTGTAGTAATGAAGCATCTATTAATGATGGAAGGGTTGTAGGAATCTGTTCTGGCTGCGACGCCTTTAAAGAGGAGTTAGAGGAGTTAGAATAAATTATTTTTTGAAAAAAGGGAATTATAATGATTAAAGAACCAGGCAGAAGACATCATTGGTCTTACTGCCTGTTTTTATCAAAGGAGGTAGGTAATGAAAGACAGAATTGCAGATTTACATATTCATTCCTATTATTCAGATGGAACGATGTCTCCAAAAAAAATTTTATCGGTTGCTTTAAAAAAAGGTTTAGGATTGTTGGCAATTGCTGACCATAATGTGCTGGAAGGTTCAAAAGAACTGCAAGCCCTTTGTCGGGGATATGATATAAAATTTCTTTCGGCTGTTGAGTTAGATTCTCTTGATGAGGGCGAGGATATTCATATTCTTGGATATGGAATGAATTTTAATGATAAAGCCTTTTGCCAATTTGTTCAAAGAAACCGTTTTTTACTGGATGAAATTAGTGTTAAACTAATCAGTGAAATGGAAAAGGATTTTGATAATATTTCTTTAGAGGACTTTCTGTCTTTTAACTATGACCGTACAAAAGGCGGATGGAAAGCACTCCATTATTTTATAGAGAAAGGAATTACTGAAAGCCTCAGGGAAGGTTTTGAACTTTATCCTCGGTATAATTGTTCATATGATTGTGTGGAATTTCCCTCTGTTAAAGAAGTTTGTGATTACATTCATCAGGCTGGGGGAAAAGCAGTTTTAGCCCATCCTGGAGAAACCATTAAAGACAGGAATATGCCTTTTTTTAAAAAGAAAATTGAAAGATATCTGGCTTTTGGTCTGGATGGTATAGAGTGTTATTATCCGACCCATACTGAGGAAATTACAAAGTTATGCTTAGAGATTTGTAAAGAAAAAAACCTGCTGATTACAGCAGGCTCAGACTGTCATGGTGAATTTGGAAAAGCCCAGATTGGAGAAATGAATGTCCGTCTAGAAAATCTTTATCTTGGAGAACTTTTAGGATAATGAGTGTTTTCCGGTGAGCATATATAATATATGCTCATTTTTGTTGCGAATCGATGGTTTATTGATATAATCTAAATAAAAGCAAAAATATGAAGGAATATAGAAAGAGGTAGGATGATGAGTAGTTTATTTCAATTTTTACTTTCTACAAAAAGTAGTCAGGAGTTTTTAGATATTACTCATTTACTAAAACAAGCCATTGAAAAAACTGGAATTAAAGAGGGTATAGCTGTGGTTTATTGTCCTCATACAACAGCAGGCATTACAATTAATGAAAATGCTGATCCGGATGTTGTAAGAGATATCCTGGTAACCCTTGATAAGGTATTTCCGGTTAAAGGAGATTACAGACATTTTGAAGGGAATTCCCATGCTCATCTTAAATCTTCTTATGTCGGAGCAGAAAAGACCATTATTATTCATGAAGGCAAACCTGTATTAGGAACCTGGCAGAGTGTATATTTTTGTGAATTTGATGGTCCGAGAACCAGAAAAGTATTTATAAAAATTATTGAAGGATAGGCACTAGGAATTCAAAAAGTCAATGATTTCACTGATTTTTTCTTTATCAGTCAAAACACCTAATTCGATTTTTTTTCCAAATAACTCTATTTCTAAATAATATTGCTTTCCTGATTCATTATAACTTATGCTGTTAATAACATGGATTGAATGCTTTTCGTGTTTGTTCATTCTGAATCCTTTATATTTAATTTGAATGATAAAGTTGTCTTTATCAATGATAATACAAGAAATATAGGGTATAAACATGTATGCGATGATTAAGAAGGCTAGCAGTAAGAACCAAAAGAGATCAAAAAAACTAAAACTTTCCCAAAGAATTAATTCTGTTTCTTCTTTGTCTTCAATAAAATTTTTAACTTGTTCAAAAGCTTTTTGATCAAAATTTATGCTGCTGTATTCAAGATTCTTGTCGTAAAGAATTATAAAAATTGAACCGCCTTCGTCATCAACATCTAAACGGACGTCTTTAAAATGCTCTAAATGAAGAGAGCTTATTTCCATATTTTCATTACCCAATAAATAGTTTTTGATACTGCAGGTTATTTTGTTATTATTGATTTTATTGAAAGTAATACTTTCAATTGTTAAGATATCTTTTGTAAAAATGAAAAAGAAAAAAAGAAGAAGTAAAAAAGCAAGTACGGACAGGAAAGATTTTCTGATTTTTAAGATTAATTTATTATCTGTCCGTTTCAGGGAAACTTTTTTGACAAACAGGCTGCCGGTAAATTTTCCTTCTCTGCCTTTTGAATAGTATTTATAAAAGGCAGGCATGTTATTTGTATTACTGGTATGACTTTCATAAATAATGGTGGCTGGATTAATCTTAAGAGCAGGATTGTCAACAAAGTTAATGATTGCATTGGCCATATCTTCAACGATACTTCTTTGCCTGGCAGAATGAACAAAAATTTTCTGTTCAGAAAAAACAATGTAAAGAATATAGTCATTGTAATCATCATCGGATCTTTTATCGATTTGCAGTGCAATTAAATCATTAAAAGAAAAATATTTTTTATGAGAAAAGAAGAAGTTGCGCCAGATGATTGTTATACTTTTATGGTCTTTATCAAAAATGCATTGATATAAATCTTTTTTAAAAAATACAAACAAAAATAATATAAGAAAAATCGCAGGAAATATTAAGACAAGGAGATCAAAAGAATGCATATTCTTAAAGATAATAAATGATACAAATAAAAATATGCCAAGGACAGCCAGGGAATTTATAAGTTTATTGATTAAGCTGGATTGTAAAATGAGTTGCTCATTCTCTTTTATTATTTTCATTGAAAACGCTCCTGTCAAATGATTATTTAATTATAATGTTCTAATATTTTTATTATAATGTCAATTATTATATAGAAATCTAAGTAAATTTTTAATCTTTAGCTTTGAAAGAAAAAAGCTATTGATGAATATTTTTCATCAATAGCTTTTATTTTTACGAATTAATTAAAGGCTTCGATTCGGATATTAAATTTTTCTAATTCTCTGTTTACAGTATCAATGAAATTCTTACAGTTTTGACTCATTGCATTTAAAAAATGAACTTCAATAACGAAATGATTAAATGTTTTGCCTGGATAGACTTCTATATATTCACGACTGTCAATAAAGGCTAAATATACATTAATTTTTTCCTGTAGCAAAAATAAATGAGTTTGTTCAAAATCTTCATCCCTATCCAGATGATCGGTAATTAGCATAACTAAGTTTTGCTCATCCTGGCTCATTGCAATCCAATCAATTATACTTGTATCATCAATGGCCATAAAAAACCCCTCCAAGGATATTAATATTAATAAAAAGTTTTAAAAGGTCTTGTTGAAACTAGGGAAAGAATAAATTGGTTATAGCAATAAAAAATCTAAATGACAATCAAGATTAAAAGATTACTTATCTGTTCTTTTAAAAGAGGCTTTAGAATATAAATGGAATAGGATTATTTTTAATGGTGGGAAAATGAATACATTAAAGCGGATATCCAGGGTGTTTGAGACCGCAGAAGAAATTCTTTTTGATGACAGTTCAAAGATTATTATTATGAGTGATTGCCATAGGGGTGATGGTAGCTGGGCAGATGATTTTGCCAGAAATCAACATATATATTTTTATGCTTTATCTTACTATTTTAACAAGGGATATACTTATATTGAATTAGGAGACGGAGATGAGCTGTGGGAAAACAGTGATATGACTGAAATTGTTCAAACCCACAGCCATGTCTTTTGGCTTTTATCGAAGTTTTACAGGGAAGGCAGGCTATATTGTATTTATGGCAATCACGATATTGTAAAACGCTCAGAAAAGTTTGTAGAAAAAAAATTATGGGAATATTATGATGAAGCCCAAAAAAGACATGTTCCTTTGTTTAAAAATATAAAGTTTCATGAAGGACTGATTTTAAAACATAAAATAACAGGAAAAAAGATTTTTTTACTCCATGGCCATCAGGGGGATTTGCTTAATGACCAGTTGTGGTTTTTGGCCAGGTTTTTAGTCAGGTATTTCTGGAGACCTTTAAATGTGTTTGGAATAAGGAATCCTACCAGGACAGCAAAAAATTATTATAAAAAAATAGCCGTTAGAAAAAGGCTGACAAAATGGGTTGAAAAAGAAAAACATATTCTTATAGCAGGGCATAATCACAAGCCTTCATTCCCGGAATTAAGCGAATCCCCTTACTTTAATGATGGGAGTTGCGTTCATCCCCGCTGTATCACAGGAATTGAAATTATCGACGGCTATATTATGTTAATTAAATGGCATGTCAAAACCAGGGATGACGGGACTTTATTTATAACCAGGGAAATCTTAGACGGGCCGAGAAAATTAAACGATTATAAGGGATAAATTTAAAAATTTTTTCCATAATAATAATAGAACTATTTAAAGCCTCTTTATCAAGTGGCTTTTATTATGGAAAGAAGGAGAAGTATGAATTGGGCTTCTTATGCACAAAGATTAATTTATGAAAATGGTGAATATCATTTAATTATTTATTTACCTGAGGATGCTGAGTTTGCAAAGGAATTTGGAGAATTGTCTTTAGAAAAAGAAAAAAACAATATATTAAGTTATATTAAAACGGCTTATCCTGCTGTAAAGATTCAATCCGTCAAGTTTATGGCTGGTTCTATTATTACAGCTACTTTGATGCTACATAATCCAACGACAAAAGTAAATGCTGCAAGTTCTTCTTTTAATCAGACAAAATCCATTCAACTTCGTATTAATAATCGTTATGTCCAATCTGATACGCCTCCTGTCATAGAAAACGGGAGGGTCCTGGTTCCTGTCAGAATTGTGGGAGAAAGCTTGGGAGCTTATGTATACTGGGATTCTAAAGAAAAAGTTGCAATCATTAAAAAAGGAGATACAACAATCCGTTTACAAGCCAATTCCCTTAAAGCTTTTATAGATGGCAAGACACATTTTTTAGATGCAGCACCCAAAATTATAAATGGCAGGTTGATGGTTCCTATTCGTTTTGTTTCAGAGGCTTTTAAAATTCCTGTGGATTGGAATCATGAAGCTAAAGTGGTTTTAATCAATAGCAGTTTACCCAAAGTTTCTGATTATGTGGTACAAAAAGGGGATACCCTTTATGGGATTGCTATAAAGCATAAAATAACTGTTGAAGAGCTAAAAGAATGGAATCAACTCAAATCAGATGTTATTTACGTAGGACAACTTTTAAGAGTCGTTCCGCCTTCTATAATTATTGAAGATCCGGGAAGTCCGTTAGAAGAAATGGAGCCTATAGCTTATCAATTTGATACGGTTCTTGGTTTTACCGTCAAATATTATGAAGGTCATTTAAGCTCTTATAATTCTTTAAAAAGCAATCACCAAAAAATAACGGATGTAGTGACTTTTAGTCATGGCATTAAAACGGATGGAAGCTTAGAATCCGATTATGATCAAGGAGAAATATTAGCTTATTCCCGTGAAAAAAAGATAGATTCTTCTATGCTTATTCACAATGCTAAGGGAGGTAGCTTTCATAAAGAATTGGCTGAAGAAGTTCTGGAAGATCCTATCCTTAGAAATCAGCTTGTAAAAAATATCCTGACAGAAATAGAAAAGTCCGGCTACAAAGGTGTGACCATAGACATTGAAGGGATAGAACCAGATGTAAGAGCGGAATTTAGTTCTTTTATAAAAGAATTAAAGGCTGAATTAGGACCAAAAAAATATATACTTTCAGTATGTGTGCCTGCAAAAATGGCTGATCATCCAAAGGATAACTGGACAGGGGCTTTCGATTATAAAACTATAGGTCAATATGCAGACAGGGTTATCATCATGACTTATGATGAGCATTGGTCAGGAGGAAGCCCGGGTCCTGTAGCTTCTTACGACTGGGTAGAAAACGTTATCAATTATGCCGTAGGAGAAATTTCACCCAAAAAAATATTGATGGGAATTGCAGCTTACGGTTATGACTGGCCCATTGAAGGGAAAAATGGAAAGGCTGTTACAGTCTCTGAAATTAATGATTATCTGAAAAAATATGGTGGGAAAATCTTATGGAATGACACTTTTAAGGTTCCTTATTACCGCTATAAAGATGAAAGTGGAAAAGAGAGAATTGTCTGGTTTGAAAATTTGCAAAGCAGCCAGTATAAAATGCAATTGGCCAAAAAAAAGGGGTTGGAGGGAATTGCCATCTGGCGACTGGGTTTGGAGAATAAAGAGTTTTGGGATGGGATTAAAAATAAGCAATAGTATATTTTTATAAAATATGATACAATATAATAGGTGTAGTAAGCCTATTTATCTCCATGAGGAGGGGATTTTATGAAACAAAAGATTTTGGTTTGCATCACGATTCAGCAGAACAGTAGAAGGCTTATTAAAAAAGGTGCTGAATTAGCAGAACAATTGGGTGGGGAGTTACATATACTTCACGTCGAACAGGGGAATAACATTTTATCAAAGAATGATACAGGAGAGTTACTCCAGGAATTATTTGATTATGCTTCTAAATTAGGTGCTGAAGTTCACGTGGTTTGTGATGATAATGTACCTGAAAGAATTGTATCTTTTATCAGAGAACATAATATAACGGAATTGGTATTAGGAGAAACCATGAAAAATAAGATTTACAGGTTACTTACCAATGATATAGCCAGCTATATAGCTTCTACAACGCCAGAAGTGGAAGTGATTGTTTTAGAAAGAGAAAAGAAGTTAAATGTAAAGGATCAGGAAGCCTTTTCTTCTTAAATCCAATAGTAAGAGTTATAAAATAAAAACGTACTTTATGTACGTTTTTTTAATGTTTTCTTTGTTATATTTTCATTAAAGCTATTGACAAGGTCATTTTGCCTGCATTATCATAAATAGCATGTAAATATTATGAAAGGAGGCAGGAATATGATTTTAAATTATATGTATTATAGCAATAATGGTAACAATAATTATAGCCGTAATGTTTTTAATCAATTCTTTAAAAGTTGTATATTTGTTTTTTTAACCAGCAGTAATAGCCCTGCCTCAAAAGGAGCCGTTGTGTTTTAGCAATTTATCCTTTGAAATAGATATTAAGGTCATGGGTATTATTACCTATGGCCTTTTTTATCTCTTAAAAAGGTCATGGCTGTTACCATGACTTTTTTACATGTATTTTAATTGCAAATAAGATAAGCTGACCTGGGGTGCTTAATTTTTAGGAGGTATAGGATGAGACGCTTATTTCGTTATGTAAACAAATACAGAAAGATTTACTTAATGGGTTTTATCGTCATGATGCTTAACTTAATACTGGATATGTTTAATCCTTATTTTAGCAGAATCGTTGTAGATGAGGTTATTGTGGAAGGACATTTAGAAAAATTTAAAGGAGCCCTTTTAGGTTTGCTTATCATTACGGTTACCAGAGGAATTTTAGGCTATGTTAAGGATATGACATTTGACTGGGTGAGTGCAAAGACGATTGTAGATATCCGTAAAGACTTATTTGATCATATTCAAAGCTTATCTTTTTCATTTTTTGATAAAATGAATACAGGAGAACTGATGTCCAGAATTAAAGAGGACACGGATAATATCTGGCAAGCTGTCAGTTTTGGGATTATGTTATTTTTAGAACAAATTTTTTATTTTATCATTGCTTCATGTTTACTTTTTATTCTTCATTGGAAATTGGCTCTTGTTAGCTTGTCTTTAATGCCTCTGATCGGTTTCTTTGCATATAAATTTGAAAGAAAAGCTGGAGAAACTTATGAAAAAATCAGCGATCAGGGGGCAGTTTTAAATACAACGGCTCAGGAAAACATAGCAGGGGTAAGGCTGGTTAAAGCCTTTGGCAGAGAAAAATATGAAATAAAGAAATTTTTAATAGAGAATAAAAAAAATTATGAGTTAAATTTAGAGCAGGCAAGCGTTCTGGCGCACTATAACCCCATGATAGAATTTTTGTCCAATCTGGTCATTGTTATCGTGATTGTGGCAGGGGGGCTTATGGTTATCCGTGAAAAGATATCCATAGGACTTTTGGTGGCATTCAGTAATTACATTTATATGTTGATTTGGCCCATGCGTCTGATGGGGTGGCTTACAAATCTATTGGCCAGGGCTTTGGCTTCAAGTAAAAAAATAGAAAAAATATTTAATGAAGAAGCTTTGATAAAGAACCCTGAAAATCCTGTAGTACCAGAAAAGATAAAAGGAAACATTACATTTAAGAATGTGGATTTTGAATATGATGGTCACAAGGCTTTAGAGGATATTTCTTTTGAACTTAAGGCCGGAAATACGATAGGTATTATGGGGGAGACAGGCTCTGGTAAAAGTTCCCTGATTCATCTTATAGGTCGTTATTATGACTGTACCAGAGGTTCTATTTTGATAGATGGTATTGATGTAAAAGAAATGGATCTTAAGACTTTAAGACGTAATATATCTGTTGTTATGCAGGATACCTTCCTATTTTCTGATACCATTGAGGAAAATATCCGCTTTGGTAACCGGGAAGCAAGCAAAGAAGACTTAATTAAAGCAGCGATAGACGCAGAAGTACATTCCTTTGTAAAAGAAATGCCTCAGGGTTATGAGACACTCATTGGGGAAAGGGGTCTTGGATTATCAGGTGGGCAAAAGCAGCGTATCTCTATAGCAAGGGCCCTGGTTAAAAACAGTCCGATTTTAATCTTAGACGATGCGACCTCTGCTCTTGATATGGAAACAGAATATAAAATTCAAAAAGCCTTAGAAAAGAGAAAGGATATTACGAAAATCATTATTGCCCATAGAATTTCTGCTGTAAAAGATGCTGATGAAATTCTTATTTTGGAAGATGGTAAAATTGTAGAACGGGGAAATCACAAGAGTTTGCTGGATAAGAAAGGCAAGTATTATGAAATTTATTGTGAACAATTTAAAGGTCTGAAAGAGATTTCTGAATTAGAGACAAGAAAAGTATAGGTGATGTTTATGACAGTAAATAAAGATGATAAGATTACTCAAAAATCAAATATAGAAATTATTATGAGGCTCTTTGCTTATTTAAAACCTTATAAGTTAGAAATAGCAGAAACGTTATTTTTAATGAGTATTGTCATTGCTGTTGAATTACTTAATCCTTATTTTATGAAAAGGGGTATTGACGAATATATTGTTCAAAAAGATATTAAAGGCCTGTTTTTATTGGGGGGTATCATGATTATTGCCAATATTCTTGCCTTAGTTTGCAGCAGAAAGAGGATAAGGATTATGGCAAAGGTAAGTAACAAGATTATCTTAACGATTAGACAAGAATTGTATGTCCATATTCAAAGTTTATCCTTTTCTTTTTTTGACAGCAGGCCCACAGGAAAAATTTTAGCAAGAATCATTGGGGATGTGAATTCCTTAAATGACTTATTTTCCAATAGTGTGACCAATTTGATTCCAGATATGATTAAAATCATTATCGTTGTCATGATTATGCTTTCTATGAATTTTCAACTTGCCCTGTTATCTCTGACTACTTTACCTTTTTTATTACTGTCGATGTTTTGCATACAAATTGTATCGAGAAAAAGATGGCAGACATACAGAAAGAAGAATTCTCTTATGAATGCTTATATTCATGAAGATTTTTCAGGGATTAAAGTGATACACAGTTTTGCAGCGGAAGAATATACCAGTAAGAGATTTTATACGCATTTAAATGATTTAAAAACGGCTTTTGTTCATGCGGTAAAGATGAATGATTTATTCTGGCCTATAACAGAGTTTTCCTGGGGCTTAGGTTCAATTATAGTCTTTTGGTTTGGTGTTAGCATGTTAAACAGCGGAGATATTACTGTTGGCTTGTTAGTGGCTTTTACGGGATATATTTCGATTTTTTGGAGACCTATTGTTAATATCAGTGATTTTTATAATCTCCTTGTGATTAATATGGCAGGGGCCGAAAGAATTTTTAATATCATGGATATTAAAGCAGACATAAAAGATATGGAAAATGCTAGGGTTCTGCCTGAAATAAAAGGCGATGTGGTGTTTGAGAATGTCAGTTTTTCTTACGATGATGACAATATTGTTTTAAATGACGTCAGTTTTCAGGTAAAAGCGGGCGAAACGATTGCTTTAGTAGGACCTACAGGAGCAGGGAAAACAACCATTGTTAACTTAGTCAGCCGTTTTTATGAAGCACAAAAAGGCAGAGTCTTAATTGATGGGTATGATGTTAAAGAAGTTACCCTGGAAAGTCTGAGGGGGCAAATGGGCATTATGACCCAGGATACCTTTATGTTTTCAGGGACAATAAAAGATAATATCCGCTACGGCAAATTGGATGCCAGTGATGAGGAGATTATCAATGCTGCTAAAGCGGTATCTGCTCATGATTTTATTATGAAGTTGGAAAAAGGATATGATACGGATATCAATGAAAGAGGTTCCAGATTATCCGTTGGCCAAAGACAACTGATAGCTTTTGCAAGAGCCTTACTGGCAAATCCGAGGGTTTTAATTTTGGATGAGGCAACGGCCAGTATTGATACCCAGACAGAAAGACTGATTCAAAAAGGAATTGAAAGACTTCTTGCAGGAAGAACTTCTTTTGTAATTGCCCATCGTCTTTCTACCATACAAAATGCTGATAGGATAATGGTTATTGATGAGGGAAAGATAAAAGAAATGGGTACCCATAGGGAACTTTTAGAAAAGAAAGGATTATATTACGATTTGTTTAAGGCACAGTTTAATTTCTTAAACGATTAGTTCTTAAAATTATCTTTTATTTTAGCCTAAAATATGTTATAGTTGTAATTCAGTCAGTTCGAAAGCCAACCTGACTATAAACAAAACTAGGAGGAATGAAAATGAATAAGTACACAAAATTTTTGACACAGGCGGCAGCCATTGCAGCAATTTATGTGGTGATTACCTTAACTTTTGGTTTTATGGGTTTTGGTCCTGTTCAATTTAGGATTTCTGAGGCTTTGACGGTGTTACCATACTTTACACCAGCAGCTATTCCCGGACTTTTTATAGGTTGTCTGATATCTAATTTAGTAGGAAGTTCTCTTTTAGATATTATTTTTGGAAGTTTGGCCACCCTTATTGCTGCCATATTATCTTATAAGATGCCAAAGAAGTTTTTGGTTCCTTTGCCCCCTGTGCTTGTTAACGCAATTGTTGTGCCAATTATTTTGAAGATTACAATGAATGCTCCTTTTCTGATGTCTATTGTTACAGTGGGCTTAGGTCAAGTACTTGCTTGTTATGGCATAGGTTATCCTTTAATCTTGCTTTTAGATAAAAACAAGCAAAAAATATTTTAAATAAGATAAAGTAAAAAAGCTTTTGTTTACCTGGACGGTAAATAAAAGCTTTTTTTAATGGACTTTAAACTAAGCCCAAGCACATTTTAAGTGTTCGATAATAAAATAATATAGAGTATGTTGGGCAGGTGTGGTTATGAAAAATCCTATTAATGTTTATAAATTAAGAAAATTAATTGTTGGGATAAATAGAAAAGTGCCATTAATGGATGATAGGTCTGGTATAGAAATAAATTTTGATAATGGGGCAACAACACCTCCTCTTTTACCGGTTGTGGAGGCTGTTAACAGATATTTGCCTTATTATTCTTCCATTCACAGGGGAGTAGGTTACAAGTCCAGAGTTTCTACCTGGATTTATGAGAAAGCAAGGGAAAGGGTGGCTGACTTTGTCCGAGCAGATTTTAATAAAGATGTAGTGATTTTTACAAGCAATACGACGCAGGCAATTAATAAAATGGCAAGGCGCCTTTTTCAAAAGGAGGGAAGAGGGCTTGTACTATCTACAGCTATGGAACATCATTCCAATGATTTACCTTGGAGGAGTCAGTTTGATTTGGACTATATTGGAGTCGACCAATATGGCAGACTGGATATTAAGGATTTGGAATACAAACTGGAAAAATATAAGGGTAAAGTAAAACTGGTAACAGTTACAGGGGCTTCAAATGTAACGGGTTATATTAATCCTGTCTATAAAATTGCAAAACTTGCCCATCAATATGGAGCCAGGATATTTGTTGATGGCGCTCAATTAGTCCCTCATGTTTCAGTGGATATGAAAGCACATGATGATCCGGAACATATCGATTTTTTAGCCTTTTCAGGACATAAAATGTATGCACCTTTTGGGACGGGCGTTTTAATAGGACATAAAGATTTTTTTGAAGGAGGCAGACCATCCGAACCTGGAGGAGGTACTGTAAAATTTGTAAGCCATAAAGATGTCTTATGGAATGATGCGCCATTAAATGAAGAAGCCGGTTCCCCTAATGCAGTAGGCGTTGTGGCTTTGGCTGAAGCGATAAAGTTTCTTAAAAAAATTGGGATGGAAAATATATATCAATATGAAACAAAACTTTCTGATTATGCGATAAGACGTTTAAGAGAAATAGACGATATAATTATTTACGGAGAAGCCTTTCAAAAGAGTGGCAGGGTGGGAATCATTTCTTTTAACATTAAAGGTTTGCCCCATGAAGTAACGGCTCTTGCTTTAGCTTATGAAGGGGCTATTTCAGTAAGAAGCGGCTGTTTTTGTGCCCAGCCCTATGTTCAAAAATTGCTGGACATATCTGAAGAAGAATCTAAAGGCTATATGAAAAATGATAAGGGAAGACCAGGCTTGGTCAGAATTAGCTTTGGCTTTTATAATACTTTTCAGGAAATCGATCAATTAATAAGGTTGTTAAAAATCATTTCGAAAAATAAAAGTTATTTCATAAAAAAGTATGGAATAAGTGAATAAATAAAGGGATAAACAATTATGCATAATGGAATGTATGATAAGTCACGGCTTTATTATAATTTTTTGTTATAGTTAAAAGCGTACAAATGTTATTATTTAATCTTTTATTTTTGCATGAAAGTTTTAAAAATCTTATTTATATACTGGAGTTAAAAAATATAGTATAATGTAAAATAATTTGCATAATTCTTTAAATGATGTATAATTAAATTTAAAGAAGTGTATATACAGATGAGATTTTATCTCTTTTTGGGAGATGGTGACATGAGTTTAAATTTTTATCAGGAGGATCAATCCTTCAATAGTCAGTCCAGTAATGCCTGCATGGAATTAGCGATTGAAGGAGCTAATGATGGTTTTTGGTTCTGGGATATAAAAAATAATAAAATTTATTATAGTAAAAAGCTCAATGAGCTTTCCGATATATCCGGTTCATCACATTATGTATTTTATGATGCCATAAATCATATCATTCATCCTCAAGATATTGATGGATTAAGCCATTTTTTAAACAAGTATTTAAAAAAGGAAATTCAGCATTTTAAAATAGAATGCAGAATCAAATTCAATACTGCTTATGAATGGGTTCTTATTCAGGGAAAAGCAAAATGGGATGAAGATGATGAAGCCATACATATGGCAGGTTCTTATACTTTTTTAACGGATTTAAATAATTATAATGAAACACAAAAAATGTTAAGAGAGACGGCTGCGATGCACAATGTTATTTTTAATAATTTACCTGATCCGATTTGTATAAAAGATAAAACGGATAAGATAATCCAGTGTAATCCTGCTGCACTTATCTTTTGGAAGCAGTCGCAAGAAGAGATTGTCGGAAAAAAGTGTAATAGTATGTGCATTAGTCCATGTCAAGAAACGGTGACTCAAAAATCTTTAAAATATAAAAAGCCTTACAAAGTGCAAAAATATATTGAAACGATGAAAAAATGGGTAGACATTATGGCTTATCCTGTATTGGATGATGAAAATAATGTTCAGTTTCTGATTGAACATATCAGGGATATTACAGATTTGAAAAGATCAGAAATGATTTTGCAAAAACATATTGGTCTTCAGGAAAGATTACTGGAAGAAGCCAATGAATATGATAAATTAAAAACGGAGTTTTTTGCCAATATATCTCATGAGTTAAAAACCCCATTAAATGTTATTATTGCATCTTTACAGATATTAGAAAAGTATTATACACCTGCAGATAACGGTACAAAATATACAAAAATTATGAAACAAAATTGTTATAGATTATTGAGGCTACTTAACAATCTTATTGATATGACAAAAATTGATACTGGCTTTGTAAGATTGCATTTAGAAAATAAGGACATTGTAAGTTTTATTAAGCATATTACCATGTCTGTAGCTCACTACATAGAAAATAAATCCATAAAACTTTCTTTTAATAGTACAAAAGATAAAATTATCATGGCCTTTGACTCAGAAAAAATAGACAGGATTATGTTAAATCTTTTATCAAATGCGGCTAAATTTACGCCTTCTGGAGGAGAAATCCGGGTAAGTATTAGTGAAGAAAATAATCAGGCAGTTATTTCCGTAAAAGATACGGGCGTTGGTATTCCAACAGAAAAACAAAAGTTGATTTTTGAAAGATTTGGACAAGTTGACTCGCCGACAACCCGGCATAATGAAGGCAGTGGTATAGGACTTTCTCTTGTAAAATCTTTAGTAGAACTACATGGTGGAACGATCAATTTTTATAGTGAAGAAGATAAAGGGACAGAATTTATCATTAAGCTTCCTATAAAAACGATTGATGAAGATAAAGCAACTGAAAAAAGCCAAAATCTTATCATTAATAACGAGGAAAATTTGTATATGGAGTTGTCTGACATTTTGGGTTAGCTTTTAAATAGATAATTTATGGTTAAGCAAGTTTATACCAATTATTGATTTATTAGTTTGTATTATGTATAATGATTAAAAGCCCTTTTACTTGACTCATGAGGGCTTTTTTATTTAATTATTTTATGCATTTTAACAGGGGATATAAAAAGACATCATTCAATATCAGTAGATGTTTTGATACTTGACGAATAGAATTTTAATATGAGACATAAAAAGATAAAATGGTTGAGATAGAATAGGATGGAGGAAATTATGTATAAAATTTTAGAAAAAGAAAAACTCAACGATCTTGTTGAATTAATGGTAATTCATGCCCCTTTTGTGGCAAGAAAATGTGAACCTGGGCAATTTGTTATTCTCCGTGTGGATGAAAAAGGTGAAAGAATTCCTCTTACAATTGCAGACTTTGACCGGGAAAAAGAAAGCGTTACAATTATTTATCAGATCTTAGGTTATTCCACTAAATTATTAAGTGAAAAAAAAGTAGGAGACTGTCTGCAGGATTTTGTAGGTCCCTTAGGTAAAGCCAGTGAATTAAAAAAACATAAACGGGTATTGGGGATTGGAGGCGGTGTTGGCGCAGCCCCTTTATATCCTCAGATAAAAAAGCTGGCAGAAATGGGTGTTGAGGTTGATGTGATTTTAGGTGGCAGGAGTAAAGAATTTATCCTCCTTGCTGATAAATTTGAAGCCATTTGCAATCAGGTCTATTTTGCAACGGATGATGGGACAAAAGGAAAAAAAGGTTTTGTAACAGACCTATTAAAAGAATTATTAAACAGTGGAAATAAATACGATGAGGTTATAGCCATTGGTCCTTTGCTTATGATGAAGGCGGTGGTGGACATTACAAAGCCGGAAAAAATTAAAACCACTGTATCTTTAAATCCAATTATGGTGGATGGTACAGGTATGTGTGGAGGCTGCAGGGTAACTGTAGGAGGCGAAATTAAGTTTGCATGCGTTGATGGCCCTGATTTTGATGGTTTTTTAGTTGATTTTGATGAATGTATAAGAAGACAGGGGATGTATAAAGAAGAAGAGCATATTTGTCGTATTGGACTGGGAGGAGTTTAAGATGCCTAATATGAGTTTAAATAAAGTAAAAATGCCTGAACAGGATCCTCAGGTAAGAAATCAGAATTTTGATGAAGTGGCATTAGGTTATACAAAAGAACAAGCGATGGAAGAAGCAACAAGGTGTTTAAATTGTAAGCATAAACCTTGTGTATCAGGTTGCCCGGTTAATGTGCCTATACCAGAATTTATAAAAGAAGTAACCCAAGGCAATTTTGAAAAAGCTTATGAATTAATAACAAAAGAAAATAATTTGCCTGCAATTTGTGGCAGGGTATGCCCTCAGGAAAATCAATGTGAGAAGAATTGTGTCAGGGGAATTAAAGGGGAACCTGTAGGTATTGGAAGGCTTGAAAGATTTGTGGCAGATTATCATATGCAGCAGGGGAAAAAGAGCAGTCCGGACATTAAGAAAAATGGAATTAAAGTGGCTGTTGTAGGCGGGGGTCCGGCAGGCCTTACCTGTGCAGGGGATTTAGCAAAACTAGGTTATGATGTAACCATTTTTGAAGCCCTTCATACCTTAGGAGGCGTATTGATGTATGGTATACCTGAGTTTCGTCTGCCTAAAAAACTTGTGGAAGCAGAAATTCAAAACATCATTGATTTAGGGGTAAAAATCGAAAAGAATGTAGTTGTAGGCCGTTCGGTTACCATTGACGAACTGATTGAAGAAGGCTATAAGGCTGTATTTATTGGCAGCGGGGCAGGTCTTCCAAAATTTATGGGAATCGAAGGAGAAAATTTAAATGGCGTTTATTCTGCCAATGAGTTTTTAACCAGAATTAATCTGATGAAAGCTTATGATTTTCCTAACAGCCCTACTCCCGTAAAGGTTGGAGAAAAAGTTGCCGTCATCGGGGGAGGAAATGTCGCAATGGATGCCGCAAGAACCGCAAAAAGATTAGGGGCAAAAGAAGTTTATATTATATATAGAAGAGGAGAAGAAGAATTACCTGCGAGAAAAGAAGAAATTATTCATGCCAGGGAAGAAGGCATTATCTTTAAGTTTTTAAGCAATCCAAAGAAAATTAATGGAGAAAATGGCTGGGTCAAGTCTATTGAATGTGTTGAAATGGAATTGGCTGAAGCCGATGAATCTGGAAGAAGAAGACCCGTTGAGAAAAAAGGCAGTAATTTTACTGTCGATATCGATACGGTGATTGTTGCCATTGGACAAGGTCCTAACCCTTTGATTCGTCAGACAACCCCTGGGCTTTTGACCAAAGAGTGGGGTGGTATTGTTGTTCATGAAGAAACTATGGAAACCAGCAAAGAAAATGTTTATGCCGGTGGTGATGCTGTAACTGGAGCAGCTACGGTTATTTTAGCCATGGGTGCAGGGAAAAAGGCAGCCAGGGCAATTCATCAGAAACTTCAGGAAGATAAAAGCAAATAAGTTTTTACATTAAAAAGAACCTGTCTTAAATTTTTGTTTAAGAGGCAGGTTCTTTTATGTTGTAAATTTTTAGTGGAAGATTGACCCGGTTGCGACCAAATTTTTTAGCTTTATAAAGAGCCTGGTCTGCTGTTTTAATTAAACTGCTTATATCTTCTGCCGTATCAGGATAAACGGATATACCAATAGATACGGTAATATTTATTGTATTTTCCTCATCAATTTTAAAAGGACTTTCTTGAATGCCTGAACGGATTTTTTCTGCTAAATCGTAAGTTTTTGATAAGGAATAATTGGAAAGTAAGATGCCAAATTCTTCTCCACCTAATCTTGAAATATTATTCGTCGGACAAAGCTTTTTTAAAACTTCTGTAAATTGCTTTAAGATTTTATCACCGGTTGGATGACCATAAGTATCATTGATATATTTAAAATAATCGATATCGATCATAATTAAAGCCAGTTTATCCTTTTTCCCAAGATTAGAAAAAGTTTTTTTCAATATCAGATTGAACTGACGTTTATTGTTAAGACCAGTTAAATAATCTTTTGTAGCCTGAATTTTAAGATTCATATAGCTGATGTAATTTTTACGTATAAGATATAAAAGCAGAAGAACATAAGAACTTGCTGTAATACAAATCATTAAAAAAGGATAAACAGGTATTGACAAAGATTTAGAATAGGATAAAAATATAAGAAACCAGGAACTGTTTAAGACCAGCCATTTGTATTTTTGGCGTATAGGTAAGATATCGGCGATTCCACAAATGAGAATGAATAATAGACTGATGATGGTAATATCTAATGACATGAAATAGATTAAGTCAAAGCAAAGAAGCATTAAGCCTGCAATCAGGGAAGAAGAAAAATTACCAAATAAGCTGGTAGCGGAAAGGATAATCCAAAGGGTTCCTATGTATAGGGCATTATCATGTATTAAATCGGGATAAGCAAAAAATAATATCCCAATGGTTCCTCCGAAGAATCCAAGGAATTCTTTTTTATATTTATTTTGTTGAAATAAATATTTTTTAAATAAAATGCTTCCCAGTGTTAAAATAGAAGTGATTAGAAGCATCTTATTCAAAAAATTATTAAGCATAAGAACCCCTTCTTTATGATTTATTTAGACAGATGGCATTATGCTTATGAAAACTACTTATATTATCATTATAAATAATTTTTTGAAAAATACAAACATATTTATAAAAAATATTTAGAAAAATGTAGTTTTTTAGAACATCGTTGTATATAAGGTGGATTATTTATTATTTAATAAGGAGGTTAAATATATGAAGTTATTTGTTTTAATCCTAAACCGGACGGAAAAGTTAAATGACCTGATGATGACTTTTCTTAAAGAGGGAATAGCCGGGGCAACTATTCTGGAAAGTACAGGCATGGTCCGGGAACTTTATCATTTTAAACATGATGAAGAAGAAATTAATTTTTTAGGTTCTATTCGCAGATATTTAAGCGGAGATGAAAATAAAAAAAGTAAGACCATCTTAACAGTCATCAGAGATGACCAGGAAGAAACGGTTGTACGTATTACAGAAGAAGTCGTAGGGGATTTTTCAGCACCCGATACGGGCATTATGTTTACGCTTCCTCTGGATTTTGTTAGAGGGAAGGGATTAGACAAATGAGCATTCTTCTATATTTAGGTATCATGCTGCTTGCTGGACTTTTATTCGGACGCCTTGTAAAATTTATAGGTTTGCCCAATGTGACAGGATATCTGATTGCAGGTCTTTTGATGGGACCATATGTATTTAATATATTGTCTTTTGAGACCGTTGAGCATATTAGTGTTGTTTCTGAAATGGCTTTGGCTTTTATTGCTTTTTCAATAGGTTCTGAGTTTAGTGTTTCTTACTTAAAAGAAATGGGCATAATTCCTATTGTTATAGCCTTTTTTGGAGCCATCTTAACGGCTGTTTTTGTTGCTTTAGGATTGATTATTTATGGTTTGGATCCAGCACTTGCTGTAATGCTTGGAACCATTGCATCTGCAACAGCTCCTGCAGCAACCGTAATGGTTATTAAGCAATATCAGGCAAATGGACCTGTTACTAAAACACTTCTTAGTGTTGTTGCGATTGATGATGCCATTGCTTTGATTGCCTTTGGTTTTGCTCTGACCTTTATTAATTCATCAAATGAAGCTGGTGGAAGTGTATTATTATCACTGTTAAGTCCTTTTATAGAACTTACTCTGTCTGCTGCTCTAGGACTGGTTCTTGCTTTACTTTTATTGATTCCTCTTCACTTTTTTAAGAAAGAATCCAATAGAATGTGTGCAATCATCGGAATTTTGTTTATTACTTCCTCACTGGCGGATTATCTGGGAGCATCTGCTTTGCTTGCATGTATGTTTTTAGGTGCTGTACTGGTCAATATAGAGAAAGAAGCCAATTCAATTTTTAAAATTGCTGATAGTATAACACCGCCTGTCTTTATGCTCTTTTTTGTATTATCAGGTGCGGAATTGGATGTCTCGATTATCCCTTCTATCGGGGTGATAGGAGTTATTAATATTCTAATGCGTATATTTGGTAAAGTCTTTGGGGCTTGGTTTGGCGCGGTACTTACAAAATCCGTATCAACGGTCAAAAAATATGTCGGCTGGACCTTGCTGCCTCAGGCAGGGGTTGCTATAGGACTTTCTCTGGTAGTTGACAAGGCTTTACCTCAATATTCATCACAAGTGCGGGCAGTGGTTCTTTGCGGTGTATTAGTTTTTGAATTAATAGGACCAATTGCTTCAAAAATTGCCCTGACTAAAGCTGGGGAAATAGAATACAAATCATAATAAGTTTAAACAATAAACTGTTTTGAACAATTTTTATGTTTTTTTCAAACTTCGTTTTGTTTTTTGCGTATATATAGGCAAATAAAAAACAAAACGAAAGGTGTGAAGAATATGGAAAATAGATTAGTCAGAATGCTTGTTTATTTAGTTATTGGTGTTGTTACTGTAGTGTTTGGAGTTCCTTTGTTATTTAAAGCTATCGGGCTTCTTTTTAAACTGATTGGTCTTAGTTTTTCATTAGCTTTTGGTTTACTGGCGCTGGTGATTTCAGCCCTTCCCTTTATCTTGATTGGCTGTGTGATATACCACCTTTACTTTAAAAAGAATTCTGCTGTTACAAATTCTAATACAAATACAAATTAATCGGATTGCAAAATCCGATTTTTTGTAGTCTTGACAATAAAAAAGGATGTGTTAAAATGTATCATAAATGATAAAAGCTATGAAGGTGCAAGACGTTTAGCGTCTAAGTAGATAGCAAATTTCCTTAAAGAGAAAGAATGCCATAGGCTGAAAGCATTCTTAGGTTCAATTGCTATCGAAATTCCCACCGGAGCTGCATGACTGAACTGGTTAGTAGGTTGTGCCGGTTTTCCACCGTTAAAGGACAAGAGTGCTTGCTATTATTATGTTTAAATAGCAGGAACTAGGGTGGTATCGCGGACATTTGCTCCGTCCCTTTTTGGGACGGAGTTTTTTAATGGTGCTTTAAATTTTTGAGAAAGGAGTTTTGTAATGAAAGAGAAGTTGCAGAACATAAGAAATCAGGCCATAAGTCTTTTAAATGATGTAAAAGAGCTTAAAGCATTAGACGAAATCAGAGTAGAATATTTAGGGAAAAAGGGTCAGTTAACCCAGGTATTAAGGGGTATGAAAGATTTATCCCCGGAAGAACGGCCAATTATCGGACAATTGGCTAATGAAATAAGGGATGAGATTGAACAAAAACTTGAAGAAGTAAAAAATCTTTTGATTCTAAAAGAGCAAGAGAAAAAGTTAAAAGAAGAAGTTATTGATGTAACCATGCCTGGCAGGAAGAGAAAAACAGGTGGTCGTCATCCTATGAATTTAGTTTTAAATGAAATTGTAGAGATTTTTCTGGGCATGGGCTATAAAATTGCAGAAGGTCCTGAAATTGAAACAGATTATTATAATTTTGAAGCTTTAAACATTCCTAAAGATCATCCGGCAAGGGATGAGCAGGATACTTTTTATATCAATCAGGAATTTATGCTTCGTACTGCAACCTCTCCTATACAAGTTCGAGTTATGGAAAAACAAAAACCTCCCGTACGTATCATATGTCCGGGAAAGGTTTATCGTTCCGATGCAGTAGATGCAACCCATTCACCTGTTTTTCATCAGATAGAAGGTTTAGTGGTCGATAAAAATATTACCTTTGCGGACCTTAAAGGAGTTTTAGAAGTGTTTGCCAAAGAATTATTTGGTGAAAAAATAAATGTCCGATTCAGACCCCATTTCTTCCCCTTTACAGAACCCAGTGCTGAAATGGATGTCTCTTGTGTTGTGTGCGGAGGAAAAGGCTGTAATGTTTGTAAAGGAAGCGGTTGGACAGAAATACTGGGTTGTGGAATGGTTCACCCTAACGTTTTACGTATGGCTGGAATAGATCCTGAAGAATATACAGGTTTTGCTTTTGGTATGGGTTTGGAAAGATTAGCTATGAGCAAATATGGTATTAAGGATTTACGTTTGTTTGTAGAAAATGATATCCGTTTCTTAAAACAATTTTAGAAAGGAGTATGGCGATGAATATACCTATGTCCTGGCTTAAAGATTATGTGCCTGTTGACTGTGATATAAAGACTTTTGCTGATGCAATGACAATGTCAGGTTCTAATGTAGAAAATTATGTTGAACAAGGTAAAGAAATAAGTAATGTTGTAGTTGGGAAAATTTTATCTGTTGAAAAGCATCCTGATGCGGATAAATTGTTGGTGACAAAAGTCGATGTAGGAACAGAAGTCCTTCAAATTGTCACAGGAGCGCATAACATCAAAGAAGGAGATTATGTTCCTATAGCTCTTCATGGTGCCAGCTTACCTGGTGGTATAAAGATAAAAACAGGAAAATTGCGTGGTGTAGAATCCCAAGGCATGATGTGTTCCATTAATGAATTAGGTTTTGAAAAAGAAGATTTTCCTGATGCACCAGAAGATGGGATCTATATTTTATCCGAAGCATATCCCTTAGGAAAAGATATTAAAGAAGTTTTCGGATTAAATGATATTGTTGTAGAATACGAAATTACATCCAACCGTCCGGATTGTTTCAGTGTTGTAGGGATAGCCAGAGAAGCTGCAGCAACTTTTAAACTTCCATTTAAGTATCCAGAAATAAATGTTAAAGAAAGTGGTGGCAAGGCTTCTGATTATGTATCCATAGAAATTGCCAATTCAGAATTATGTCCCCGTTATGCAGCAAGAATTATTAAAAATGTGAAAATACAACCATCACCTAAATGGATGCGTCAGAGACTGCTTGCGGCAGGTATAAGACCTATTAATAACATTGTTGATATCAGCAACTATGTAATGCTTGAGCTGGGTCAACCCATGCATGCCTTTGATTATGACAAATTAAAAAATAAGAAAATCCTTGTCCGTAATGCAAAAGCAGGAGAAAAAATCATGACCCTGGATGGGGAAACAAGAGATTTGGATGAAACAATGCTTGTGATTACTGATGGAGAAAATCCCATTGCTGTTGGCGGTGTGATGGGAGGAGAAGAAAGTAAGGTAACAGAAGACACAAAAACTATCTTATTTGAGTCTGCTAATTTCAATGGAGCCAATATCAGGGTTACGGCAAAGAAATTAGGTCTTAGAACGGATGCTTCTGTAAAATATTCAAAAGGTTTAGATCCCAATCTTGTAATAGATGTTTTAAACCGGGCGGCCCAATTGGTCATTGAATTAGGCGCTGGAGAAGTGGTAGAAGGTATTGTTGATGTTTATCCTAATAAAAGGGAAGCAAAGACCATTCCTTATTCTGTAGAAAAGATTAATGGCCTTTTAGGAATTACTTTATCCGAAGATGAAATCATAAATTACTTTACTTCCCTTGAATTTAAAGTTGACAGGGAGGCTAAAACGGTTACTATTCCTACTTTCCGTCCGGATATTGAAGGCAATGCCGATTTGGCTGAAGAAGTTGCAAGATTATACGGTTACGATAAGATTACGCCCAGCTTGGAAAGAGGAAAGCCAACGGTTGGCAAAAAGACTTATAGTCAAAGGATTGAAGACCTGATTAAAATTACAATGGAAGCACAAGGCTTCTATGAAATCATGAACTATACTTTTGAAAGTCCCAAAGTATTTGAAAAACTCAATATTAGTAAAGATAGTGACTTACGTAAGGTCATTACCATATCCAATCCTTTAGGGGAAGACTTTAGTATTATGAGAACCCAAACTTTAAATGGTATGCTGACTTCCTTATCTATCAATTATAATAGAAGAAATGAAGAGGTTCTTCTTTATGAAATAGGAAAAGTATATATTCCAAAAGAATTACCGCTTAAAGAATTACCAGAAGAAAAGCTTAAATTAACTTTAGGTATGTATGGAAATGTAGATTTTTATGATTTAAAAGGCAGCATAGAAGTTCTCTTTGAAAAATTGGGTATGTCTGAAAAAGTAGAATATAGTTTAGAACAAAATTTATCCTGGATGCATCCTGGCCGTTGTGCTTCGATTTCTTGTAAGAATAAAAAAATCGGCTATATAGGAGAAGTTCATCCCAATGTAGCTGAAAATTATGATATTAATACCAGGGTATATGTCGGAGTTATTGACGTATCCAGCTTAGTTGAAGAAGCTGATTTAGAAAGAGTATATAAACCTTTGCCCAAATATCCTGCTGTATCAAGAGATATTGCAATGCTGGTTAAAGATGAAATTCCTGTTAAAGACATTGAAAATATTATCAGACAGCGTGGCGGAAAGATTCTCGAATCTTATAGTCTTTTTGACGTATATAAAGGAAAACAAATTCAAGAAGGTTATAAGTCTGTGGCTTATTCCATTACCTTCAGGGCACAGGACCGAACCTTAACGGAAGAAGAAGTCAATAAGGCAATGCAAAAAATTATTAATGGTCTGGAATCAAATTTAGGAGCCCATTTAAGAGAATAAAAAAGTCCCCCTTAATGGGGGATTTTTTCCTGGTTATTTTTAAAGTCTTCATTATTCTCTTTGGCATATTCTTCATCATAATTAAAGAGGACATGGTTTTTATGAGGAAATATTTTATTTAATGAACTTATCCTTAAAAAGCTGTTCTTTGGATAAGTAAACTTGCGGAAAAATGGATTAGGGAAAGTAGCCATATCTAGTCTCCTTTTATATTTTTCTATCTTAGTATATACAAATAGAAGGCCAGATATACTGGGAATTATATATGACTTTTAGTCAGGGTAGTTAAGATTTTCTTTTTTAATGTTTAAAAGTACTTCTTCTAAAAATTTTTTTGCTTCAAATTTTGCGGTCTTAAGATCCATATCTGTGTAGTTTCCACATTCTTCAGGAGATGCACCAGGAATATCTCCATCGTAATTTGCAATAAACTCAAACATTTCTCTGATTAAAGGAAGAATTGTTTCTGATGAAAAATCCCCGCCTATTACCAGGTAAAAACCAGTTCGGCAGCCCATGGGACCAAAGTAAATGATTTGATTTCCATATTTTTCGTGATTTCTGAGAAAAGTAGCACCTAAATGTTCAATGGTATGAATTTCTGCTGTATTCATGACAGCTTCTTTGTTTGGTACTTTCATTCTTATGTCAAAAGTCGTTATTATTTCACTGCCCAGGGCATCTTTTCTGGAAACATAAATGCCTCTTAATAATTTTAAATGATTTACTGTAAAGCTGGCTATTTTTTTCAAAGATATTTCCTCCTTTCGTTTATTTATATTATGCAGGATAAATCATTAATAAACAATGATAAAATATGGCTGCGGTTCATAATATTTTTAATAATAAAAATCAAAATAAAAAAGTTCTTATGATTGCAAACCAATAATGTTTATAATAAAATACTTTTATTATAAATATATTTTATGGAAATATAGGTGATGGATATGGATCATAAAAAAACAAAAGAAGTCAGTCTTCAATTTCTGAATTTAATTATTCATTTAACCCATTGGCTCCATGGAAAATACTTTAAAGAATTTAATAAAAACGGTAAGACGAACAGAATCATTACGGACAGACAATTTTCAATTTTAATTTTGGTGTACCAACTGAAGTTGTGTACTTTGTCTGACTTACAAAAAGAATTAAATGTCAGTAGCAGCAGCTTGTCCATAGGTGTATCTAAATTAGTCAAAGAAGGCTATTTAACGAGAACTTATCCTTCCGAGGAAGAAGACAGAAGGAAGATATACTTATCCATAACCCCAAAGGGAGCAGATGTTCTTATGGAAGTACATAAAAATGTTTTATTTGTCTTTGAAGAGTTTTATGAAAACTTAAGTGATGACAAGAAAAAAGATTTTGAAGAAGGTATCAATAAATTAAAAAAGGTATTTAACCAATAATTTTTAAGAAAAAATTATATTAGGAGGAGTAGGATATGACAATTAAGAAATTAACATCCGTGCTTTTATTGCCGGTGTTTTTACTGTCCGCTTGCAGCAATACAGGTGGTAATAATGAAATTGAGGAAAAAGTTACTCCTGTATATATTCAAAAGGTATCTAAAGGTCAGATATCGGATACTTTTACTTATGGAGGGAAAATTAATCCAAAGCAACAGATTACAGTCTCAAGTAAGGTTGCAGGAAAAGTTAAAGAAGTTTATTTTGATATAGGAGACTACGTTAAAGAAGGCGTGGTCTTATTTCAATTAGATGAAACGGATCTTCAGAATAATATAAAAGCTTTAGAAGCCCAATTAAAATCAGCTCAGGCAACGGTTAATATGGGGCAAATTGGTCTGAGCAGTGCAAAAGGAAGTCAATATAAACAACAAAAAAGCCAGATGGAAACGGCATTAAAAAATGCTGAAATTCAACTGCAGGATAGCAAAAAAGCCTATGAAGATATGAAAGTATTATATGAAATGGGCTCTGTTTCAAAACAGCAATTAGACCAGTCAGAAAGTGCATATCAAATGGCTCTACTGGCTTATCAGGCTGCAAAAAATAATTATGATTTATTTATGAATAATCTTTCTAAAGAAAGTGTCCAGTTGGCTCAAAATCAACTGGAGCAAGCCGTAGCAGCAAAAGAAAGTCTGGAAGTCCAGATTGCAAATGCAAAGGAAGCCTTAAATGATACGGCAGTCAGAAGCCCTATTGACGGAATTGTCAGCAGCAGAATGATAGATGCAGGAGAAATGGTAGCTGGCGCCATTGCACCTTTTACCATTATACAAATCGATCAGGTTTTTGTGGATGTATATGTTTCTGAACAAATCATTAATAAAATAGAAAAAAATCAAAAAGTAGATGTGTATGTCCGTTCTGCTTCTACGGATAAGTTTGAAGGAAAAATTGCAGCCATCAGTCCGGCAGCAGATGAAAGAACCTTTACTTATCTGGTAAAAGTTGAAATTGATAATCAAGGCGGCTTATTAAAGCCTGGTATGTTTGCTGAAGTGGAATTTGTACTCGATTCGGCTAACAATGTTATTGTTATACCAAGAGAAGCCATATTGACTGAAGGAGACAGAGATTTTGTTTATATTGTAGAAGGAGACAGGGCAAAAAAGATAGAAGTCAAACTTGGCCTTGATAATGGTAAGGAAGCTGCAATCCTCGAAGGTTTGAAAGAGGGAATGGAAATTGTTATAAAAGGTCAGGAATATCTGCTTGACGGTGGAAAAGTTCAAATTGTTGAGCAATAGGATAGGAGGAAATCAGTTATGAAGCTTTCGAAAATGTCGATACAGCGTCCAGTAACCACTGTCATGTTAATCTTAATTGCTGTTTTATTAGGAACGATTTCCATAAGGAGACTGCCAGTGGACTTATTACCTCAGTTTAGTCTTCCCTATGCAATTGTAATGACGCAATATAGTGGTGCAGGACCTCATGAAATTGAAACCCTGGTAACAAGGCCATTAGAAGGAGCGGTTGCAACGGTAAGCAATGCGAAAAATATTACATCGATTTCTTCCAATGGTTCTTCTATTGTCATGGTGGAGTTTAATGACGGAACAGACATGGACATGGCCATGCTGGATATGAGAGAAAAAATTGATATGATAAAAGGTTATTTGCCAGAAGATGCCGATGAGCCTCTTGTTTTGGAATTAGATCCTAACATGATGCCCATTATGCAGATTGGCATTAGTGGAAATAAAGATTTAGAGGCTTTAACACGAACCGTTCAAAACAATGTCATTGGAAAAATTGAAAAAATAGAAGGTGTGGCTTCTGTTAGTTTAAGCGGAGGACAAGAAAAGGAAATCCGTATTACCTTGCTTCCGGATAAATTAAAAGGTTATAATCTGACGCCTGCCAGCATTGCACAATTTTTAGCATTAGAAAATTTAAATCTTCCTGCTGGCGAAGTCAAACAAGGAAAGAGGACTCTTACCCTTCGTTCTATAGGAGAATTTAACAACATTGATGAAATTAGAAATCTTCCTATAACGACATCGGGAGGCATCATTTATTTAAGAGATGTTGCAGAAGTTGAAGAAGTTTATAAGAAAATGAATTCGTATGCATACATCAATGGCAATCCCAGTATCAGTTTATCTGTTCAAAAACAATCAACAGCAAATACTGTTAAGGTCTCAAGAGCAATCATGGAAGAAATCAGTCAGCTAAAAGAAGATCCTGACTTAAAAGATATTGAAATACGCATTATTTATGATAGTGCTGAATTTATCAATATGTCAGTTGAAAATGTTGCATCGACTGCTATTATAGGTGGTATTCTTGCGATATTCATCCTGTTTGTATTTTTACGTAACATAAGAAGTACTTTTATTATCGGGCTTTCTATTCCCATTTCAATCATTGTTACTTTTGCATTTATGTTTTTTGTAGATCTAACCCTGAACATAGTTTCTTTAGGGGGCTTAGCCTTAGGGGTAGGAATGCTTGTAGATAACTCCATTGTTGTTTTAGAAAATATATACAGGCATAGAGAAAAGGGAAAAAGCAGAGTGGACGCAGCGGAAATTGGAACATCAGAAGTTGGTCTAGCAGTTACTGCTTCAACCCTTACTACAATTGTTGTATTTTTGCCCATTGTGTTTGTTGAAGGCTGGGCAGCAAAGATATTTAAAGAAATGGCTTTGACTGTAACCTTTTCTTTAATTGCTTCTTTAATTGTTGCTTTAACTTTAGTGCCTATGATGGCTTCTAAAATATTAAGAGTTGAAAAAGTCGATGAGATTAAGAGAAATAAACTGATAACTAAAATTTTAGATAAATGGGCAGCAGGATTAAATAAGGTTGATGTATTTTACAAAAGAGTTCTTAATTGGACCTTACACCATAGAAAAAGAGCTGTAGGGATTACACTTACTGTATTTACAGCTACTTTAAGCATACCAATATTTGGACTGGTGGGAATGGAATTTTTCCCTGCTACAGACCAGGGGCAATTTACAATTAATATTGAGCTACCTAAAGGAACAGTTATAGAAGAAACTTTTGAAGTGGTAGAAAAAATCCAAACAAGAATAGAAGAGATTAAGGAAATTCAAGAAGTCTTTGTGAATATTGGGGGAGGAGCGGGACTGCTTGGTACAGAAACGGCCTCCAATAGTGCAAGTATGACCATTAATATTGGCTCTGTTAAAAATAGAAAACGTTCCGTTGATGAAATTGCCGATGAGGTAAGAAATTTAACGAAGGATATTCCAGGAGCCCAGATATCTGTAACAGGCAGCAGTTTTATGGCAGGCTTATCTGGTAGTTCACCCATATCTATAGATATTTCCGGAGATGATTTTGAACAATTGGAAGTAATAGCAAATGATTTTGTAGAAATTGTAAGAAGTGTGGATGGTACCAGAGAAGTTAGCCATTCAGTCGAAGAAGGAACGCCGGAAGCTCAAATTGTTATCAATAGGAGTAAGGCATCGATGTATGGTTTTAATATGACGACCATATCCAATGCTTTAAGAACGGCGGTACAAGGTTCGGTAGCAACAAAATATAAAGTCAATGGTACAGAAATAGATGTCCGTATACAATATGACAGTTCTCAATTGGAATACCTTAAAGACATTAAAGATATTTCTGTTACATCAGCTTTAGGCGTGAGTATTCCTTTATCAGAAATAGCAGATATCTCGATTAACAAAAGTCCTGTAAGTATTATGAGAGACAATCAGAAGCGAATGGTAACCGTAAGTTCATCCGTTTTTGGAAGAGATATTAATTCAGTTAAGAAAGATATTGAAGAAAAATTAAAAAAATATCATATGCCAGAAGGCTATAATTATGAATTTTCAGGAGAAATTGAGCAGATGATGTCTTCTTTGGAAAGCCTTTCCTTGGCATTGATATTGGCTGTTATACTGGTTTATATGGTTTTGGCTTCCCAGTTTGAATCTTTTTTGCATCCTTTTACAATACTTTTTTCAGTGCCAATTTCCCTTACAGGAGCGATTCTTGCTCTGTTTATAACCAGGAGAACCATCAATATGTCTTCTTTTATAGGTTTTATTATTTTAGTAGGAGTTGTTGTTAATAATGCGATTGTATTAATCGATTATATTATCCAACTTCGCAGCAGAGGCTATGACAGAACAGAGGCTATTCTGGAAGCAGGACCAACCAGGCTCCGTCCGATTCTTATGACAACACTTACCACGGTTCTGGGTATGATACCTATGTCTTTAGGACTGGGTGAAGGAGGAGAAATAACGGCGCCTCTGGCAACAGCCATGATAGGCGGTTTGTCCTTATCTACAATATTAACCTTAGTGGTCATTCCTTTAAATTATACAATTTTCGACGATATAGCTGAAAAACTTAAAAAGCTTTTTAAGAGAAATAAAAAACAAATACAACAAAAAAGCCTGTAGATTTATAGATTTCAGTGTGTACGCAAAGTCCGCCAAAGGCGGACTTTAATATTGATTTTTTATAAGATTTATTTTAAATTTTATTTTTAAAAGAAATATTTATATTCTATTATAGGCGCATTTTTTGCAATAACGTGAAATTTAAAGTTCAATCCTTATAATTTTGTAAAAGCTTGAACAATTGTCTAAAAGTATTTATAATTTATTCATATTTAGTTCAAGATTTTGTGATAAACTATTTTACAATTATAAACACGGGAGGGAGTACTTTGATTGAAGTTATCAATTTGACAAAGCAGTATGGCCAGCATAAAGCAATTGACAACATCAGTTTTACTGTGGAAAAAGGTGAAATATTAGGTTTCTTAGGTCCTAATGGTGCAGGAAAATCCACAACCATGAATATTATAACAGGTTATATTTCTGCCACAGAAGGAACAGTTAAAGTAGATGGTTATGATATATTAGAACAACCTGAAGAAGTAAAAAAGAGAATAGGCTATTTACCCGAATTGCCTCCCCTTTATATGGAGATGACGGTAGAAGAATATTTAAAATTTGTATGTCATATTAAAAAAGTAAAACCTCAAAAACAAAAAGAGGTTTTGGGCAAAGTGATGAATGCGGTTAAGATAACTGATATGAGAAAAAGATTAATTAAGAACTTGTCAAAGGGTTATCGTCAAAGAGTAGGTTTAGCCCAGGCTATGATTGGAGAGCCTCAGGTTTTAATTCTGGACGAACCTACTGTAGGTTTAGATCCCAAGCAAATTATTGAAATACGTAATGTGATTAAGAGTTTAGGTAAAGATCATACCATTATTCTTAGTTCTCATATTTTGTCAGAAGTTAGTGCAGTATGCGACAGAGTTTTAATTATTAATAAAGGCAAGATTGTTGCGATTGATACACCTGAGAATTTAGCAAAACGACTTTCCCAAAGCAACAAAATGCTGCTGCGTATTAAGGCTTCAAAAGATAAAGCTTTAAATATTGTAAAAGGTGTTAAATCTGTTAAAACGGCTGAAATAACTGGTTCCAGAGAACCCAATACCATAGATATTGTTGTTGAAGGTAAAGAGGGTCTTGATATCCGTGAAGATTTATTCTATGCCTTTAAATCAACAGATTATCCTATTTTAATGATGAAATCTTTAGATTTAACCTTAGAAGAAATCTTCTTACAGGTAACCACTCAGGAACAAGCAATTGACCACGAAAGTATCAGCATTTCTGAGGAAAATGATGCTCAACACGAAGAAACTGATGGTCAACAAAGGGAGGATGGGGAAGATGTTAGCAATAATTAATAAAGAGCTTCGTAATTATTTTGCTTCTGCTACAGGTTATATTTTTATGAGCTTTTTCCTTTTAATTTCTGGTATCTTCTTTTCAATAACCAACTTATTTGAACAAAATCCGGTATATAATAATGTTTTATCCAGTATAACTTTTATTTTTCTTTTTGTTGTGCCAATGCTTACTATGCGATTGATTGCAGAGGAAACAAGACAAAAGACAGACCAGTTGCTGTTAACTTCACCCCTTAAAGTATCAGAAATTGTTCTTGGTAAGTATTTTGCAGCATTGTTATTATTCCTTTTAACCTTATTCATTACCGTTTTATATCCAGTCATTTTAAGTTTTCATGGAAAAATTGCTGTAGGAGAAATTGTAGGAGGATACATAGGTTTCTTTTTGCTTGGAGCGGCATTTATTTCTGTAGGTCTGTTTATTTCTTCGCTGACTGACAACCAGGTAGTATCTGCTGTTGTTACAGTAATTACTTTATTGGTTTTATGGATTATGGAAGGAATTATCATGGGATTGCCCACAGACAGAAAGTCTTCCATAGTATTTATGGCAATTCTCGTTATTGCAATAGCAGCTCTGTTTTATAATTCAACTAAAAATATTTTTATCAGTGCAGCTATAGTCATTATTGGAGCCATCATAATGGTTGCGGTGTATTTAATAAACCCGGCTTTATATGACGGTGTTATAGTAAGAATATTCCAGTGGTTTTCTTTATTGGAAAGGTATCAGAGCTTTTCCTATGGTATTTTTGATGTTAGTTCTGTTGTGTATTTTATTACTTTTTCATGTGCATTTATCTTTTTAACCATACAAACTATTGAAAAGCGTAGATGGAGCTAGGAGGGGAAGCAATAATGAAGAATAATATATGGGAGTCTTTTAAGGATAAAAGAGTCAGATATGGTGGATATGCTTCAATGATGACAGCTTTTGTTGTTGCTATCCTTATCATCATCAATCTGATGGTGGGACAGTTTGATTACAAATTAGATTTAACTGAAAATAAAATGTTTTCACTGTCTCAGCAAACGCTGGAGCTATTAGATCGTTTGGATCAAAATATCACAGTGTACGTTTTAACAGAAACTGGTAAAGAAAATCTTATTTTTGATGAAACCCTGAAACAATACAGTGCTCATTCTAATAAAATTAAAGTAGAATATAAAGACCCGGTTTTATATCCTCAATTTGCAACAAAATATGATAAAGAAGGCAAAGGGATTAGTAATGACAGTTTAATTGTTGAAGGTGAAAATGGTAAATTTAAGATTATTCCGCCTTCTCAATTATTTAATTATAGTTACAACAGCGGTTCTTATATTGTTGAATCCTTAGCAGTGGAAGAAAGAGTGACCGGAGCCATTCAATATATTATTTCAGAAAAAAATCCTGTTATTTATACTTTAAAAGGTCATGATGAACCGAGCCTTCCTTATTATGTTAAAACCCAATTGGAAAAGGAAAATTATGAGATTAAAGATTTAAATTTATTAACCGATAAAGAGATTCCTGAAGATGCAGACATTTTAATGATATATGCTCCTGTAAGAGATATTTCCAAAGAAGAAGGGGCTAAGATTACAGAGTTCCTGGAAAATCAAGGAAGAGCTATTATTCTTACCAATGTTCTTACGAATGTGAAAGAAGATCAAATGCCTAATCTTCAGGAAGTACTTAAAAAGTATGGACTCAGTATCAGAAAATCTATGATATTGGAAATGGATGCGAAATATCAATTTGCAAATCCTCTTTACATTATTCCAAATTTACAGGGACATGAAATTACAGATCCTTTGAAGTCCAGCGGGCTTCCTGTTTTGGTTGCTGTTGCTCAAAATATTGAAACGCTTCAAGTTAAAAGGGATTCTCTGGAAATAAGTCCTCTTTTAACGTCATCCGAAACTTCTTATGCAAAAACGAATTTCCAGTCTGAAGTGGCAGAAAAGGAAGAAGGAGACATAGATGGTCCTCTGGATATTGCTGTGGCCGTTACAGATACCTGGTATGAAAATAATGAAGAAAAGATTACTAAATTAGTGGTTGTTGGGAATACAGAATTTTTAAATGAAACAATTAATGCCCAAAGTGCAGGCGGTAATATCGACTTTTTCATGAATACAGTCAATTGGTTAGTGGACAAAGAAGAAAGTATTTCTATTAGACCAAAGAGCTTACTTACAACGCGTCTTAAAATAAATGTATCTCAGGTGTATATTTATGCAGGTATTACTGTAGTGCTTATTCCTCTTATCATTGGTATTATTGGGCTGACTGTATGGCTGAGGAGGAGAAATAGATGAGGAAGTCTCGGAATATTATTATAGCTGCTTTAGTTTTAGTCATTTTATTAGGAGCTTATCTGTATATCAATCATCAATCTCAGGAAAATGGTATTGAAGAAGAAACGGATTCAGAATTAACGATATCCAATACTTCCAGAGATAAAATTACTAAGATGATTTTGACTTCTTCAAAGGGAGAAATAACCATCGAAAGAAAAGATGATATATGGGTATTGACAGGTAACGAGGATATAGAACTTGACCAGGATAAAGTGAATGACTTAGCTTATAGTTTTGCAGTTATTTTTGCAGAAAGAATAGTTGAAGAAAATCCTCAGGATTTAGAAAAGTATGGCCTCAAATCGCCTGTTGCAACAGTAAAAGCATTTTTTGATGACGGGGATACAAGAGAATACTATTTGGGCAATAAAACGCCTGAAGGAACCACCTATTACTTGATGAAGAAAGATGATCCTAAAGTTTATACTGTTTGGATGAATCACGGTGAAAACTTTAGTTCAGGCCTTGATGATTTACGCAATAAAAAGCTGACAGCCATTAATACACTGGAATTAGATTATTTATATATTAAACAGGAAGATAAACCTGTCATTGAGATTGTTTCGAATATCAATGAAGAGCTTAATAAATATGGCTTGGACCTCTGGATGCTAAAGCAGCCTTATAATCACACATATGCTGTTGGTTCCAAAGATTTTATGGAACTTTTAGAAAAAGGTTTTGAATTTACTATCGAAGAATTTGTAGAAGATAAGCCATCCGATCTTTCAAAATATGGTCTTGATGAACCCAGAATAGAAATTCAGATTAAGGATACCAGTAATAGTTTGCATTTACTGGTGGGTTCAAACAAAGATGATAATTTGGTATATGCTAAGACAGCTGATAAGGACACAGTCTTTACAATGGCTTTTTCTAAGCTTCAACCTTTGCTGGACTTAAAACCCATCGATTTAATTGACAGGTTTGTATACATTATTGATATTAATTTAATAGATGCTATTGAAATAGAACATGAAGGTAAAGTTGATAAACTGACTCTTTCAAGAACGACGAAAAAGTCAGAGGACAGCGATGAAGAAGAAACCATTACTACTTATAAAGTCAATGGTAAAGAAGTGGAAGAAGAAGCTTTTAAAGATTATTATCAAAACTTAATTGGTATAACCTTTGACGCCGAACTGGATAAAGAGGTAGAAAAGACAGAGCCTGAAATAAGAACTACTTTTACCCTTAATTCAGGAGAAAAGGTTACTGTGGAATATGTACCTTATGATGATGATTTCTACACAGTTTACAGAGATGGCGTATCAGACTTTGTGGCATCCAAAAAGAAAGTAAAAACAATGCTGGATAGTCTTAAAGAGCTGACTAAATAAATTTATAAAAGCTTCGTATAAGTTCTTGAAAAGATTCAACAGATGTGATATCATATAAGACATCTAAGATATCTTTAAATTCAATGATTGGAAAGAGTAGATATAAGAATCTATTCAGCGAGTCGGCGTTTGGTGTGAGGTCCGATATAGAGACTTATATTGAATGGTTCCATGAGAAGCACCATGAAATCTCTTATGAGAAAGTATTGGTCGCCGGGGCTTCCCGTTACAGGAGCAGGATATCGAGTAAGAACGACTTACTCCGTATCTGGCTGAGAGAGATAGTTTACTATCTAATTAGGGTGGCACCGCGGAATAATAGCATTTCGTCCCTTTGCAGGGATGAAATGCTTTTTTTATTTAATTAACAATAATGAAAAATGAAAGGGGAAATTAAAATGAAAGTAAAACAATTAACAACATCCGCAATCTTATTAGCTTTAGGAGCTATCTTACATGCAGTGGTACCAGGAACGTTTGCAGGTCTTAAACCAGATTTCTTGTTATCTATGATGTTTTTAGCTATTTTTATTAATTTTAACCCAACCAATATTGCTGCAACTTCTATTGCTTGCGGTATCATTTCTGCCATGACGACAAACTTTCCGGGAGGACAGTTGCCCAATATTATCGATAAATGCATTACTGGGGTAGTTGTAGGCTTAATGATCTATGCCCTTAAAAAATTATCTGTTCCTGAAAGCGTAAAAATGGGTATTATAGGTTTTATTGGAACCCTTTTAAGCGGCTTGGCTTTCTTAGGCAGTGCGGCTTTAATCGTTGGATTACCAGGTGCTTTTGGTACATTATTTGCAGGTGTTCTTTTTGCTGCTGTGGGAAATGTAATTTTTGTTGTATTATTGCATCAGGTATATATTCGTGCTGGTTTAAACAAATTTACCGTATCCCAGTAAATTTGAGAAAGGATGAAACTTACAACTACTTGATGTTTTCACTTTAACGTTATATACTTATTTAAGTGGATTTTAAAAATAAATGAGGTGAAAACAAATGACAGCAGAGAATCAAAAAGATAAGAAGGTTATTTTTAGTGGCATGCAGCCTTCTGGAAATATAACATTAGGGAATTATTTAGGCGCATTAAAGAATTGGACCAAGCTTCAGGATGAATATAATTGCGTATTTTGTATTGTAGATCTTCATGCTTTAACAGTCAGGCAGGATCCGGCAGAATTAAGAAGACGTTCCAGAGAAGTTTTAATGCTCTATATTGCTGCAGGACTTGATCCTGAAAAAAATATCATATATTATCAGTCTCATGTCGGTGCTCATGCAGAATTAGCATGGATATTAAATTGCTATACTTACATGGGTGAATTAAACCGCATGACACAATTTAAAGAGAAATCTCAAAAACATAGTGAAAATATTAACGCTGGTTTGTTTACTTATCCTGTTTTAATGGCTGCAGATATTCTCCTTTATCAGGCGAATTTAGTGCCTGTTGGAAATGACCAAAGCCAGCATTTAGAACTTTGCAGGGATGTTGCCATCCGCTTTAACAACCTTTATGGGGAAACCTTTATTGTTCCAGAAGGATACTTCCCTAAAGTAGGAGCCCGAATTATGAGTTTACAGGATCCTACGAAAAAAATGTCTAAGTCTGATGAAAATGAAAATTCCTATATTACGCTTTTAGACTCGCCAGATACCATTTTAAGAAAAATAAAAAAGGCTGTCACCGATTCCGAAGCTAAAATAGCTTATAGGGATGAGCAACCTGGTATTAAAAACTTATTAAATATTTATTGCAGTATTACTGAAGAACCTATTGAAAAAGTTGTAGAAAGATTTTCTTCTTTAGGTTATGGGGAATTAAAAGCAAAAGTTGCTGAAGTGGTTGTAGAAGAATTAAGACCTATACAGGAAAGGTTTTATCAATTGGAAAAAGATAAAAGTTATATTGATTCCATTATTAAAAACAATGCAGAAAGAGCATCCCGTATTGCATATAAGACGCTTAGCAAAGTTCAAAGAAAAATAGGTTTACCTGCTAAGATAAGATAAAAAATTTTTTTAATATAAAAACCCTCTTTAAATTATACCAAATTATTAAATATTTCTTTATTGTATGGTATAATAAAAGAGGGGTGATGTAATGCAGTTGAGGAATTGTAGGAGATGCGGTAAGTTATTTAATTATGTGGGGAAGCCGATATGCAATGAATGTGTGCAGCAGGATGAAAAGGATTTTGAACTTGTCAAAGCATACATTTATGACCACCCAAAAGCGACTATTACTGAAGTTTCTAAGGAAACTGGAGTGTCTGTAAAAAAAATCACCAAGTTCTTAAAAGAAGAACGATTAGAACTGGCAGAAGATTCTCCTGCCTGGTTAACGTGTGAGTCGTGTGGTGTGGAAATACGAACAGGAAGATTTTGTAAAGAATGTTCCATGAGATTAAAAAATAATATTGGTCAATACAGCAGTTTAGATAAAGATAAGAACAAAGAGGATGCTATTGACATTAAAAGGACCAACTATAATTCTAAAATGCATTTAAGACATCATCTGGAAAAAGATTAAATGGATAGGGTTGTTTTTTATGAAATGTCTATTTCATGTAGACATTTTTTTATTTTAGCCCTCATATAAATAAATAAGCTTATAATATGGGGGAAAAATATGCAGGGGCATAAAAGAAAGGTCTTTATTTTCTTAATGATTCTTGTGATGATTCCTGTATTTTTTGTGATGCATAAGGCTGAAGCTAATAGAACCTTAAAGGCTCAATGGATTAAGGATTATATAGAAGGAAAAGACCAGATAAACAATAAAGAGAATATTTTAGAAATTGTATTAAAGGATACAAACTATACAGAATGGCATGATAAGAAAGATAAAATTGGTCTGAATATTTTAAAGGCAGATTTATTGGGAGATTCTAAAAAAGAATTGTTATTAACTCTTTTTCTGGCTCCTAAAAAGTCACTTATTGTAGTCTATCAACAGGAAAATGGGGATTATAAGTACGTGGATATATTAGATGAATTTTTTGAGATTAAAGAAATCCAGGCAATTCCAATAGAGAAAAGGGGAAAAGACCTTATCGTTGTTCGGGAATTTGTTGATCAAATGTTAGGGGCTTTTGAAAAAGGCAACTATATCAGAGGATATCTCTGGCAGGATGGAAAGTTTAACATGGTTATTTCCCTTATTGAAAATTACGTTGCTTATTGGAATGAAAGCTGGGATCAGGCCAAAAAGCCTAATCCTTTATGGCTAAAAATAGAAGAAAAATCAATAATTCAGTGGGAAAATGGGCCTTATCCCGTTATTAAGGTATTGGAAAATCAGTTCTTTTATCAATCTAAGACAGCTAACCTCAAAGAGATGCCGGAAGAAGAGGACTATCAGTTAGTTAATTCTAAAGAACTCGTCCAAACTTATTATTGGAATGAAAAATATCAGCATTTTCTTATAGCAGAAGGCAAGGATGTTAAAACTGGTGAAAGTATTGGCATTATAGAGGATTTATCTCTCAGTCCTTTTCAGTTAGCAGGATTTGAAAAAAATCAATACCGGATAAAAAGAAAGAACGGAAAAATTGAATTTGTTCCAAAAAGTCAAATCATAAGAACGGATAAAAATAATCCTCTGAGAAAGTCAGAGGATTTTGTAATTTAAAGATTTTGTATATAATGATTGAAGAGGCAGAAAGTAATCTTATAAAATTATTTATAGGGGGAAGAGAAATGAAGTTATTTTTTTTATCGGATATTCATGGTTCAGTTTATTATGCAAAAAAAGCTTTGGATATTTTTCAAAAAGAAGGGGCAGATTATTTAATTTTACTTGGGGACCAATTATACCATGGTGCACGAAATCCTATGCCCAGAGAATATAATCCAAAGGAATTAGCAGCTTTATTAAACCAAATGAAAGATAAAATTATTGCCATAAGAGGAAACTGCGATAGCGAAGTTGATGAAATGGTATTAGATTATCCGATTATGGCGACTTATTCTAATATTTTATATTATAACAGGCGTTTGTTTATAACACACGGACACCTTTATAATGAAAATAATCTTCCTGAGCTTTGTAAAGGTGATGTTTTTGTTTACGGTCATACTCATATACCTGTTGCGAAGAAAGAGGGAGATATTTATATCATGAATCCAGGGTCAATTACTTTCCCAAAAGAAGACAGCCCTAATTCTTATGCGATATTGGAAGATAATCTGTTTAAAATAAAGGATTTAGAAGGAAATATCTTTAAAGAATTATTATTAGAATAGGTCAGTAAGCTTGAGATATTTATTTGATCACAATCCCCCATTGGCTGAGTTGTTTTTGGTTTCCAATCCATACAGGGGTTCCGTTTTTCACAATAGAAAATAATTTATTGACATCCTCATTTTCCATCCGGATACAGCCTTTTGAGACATAATAACCGATACTGTTTTCATTGTTGGTACCGTGAATGCCGTAGATATATCCGTCGCCAATGTTTAATCCCAGCCAGCGGTAGCCTAAAGGATTTTCCGGAACACCGCCTTTGATATTTTTCCAGGCAGGATTGATGACCTTATTATTAATTTTCCATTTGCCTTCAGGAGTAAGTTTTGGTTCTTTTCCTGTCGCTACAGGAAATTTTTCAATGACCTGTTTCCCTTTAAATAATGTCAGGGTGTTAGAAGACTTGTTAATGGCAATCCAGTAGCCGCTGGTCGGTGCATTGGTTACAATTGTCTGAACGGTTGGAGCTGTCATCTTGTTTTCAATGAGGATTTTATTGATGGCATTAAGGGTTGCTTTGCCTACAATTCCGTCGCTGTTTAAGTCATGGTCTGATTGAAATTGCATCACAATCTTCTGCATATTTTCGTCAAAAATATATGAATTGGTACTAATAGGATAGCCTATTTTCTTTAAAGCTTTTTTTATCTGGAGGACATCTTCACCTACTTGCCACAGGTGCAAGTTCCGATCTAAAACAATCCCTCCCTTGGCATAGAGATAAGGATAAGTTTGAGCACTGACATTTATCGCTTCATCTATTGTTTCATCCTTATAAAATGTAATTAATGGAGTGTCGTCAAAAGTTTCATAGCGGGCAATATCAGGCTTGTTTGGAAGCATGGCATACAGGACCATACTAATAAAAATAATGCTATAGAGAACTTTTTTTATAGAATTCACCCCCATTACAGATTATAAAGCTTATATATTTTTATTTTTATTTATAGAAAAATAGAACTGCTTTATGACAAATAAAAAAGGAGTCTTTTAGAATATTTCTAAAACACTCCTTTTTTATAACTTTAAGATCGTGTAATATTTTATTCTTCAACAGTAATAACAGATACAGGGCAAGCTTCCTGTGCTTCAATGGCAGCTTCTTTTGCATCTTCAGGAACTTCATCAACATATACTTCCGCCAAACCATCATCAGCCATTCTGAATACTTCAGGACATACATCCGGGCAAGTTCCACAACCAATGCAGCCATCTCTGTCAATTTTTGCTATCATTTTTATCTTCCTTTCTAACTTATAAAATTTATTTTTATATTTTTTCCAAAACTTTATATTATTATTCTAATCTATTTTTTCTTTTTTTAAAAGAAGATAATAGCAAAAAGGATGGCCTCTTAAAAGTCATTTTTTAATTGTTTGCCTCAAACCCATAAAATCTTCGCCCAGAAAAGTAAGGAATGAATAAGATAATAATTATTAACCATAATAATAAATCATCTTTAAAAAATCCTGATTGAGCTTCAGACATAAGGGCACCTCCTTATCTTTTAATGACAGATATAATTTACATTATGAAAAATATTATGGAAATGTGAATATACGGCTCATCATTAAAGACTAGGAGAAGATTGAACTGGATAATCTTAAGATGGTTGTTATAAAGTATTAATAACCACTTATTATTTTTAAGATATATATACTTGTCGTATTAAGGTAATTATATTAATATAAATATAAATATAAATAAATTTTAGGAGGTTTATAAGTGAAAATAAAAATCGTTGCAGATAGTAGTTGTGATTTGACAACTGAAATGAAAAAGGATATGAATATTAAAATTGTACCATTAACACTTCAATTAGGAGACAAGATATATATTGACGATGAAAATTTAGATATAAAAGAATATTTGACTGCGATGAAGGAATACGAAGGTTCGCCTAAAACGGCCTGCCCTTCACCCGAACAATTTATGAAAAGCTATGAAGGGGATGAAAGTACTTTTGTAGTAACCATGACTTCAGCTTTAAGCGGGACTTACAACAGCGCAGTACTGGCAAAGGATATGTTTTTAGAAGAAATTTCTGATAAATTTATTCATGTTTTTGATTCACTCAGTGCTTCTGTAGGGGAAGTGCTTGTATGTTTAAAAATACATGAACTGTCAAAATTAAATATTGGAGATATGGAAATTGTTAAAAGAGTAAATCATTATATAAAAGAAATGAAAACTTTTTTCTTGCTGGAAAGTCTGGAGCATTTAGCGAAGGCAGGACGGTTAAATCCTATCATTGCAAAACTGGCTTCAGTTTTATCCATTAAGCCGATAATGGGGGCAACCGAAGAGGGTACCATTCGCATGGTGGAAAAAATAAGAGGATATAAAAGGGCTTTTGACAGACTGGTAAGTATTATTGGAGAAGAAGGTAAAAACCTGGAAGAAAAAATTTTGGGAATTGCTCATTGTAATTGTATAGAGAGGGCTCTAAAATTTAAAGAAGAAGTCATGAAAAGATATAATTTCAAAGATATTATTATAGTAGAAATGAACGGACTTAGTTCTTCTTATGCAGGAGAAGGCGGATTAGTTATTGCTTTTTGACGGTAAGTTTATCTTTAGGCAAATTTCTGTCACCTAAGAAGGAATTCTTCTGTTTTTGAAGAATTAATACTTAAAGGTAGGTGATAGGGATGTTGATAAATGAACTGCAAACCATTGTATTTCAGTGTGCAGCTTGTGGCGGTTATTGTTTTGACATTATATCTTTATTTGATTTTTCCGGGAATAAAGACGAGAAAATACAATGTAAGTGTTCTCGTAGTTCAGTTCAGCTTAGTTTAAATGATAAAAAGCAAATAATCTTATCTGTTCCTTGTTTTCTTTGCAGCGACATCCATACCTATACCTATAAAATCAACCAATTCTTTTCTGACAGTTTAAAAATTCTCCAGTGTCCTAAAAAAAACATGAAAATTGGCTTTATAGGAAATGATACTAAGGTGAGAAGTGCATTGGATTCTCATGAAAATTCTTTAAATGAAATTTTGAAAGAAATGGGAATGCCTAATTTATGCAATAATGTTGAAGTGGCTATTGAGAGTATTAATTACATTCATGATCTGGCTGAGCAGGGAAGAATTAGCTGTGAATGCGGGAGCAATAAAATTGAAATGGAGCTTTTGGCCAATCAAGTAAAATTAAGCTGTTATTTTTGTGGCAGTGAGACAGTCTTATTGACCAGAAATAATGAGGATTTAAAATATTTACAAAGCCAACCAAATATTTTACTTAAAAAAATGCAGGTTTATTAATCAGCCAAGTCAGCCGTGTAGATGCAGCATTTGTCTGAAGTTGTAGACATATCTCAAAAATAATGGTATATTCTTACTATAAATTGAAAGATAGTTAAGGGGTTGTATTTGGTGGAAATAAAAGATTGGATAGAAGACGATGAATTTGAAAATTTAGCAAATCTTGATGAAACGGAAAAAAAGAAAATCTTAGATGAGCTAGAAGAATTATTTAATAAGCCTGCTTCTTTTGACAACAATGAAGAAAATCACAATAATTTTCTTCGTCCCTCTATTAAATCCAAGTATAGAAGTAGAAGGAAGAAGAAAAATATAATTATGGATAAAATTATTACTTCAGCTATTGTTATGGGCAGTGTAGTGCTTATTGCAGCTGTTATATGGGGTGGCTATAGCTTAGTCAGACTTTTTTTCAATAATGATGAAGATATATTATTTGTGGAAGACAATGTATCCTCAGAACAAGTCGCATTATTACAAAGTGAAATTAATGAATTAAGGAAAAAAAACCAAGAATTAATTGCTGAGAATAACGAATTACGACAAAAGTTACAAGAGTTAAGGACTGTTGTAGACATTGAATTAGAAAGATTAAAGGTTCAAATACAAGAAGAATCTTCTTATGAAGATAATAATAGTCCACAAAGCAATAGTGATTCTCAAACAAGCAGTATAAACACAAGTAATACAAATCAGACAAAGAATAACCTGACAGCAAATCAAAATAGTCAAGGCAATCAGACGAGTCAAAGCAATCAAACCAGCAATAATAATCAAACGCGTCAAGCCAATCAGACGAGCCAGGCAAATCAAGCAAACAGGACAAATCAAACAAACCAAGCGAGTCAAAACAATTCATCTGATAATACCCAAAGCAATAATGATGACCAGTTTACATATTATACCGTTAAACAAGGCGATACTTTGTGGAGTATCAGTATGGACTTTTATGGATCTGGTCAATATTATAAAAAGATTATGCAATATAATAATATGAGAAGTGAAAGAGAATTATATGCTGGGAAAAGATTAAAAATACCAAAATTGTAAAACACAAAGGTGGTAACAATGGAAAATGAATATAACAATAAGACGCTCGCAGAATTAAGAGAAATTGCTAAGGATTTGGGTGTGAAAAATATTACAAAATATAAAAAACAAGAATTAATCGAAGAAATACTTACTAAAGAAAATGATACAGAAAATAATTCCAGTGAAAAAACGAAAGTTCCTTCTTCTATTGAGCAGCTTGATAGTGGTATTGTTGAAGAAGGCGTACTGGAAGTATTAGTTGATGGTTATGGTTTTTTACGGTCAGAAAATTATCTTCCCGGCACTAAAGATATTTATGTTTCTCCTTCTCAGATACGACGGTTTAATTTAAAAACAGGGGATTTGGTAAAAGGAAATATCCGAATTCCAAAAGAAGGAGAAAAATTTAGTGCTTTGTTATATGTCAAAGAGGTTAATGGAGACAACCCGGAAGTTGCAGCAAAACGACCGAATTTTGAAGACTTAACCCCTATATATCCAACAGAAAAACTCCATTTGGAATATGATCAATTGGATTTATCTACCAGACTGATTGATTTAATTGCTCCAATAGGAAAAGGCCAAAGAGGCATGATTGTGGCACCGCCTAAAGCAGGAAAGACCGTTCTTTTAAAAAAGATTGCCAATGCTATTGTTAAAAATCACCCTGAAGCCAGGTTGATTGTATTATTAATTGATGAAAGACCAGAAGAAGTAACGGATATGAAGAATTCGATAAGTGGTGAAAATGTTGAAGTAGTTTATTCTACTTTTGACGAACAGCCAGAGCATCATAAACGGGTTGCTGAGATGGTTCTGGAAAGAGCTAAGAGACTGGTTGAGCAGAAAAAAGATTTGATTATTCTGTTAGACAGCATTACCCGTTTGGCAAGGGCATATAATCTTACCATTCCGCCAAGTGGGAGGACCTTATCGGGTGGTCTTGACCCTGCTGCCCTTCATATGCCGAAGAAATTCTTTGGTGCTGCAAGAAATATTCAGGAAGGGGGCAGCTTAACTATCCTTGGGACTGCCCTTATTGAAACAGGCAGTAAAATGGATGAGGTCATTTTTGAAGAATTTAAAGGTACGGGAAATATGGAATTGGTATTAGACAGAAAACTATCAGAAAAGCGGATTTTCCCTGCTATTGATATTTATAAATCAGGAACGAGAAAAGAAGAATTACTTCTTAAGCAGAATGAATTAGAAGTTGTATATGGAATACGAAAAGCCATGAGTCGGATGACGCCTGCAGAAGTGACAGAAAGTATTATTGAAACGCTTATGCATACAAAAAATAACGAAGAATTCATTAAACTAATCGAGAAAAAATTGTGAGAAATTAAATATCATAATACTCTTGAAACAGAAAAAGCTATATGTTATAATACGAATGTTGTCGCTATAGCTAAGCTTAAAGTTATAATAGAGAACGGATTGTAATGATGAAGTATTTTTTTGAAAGAGGTGAAAAAATGAAGTCAGATATTCATCCTAATTATGGAGAAGCTACGGTGATTTGTAACTGTGGCAATACTTTCAAAACAGGTTCAGTAAAGAAAGAAATACGCGTTGAAGTATGTTCTAATTGTCATCCGTTTTATACAGGAAGACAAAAGACAACTGCGGCTAAAGGTCGTATCGATATGTTCAATAAAAAATATGGAATTAATCAAGAACAATAAGTGGTTGAGGCGGTTGTACTCAACCTTTTTTTTGCAAAAGATAACTAATGTAATATACTTTATTGTTTATAGGATTAATTATGTAATTAGGGAGTGAATCAATGAAAAGAACAAGTGTTGGCGGTCAGGCAGTTATTGAAGGGGTCATGATGAGAAGCCCAAAGGGCTATGCTGTAGCCGTAAGGAAGCCAGATAAAGAAATTGTCATAGAAAAAAAAGAATTAACCGCTTTAACAGAAAAATATCCTGTATTAAAATTACCCTTGTTAAGAGGCATTGTAACTTTTATTGATTCTATGGTTATTGGTATTCGAACTTTGAGCTATTCAGCACAATTTTTTGATATAGAAGAAGCAGAGCCATCTAAATTTGAAAAGTACTTAGATAATAAATTTGGCAGTAAAAAGCTGGAAGATTTTATTATTGGATTTACTATATTTTTTGCTTTTGTTTTAGGAATTGCCTTATTTATGGTCACGCCTCTTTTAATATCCAGGTTGTTTAAAAATTTTACTGAAAGCAAATGGCTTCTTAATTTATTTGAGGGTTTAATTAGAATTATCATTTTTCTTTCATACATTTATTTAGTCTCCAAGATGAAAGATATCCGCCGGGTGTTTGAATATCATGGCGCTGAGCATAAAACAATTAATTGTTTTGAGCAAGAAGAAGAATTGACCATAGAAAATGTTAAAAAATACAGCAGACTGCATAAAAGTTGTGGAACAAGTTTTCTTTTTATTGTTGTTTTGGTTAGCGTGATTACTTTTATTATCTTTAATGTAGAGAACTTTTGGCTCCGTTTAGTAAGCAGAGTCGTTCTTGTTCCTTTAATTGCAGGGATATCTTATGAACTGATAAGGTGGGCAAGAAGGTCAAAATCCAAAGCAGCCCAAATGATTAGTATTCCCGGAATGTGGCTTCAAAAGGTCTTTACTACAAGAGAACCTGACGATGACCAGATAGAGGTAGCCATTGCCGCATTGAAGGGAGTTTTGGAGGATGAAGAAGACCATTGATGAACTCTTAAGAGAAGCCAAAGGACTATTAAAAGATAAGGGTATAAAGACTTGGGCTTTAGATAGTGAACTGCTTCTTTCACATCTGTTTTCTTTTTCGAGGGTGCAGTTGTATACCCATTCAAAAGAAGAAGTTGAAGAAGCTATTCAAGAAAAATATAGAGACTTAATTTTAGAACGAATTAAAGGTATGCCTGTTCAATATTTAACTAATACTAAAGAATTTATGTCTTTACCTTTTTATGTAGACCAAAATGTACTGATTCCCAGAAATGATACGGAGGTTTTAGTGGAAAAGGCTCTGGAGCTTATCGATGAAAAAGAAAGCATGATTTTGGACATGTGTACAGGTTCAGGCTGTATCGCAATAAGCATTGCTTATTATAAGAAAAAGAGTAAAGTCCTTGGTCTGGATTTGTCTGCACCAGCTTTGAAAGTGGCTCAATACAATGCCAGATTAAATGGTGTTGATGACAGAGTTTATTTTATTCAAAGTAATTTATTTGAAAGCTTACAAGAAGACTATCTTAGTAAATTTGATATGATTATATCCAATCCGCCATATATTCCGACAGAAGATATTTCTCGACTTGAAGTTGAAGTTAAAGCCTATGAACCCTTTATGGCATTAGATGGTGGAAAAGACGGCTTGGATTTCTATCGTAAAATTATAGAAAAAAGTAAGGCTTATCTAAAAGATAAAGGGATATTAATTTTTGAAATAGGATATAATCAAGGAAAAGCTGTAACTGAAATCTTTAAAAGTCATGGATTTTCTGATATAAGTATAAAGAAGGATTTAGCCGGCTTAGACAGGGTAGTTTTTGGGAAATTTATTAAATAATCCTTGGGAATAGAGGTGAGATAATGTTTAGTAAGTTAGAAGAAATTAATGAAAGATATGATGAGATTTCAAAAAAGATTAGTGCTCCTGAAGTGATTAATAATCAAACAGAATGGCAAAGTCTGATGAAAGAATATGGAGATCTTAAACCTTTAGTTGAAAAGTATACTGAATATAAAAAGGTTAAAGAAGCCATAGATGAAGCCCATCAACTCTTAGAAGATAATCTGGAAGAAGATTTCAGACAATTGGTAAAAGAAGAGTTGGCAGAAAACAAACAAAAAATTGTAAAGATAGAAGAAGAATTAAAAATCTTATTACTGCCTAAAGACCCCAACGATGAAAAGAATGTTATTGTTGAAATACGTGGAGGTGCAGGCGGAGATGAAGCTGCCCTTTTTGCCGGAGACCTTTTCAGGATGTATTCCATGTATGCAGAAAAAAATAATTGGAAAGTCGAGATTATGGACAGCAATGAAATAGGTGTAGGAGGCTTTAAAGAAATTATATTTATGATACAAGGAAGAGGAGCTTATTCTAAGCTTAAGTATGAAAGCGGGGTTCACCGTGTTCAAAGAATTCCCATAACCGAGTCAGGAGGAAGAATTCATACTTCAACAGTAACCGTTGCAGTACTTCCTGAAGTAGAAGAAGTTGATGTAGAAATTAATATGAATGATATCAGGGTAGACGTTTTCCGTTCTTCAGGGCATGGAGGACAAAGTGTTAATACAACGGACTCTGCAGTAAGAATTACTCACCTTCCTACCAATATTGTTGTGACTTGTCAAGATGAGAAATCACAGCTAAAAAATAAAGAAAAAGCCTTGAAAGTTCTTCGGGCAAAATTATATGAAATTGAAAGAGAAAAACAAGAAAAAGAACTTGCTGAAACAAGGAGAAGCCAGGTAGGAACTGGAAACAGAAATGAAAGAATCAGAACCTATAATTTCCCTCAAGGAAGAGTAACCGATCACAGGATAGGCTTGACGCTGCATAAACTGGACAGTATTTTAGACGGAGATTTGGATGAAATTATTGATAGTTTAATTGCCTTTGACCAAATGGAAAGACTGAAAAAAGGAAGTTAATTTTTTTATACTTTATAATTTTATAATTATTATACTTGGATAAAATGGTTTTTGTGGTATAATGAATAAAAATCTTTATTTGTTATTTTTTATTCGGAGGGGAATTATGGCAGATAAGAAGAAGGAACTTCAAAATAAACAAAAATCATCTTATAAAGTATATCAGGAAGAACACTCCAAGAGCAGCTTAGGAAACTTTTTTTTAGGACTCATCTTGTTGTGTTCAGGAATTTATTTAATATTCCAGAATACAATTATAAGTACTGGCTTTTCCTTAAGTAGAATACTGGGTTTTACACCATCATTTGGCTTTGTTCTTTTACCACTTCTGATAGGGATTATCATGTTGTTTTTTAATACTAAGTCAAAGCTTGCGTGGTTTTTTATTGCTTTTGGAATAATTATCATTTTGTTAGGGTTACTAATGGGTTTGAGAATTACTTTTATGCCAGTTACTTTATATGAAACAATACTCATGTTTGGTTTAACGGCTGCTGGCTTAGGTCTTGTACTTAGAGGTTTACTGGGAAGATAGAAAATATGATAATAACAAAACTACATTGTTAAATTGTATGAAAGAGATATTTAACATGTAGTTTTTTTTTGAGAATCTATTATTTTAAAATAAGTTTTATTATATAATCTTGTGTAAATCTTGTAGAAAAGAACTAAATAGAAAAATAATATAAAAATTTGATTTTATAATACATATGTGATAATTATTTTATTAATGGTATAATGCTATCATATAATTTTTAATAAGGTGGTTACAAAATGGATAAGAAGAAGGTATTCAATATATTGGAAATACAAGAAACAAAAGATGAATCTATTATTAAAGCAGCCTATAGAAAAAAGCTTCTTGTGACGAATCCTGAAGATGACCCTGAGGGTTTTAAGCTTTTAAGAGAGGCTTATGAAGAAGCCATAAGACTTAGTAAAATCGAAGAGGAAGAAAAAGAAGATACACCTGTTAGCAGATGGATAGAGAAAGTAGATTCTCTTTACAGAAGCTTATCCAGAAGAAATAATATTGATGCCTGGGAAGAATTATTTCAGGAAGAAGTGTGTAGGAATTTTGATACTTTTGAAGAAGTACGTGATGCCCTTCTTTTATATTTGATGGACCATTTCCGTTTAAGTTTTGATATTTGGGAACTGATTAATAATACTTATCATTTACCAGAAATTAAAGAAGAATTATATGAAAAGTTCCCAATAAACTTTATAGATTTTGTGATCAGGGCGCCAGAAGCGGATAAGTGGTTTGATTACAAACTCTTTGAAGGAAAAGAAGATGGAGATGTAGATGAGTTTATTAATTGTTATTATGCTCTAAGGAGAATGAATGATACAAAAGAATATGGGGAATTCCATAAAGTTTTAGATACAATAGAAAAGACGAATCTCTGGCATCCATATTTGGACGTAGAAAAAATGATATACTATATGAATTCCAATGAACTTGAAACAGCTAAGGAAATAGGACAAAAACTCATGGAAAGAAAATATGATAATCTATTTATAAAATATTATTTGATGTTACTGACCATGGAGTCCGGAGATATCGAAAAGGCCTACAAAGAAGCAGAAGAGATTATAAAAGAATCACCCAGGCATTATGGGGCCAGGAAAGCAGTTTATAAATATTTTTATAAAAAAGGAGACTATAAACAATCAAAAGAGAAATTGTTAGAGTTACTTGAAGAGTGGAGTTATGACCAAAGCTTAATAGAAGATTTGCAAAAAGTGAATGAACATTTGATTGAAATTTATAAAGAGCAAATCGAAAAAGAGCCAGAAAATAAAAAGCTAAAATTAGAATTAGGTTGGAGTTTGTTCCAAAATAATTTATTTGAAGAATGTCTGAATTTAATAAAGGATATGGAATTAGATGATAAGATTTATTATGAGTATTATAATTTAATGACCCGCAATTATATGGTCATGGAAAATTATGAACAGGCCTATCCTTATGCTAAGATTTGGCTGGAAGAGATACTTAAAATAAAAGAAAAAATTAAAGATAAAGATGATGCTGACATTTCGGATGAAAACAAAAAAATCATTAGAAGATTGTCTTTAGCTTATTACTTTATTGCTAAATGTTATTATCATTTTAGTAAATCAAAAACAGACGAAAACTATATTGATAAATGTATAGAGTATTATGATTTAGCTATTGAAACAGAAACAAATGAAGGAGATTTGCTTAAATTTTTATGTGAAAAGGCCCAATTGTATTTAGAATTGGGTAAAAATGAATTATGTGTAGATGTTTGTGACAGGATAATATCTAAAGATAGTGGTTACTTCCCAGCATATGTGTATAGACAAGAGGCTTTTTATAACTTAAAAATGGGCAGGGAAGTTCTTGATGATTACTATAAGGCTGTAGAAATTTATGATGGTTATCCTAAAATATACATATTGGCAGTAAAAGTTTTAATTATTTTTGAAAGATATGAAGAAGCTAAAAGGGTTTTAGATAAGGCTAAAGAAGCTGGAATTAAAAGTAATGAACTTGCTTATCAGGAACTACGGATTAAAAGAATAAAAGCAACCACTAAGGAAGAAAAAAGAGAAATTGCTGATGAGATAAAAAAACTATATGATAAAGTTCAAAAAGAAAAAACAGAGCAGGAAGAAAAAAATGGACAAGAAATAGTTAATGACATAGAAGATTCTTCTGTCTTATTATATGAATTATCGTTTTGTTATTACGAAATGGACGAATTTGATTTGGCTCTTAAAGCAATTAATGAGAGATTAAAAGTAAGTGACGATGTGAGTAGTATTGAATTAAAAGGAGATATTCTTTATTATCTTAAAAAGTATAAAGAAGCTATAAATGTCTTTAAAAAATTAATTAATGATTGTCCTAACTACTATTATGGGTATTATGTTACAGGATATTGTTATGAAGAACTAAACAATGATCAAAAAGCCCTCGAATATTATTTAAAGACTGTTGAATTAGAGCCAGAGCATTCTTATGTTAATCATAAAATCAAGGATATCTATAGAAGATGGTACAACAAGTATTTTAAAAGGGAACATTATGAATTAGCTGTAAAACATGCAAAGCGCCAGGTAGAAATTCAACCTAATGGCTATTACTATATTGAATTAGGTTTAATCTATTCAGACGGTTATGAGATGGAAAAAGCTATTGAGGCTTTTAAGAAGGCAGTAGAATATGACAAAGAGGACATGTATCCTTATAATAATATAGGCTGGTCCTATAAGGTTCTTGGCAACTTTGATGAAGCATACAAGTATTATCAATTGGCCCTTAAGTACTGTACAACGAATGAACTAATCACTCATAGAAATTTATCTACTTATTATATGGTTGTTGGGGAATTTGAGAAGACAATTGAACTTTATGAAGAGATTTATGAAAAAACGGAGAATAGTGATTTTCTTGAATATATTGCTTATGTTTATGTGCGTTTAAAAAACTGGGAGATGGCTTTAGCTTATTATAAAAGGAAGTTAGACATTGATAAAAACTATGTCAATCAATACTGGTTGGATGTGGGTTATTTGTATTCCTGTAAAGGTGATAATAAGAATGCTATAAAGTTTTATAAAAAAGGTATTTTTCAAGATGTTATAGGTTCTGAGCCATATAGATATATGGGAGACCATATTTTTTGGCTGCTTAGAGATTATAAAAAGGCATTAAAATATTATAAAAAAGCATATATGTATTTTGAGTATTATAATTATGATAATGTTTATTTTGAAGAATTGACGGAGTGTATTTTATATGTTTTAAAAATATTAGGAAAGGAAAAATTGGCCAAAAAATATTTTGAAAAAACTCTTGACTACATAAACAGAAAATTCAATAGTTTAGACAGTTGGTTAAATAATCCCAATGAACGCAAAGAAAGACTATATTATATGGCTTCCTGGCATTTGTCCCTTGGCGAATATGAAAAAGCTAAAGAATACGTGGAACAGATGAAAAAATGTTTAAGCTGCCAAAGATGTTCTTTTCTCAAATGTGCTAAATTATATTTTATAGAAGGCTTGTTTTTAGAGGCAGAACAGGATTACCATTCTGCTTTGGAAAAATATCAAATAGCTTTAAAACTTGATGAAAATGACATAAAATATATTGGTAAAGTAAATGAAATGAAAGAAAAAATAGGAGAGAAGCAGTTATGATTATAGGAATAGATTTAGGTACAACCAATAGTCTTGTGAGTTATTTTACAGAAGATGGACCTAAAATAATTCCCAACCGTTTAGGGAAAAAGCTTACTCCATCAGTTGTAAGTATTGATGAAAATGACCAGGTTTATGTGGGTGAGACAGCAAAGGAACGCATGATACTATATCCGGATACTTGTGCCAGTGTTTTCAAAAGAGATATGGGGTCAAAAAAGAAATATACTTTAGGTCACAGGACTTTTTTACCTGAAGAATTGTCTTCTTTTGTTCTTCGCTCTCTTAAAGAAGATGCAGAAGTATATTTGGGTGAAAAGGTCACAGAAGCCATTATCAGTGTTCCGGCTTATTTTAATGATGCCAGAAGAAAAGCAACAAAAAGAGCCGGAGAATTGGCAGGTCTAAAGGTAGAACGTATTATCAGCGAGCCTACTGCAGCTGCTATTGCTTATGGTCTTTACCAAAGCAATAAAGATATGAAATTTTTAGTTTTTGATTTAGGTGGAGGTACCTTTGATGTATCTATTTTAGAGCTCTTTGGCAATATATTAGAAGTTCATGCAGTCGCAGGAGACAATTTTCTTGGGGGAGAAGATTTTACCCAGGTATTGATAGATATGTTTATGAAAGAACATAATTTAAAAGCTGAAGAGCTTGATATTAAAACCTTATCCCATATTAGAAAGCAAGCCGAAGAATGTAAGAAAAAATTTGCTCAGGAATCTAGTTCGGTTATGTCATGCAATATCAATAATGAACTGATGGAAATGAAGATTGACATTGACAGCTACGAAAAAAATTGTGAGATTCTTTTGGAACGTATTAAACAGCCAATTAAAAGAAGTTTATCTGATGCCAATATAAAGCTTTCCGATATTGATCAAGTGGTTATGATTGGTGGTGCAACCAGACTACCTATTATACATAAAATGGTTAGTAAACTTTTTAAGATGATTCCTAATACCAGTATTAATCCTGATGAGGCTGTTGCTTTAGGGGCAGCCATCCAGGGAGCTATGAAAGAAAGGAATCAGGCGGTTAAAGAAGTGATTTTAACCGATGTATGTCCTTTTACACTGGGAACGGAAGTCGTAAGAGAAATTGAAGAAAATCGGTTTGAATCTGGCTATTATTGTCCTATCATTGAACGTAACACTGTAATTCCTGCCAGCAGGACAGAAAGATTATACACGGTTTATGATAATCAGACAAAAATAAGGGTTAAAATTCTTCAGGGAGAAAGCCGTTTTGCTTCAAATAATGTTTTAATAGGAGAATTAACTGTAGAAGTTCCTAAGGGAAGAGCCGGAGAAGAAGCGGTGGACGTCACTTATACCTATGATATTAATTCCATACTTGAAGTTGAAGTTAAAGTTGTATCTACAGGAAAGACAGAAAGAATAATCATCAAGGGTCAGGATGTAGATATGACGGATGAGGAAATTGAGAAACGCATGCAGGAATTATCATATCTTAAAATACATCCAAGAGAACATGAAGCAAATAAACTCTTGCTGTTAAAAGCTGAAAGACTTTATGAAGAAAGTATTGGAGAGAAAAGAAAAAGATTGGAATATGAGCTTTTAAAATTTGACAGTGCCCTTAACAGCAGAGATAAAGTAAAAATTGAAGAAGCCCGTAAGAGACTTCAGACGGTTTTAGATTTCATCATAGATGAAAGTGATTTTTAAAAATCCAATACAAGCATTTTGTATTGGATTTTTACTTATATTTTAAATTTTAGTCAATTTGATTTGTATAAAAAGATAACTTATAATAAAATAAAGAAGAAAAATCAAAAAAAGAGTGGGGGTAAATATGTTTGAGGAAATTAGTATGAATAAAAATTTAATCAGAGACAGCTTTTTAAAAGAAAGATATAATAATATTAAGAAAAAACTTACTATATTAGCTGTTCTTTTCCCCTTGATTATCACTTTGATTATTGGGATGGGGCTGGTATTATTTTTTTATATTGAAGGTTTTGATCTTATAATAGATACAGATGTAATAGATACAGATGTGTATATTCCTTTATTTTTTTTACTGGTTTTTGGCACAGTTTTTATTAGAGCACTTATTTTTGGTTTTATCATTAAATATATTGTTCAATGGGTTTATAGAAAAAAGCTGGTCAAAAAGGATAGAAGAACTTATCGGTATGTAAACTGTAATATTGATAACAGGGAAAATATTAAGACGTTTTTTACCGATAGCAGTTTATTGTACCAATATGACAGATATAATAGTCCGGGCTTAGAGAATACTGAGTCAAACAGTAAAATTAAAGTTGAAATTAAGTATTCTGATGTTGAAAGGCTTGTAAGGTCTACGGTTGACGAGGTATTACATGTTTATTGCAATTATGAAGAGGAAATCGATAACTTTTCCAGCAATAAACGCGGATGGTATCATCTTCCGCTAGTTTATATTAATAATATGTATTTTATTGACAATTTTGCTCAGAAGACAGGAAGGATCTGTGAAATTATTGAAGATGAAAAGTATTCTTTAAATTAATAAAGGGTTTATTGGACGAATGGATTGAATAAAAATAATTAATTTATTATTTTGGAGTGATTTTTCCGTGACAAAAATTTATTATTATAATGAAAAACTAATGAAAAAAATAAGAAAAAATAAAGTCAGTAAAAAAGAAAAGATTAAAGACTTTATATCAAACATTTTGTTTTTTGTAGTGGCCTTTGGGGTGACACTTTTCATCTTTAATTATAAGGGTTTTGGCTTTATCAATAGTGACAAGATGATTACTCAAATTATAGGGTTTTTATTAATGTATCCGATAGTTTTTTTTATCATTGTTTTGTTAATGGCTCTGTTAGAGTTCTTGTTGGCAATCCTTAAAAGCATTATCAATAAAATTTTAGGAAAAGATTCAGGGAAGAGATATTTTTCAGATACTTTCAGGAGTAATTTTGCAAGAAAAAATAAGATTAAACTCGTACTGGCAGATGATAAAATGACAGTTTTATATGAGTATTATGAGGGTGCAGGGGATTGGACCACAGATGCTTATGGCATCGATACCATTTATTATTCAGATATTAAAAGAATTGTTTATACTCCGGCAGATTTTTATATACATATTTATTGCAAGTATACATTTAATAAGACATTAAGCGATTATAACAGAATATATAAGACCTATGACCATGAAGGCTGGTATAATTTTTGTTTATTATTTGAAGATGCAGAGGGTTTTTTAAAGGACTTAGCCTTAAAAGCTAATTTTCAAATTGAAAAGATTTACGACGAAAAATATGATTTATAAGCTTAAGATTAGCTAAGATATATTTTATTTATTATTTTAAGATGACTTAGATTTATTAAAGAATATATTCTTTTTAAGGTGGAATAATTCAATAAAAAAATTAATAAAGCAAAACATGCATTATAAAATATATGTAGTAGCTTTGATCTGGTTTGTCAAGCCGATGGAATTACTTTAATACAATATTAAGTTATGAATTACATTCTTTATTAAAAAATAGAAATCTAAAAAGTCTAAAAATAAAAACATATACTAATTTCTTAAACTTCGTTGACAAAGTATATTGACCGTGATATGATTATTGAGATAATAAATAAGGCAACAGATAGGTAACTTACTCGAACGCATATTAACCTTTAATTTGGTCCTGTGAGGCCGGAAAGGAAGAGTGAAGATGCGAGACATCGGTGCGTTTTTTTATTATGTAAAAAATCAATATAATCAAGTTGTAACTTGTGGAAATATGGGGGTAGAACCAGCTTTTGTTTTAGATTTTCTACCTGCTTTTATATTTCCATTTTTATTATTACCAATTAAAAGCAATAAAGAGAATAATTATTCTCTTTATTGCTTTTTTTAATGAAATCAAAAAAGGAGGAAATTAAATGTTGGAAAATAAGGACTTGTTAGGAATCAGGTATTTAAGTCCTTTTGAAATTTTGTCTATTATCCATACGGCAGAAAAAATGAAGTTGAAGATAGATAATAAAAAATTAAGAGAAAATATCCTTGAAAATTATAATATCGTTACTCTTTTTTATGAAAACAGTACGAGAACAAAAATGTCATTTTCCATGGCTGGTAAGTATCTTGGAGCAAAGGTGACTGACCTGGGCGTTGCAACCAGCAGCGTTAATAAGGGTGAAAGTTTAATAGATACGGGAATTACACTGGATCAAATGGGTTTTGATATAATGGTTATCCGTCATAGTATGTCAGGGACGGCTAATCTGTTAGCAAGAAATGTTAAGGCCTCTGTTATTAATGCCGGTGATGGAATCAATGAACATCCGACACAAGCCTTATTAGACCTTTTTACGATATATGAAAAGAAAAAGAACTTTCAGGATTTAAAAGTAGCAATTATTGGAGATATCGTTCACAGCCGGGTAGCAAGAAGCAATATCTTTGGCCTGAAGAAATTAGGTGCCGAAGTGGTTGTATGTGGTCCGGCGACCTTAGTGGATAAAAATATTGAATGTCTTGGGGCAAAGGTAACAACGGATATAAAAGAAGCACTGAAAGATGCAGATGTGGTGATGGGGCTGCGTATTCAGCTTGAAAGACAAAAAGGTGGCCTTTTCCCTGACCTTAGAGAATATAGTCAAACCTTTGGTGTCAATAAAGAGTTAATGCAATATGCCAAAGAAGATGCTATTCTTTTACATCCTGGTCCAGTGAACCGGGGGGTAGAATTAACAACTGAGCTTATTGACGGGGAACAGTCTTTGATTCATGAACAGGTGAAAAATGGCGTTGCGGTTAGAATGGCTATAATAGATCTATTAATGGAAAGGAGAAAGAAAGATGAAGTTACTGATACAAAATGGCCGGCTTCTGGATCCCTTGTCCAGGACGGATGGGAAAAAAGATATATTGGTTGAGGACGGGAAAATCATAGCTCTTGCAGATAAGATAGAAGATTCGGCAGACAGAATCATCGATGCAGAAGGTCTATGGGTTACACCAGGTCTTATTGATGTCCATGTACATCTAAGAGAGCCTGGTTATGAATATAAAGAAACGATAAAAACCGGGAGCAGGGCAGCAGCAAAAGGAGGTTTTACTACCATATGCTGTATGCCAAATACCAATCCGGTGATTGACAATGAAATTCTTGTAGAATATATAAAGATGAAAGCAGAAAGAGAAGCGCTTGTGAATGTTCTTCCTATTGGCAGTATTACCAAAGGACAAAAAGGAGAAGAGCTTTCTAATATTGGGAAAATGGTAGAAGCAGGGATATGTGCCATTAGTGAGGACGGCAAATCGGTGGAGAATGCAGGTCTATTAAAGAAAGCAATGAAATATGCAAGTATGTATAATATTCCTGTCTTGTCTCATTGTGAAGATAAAAGTCTTGCTGGAGACGGGGTAATGAATGCAGGAGAAATGGCTCAGCGATTAGGGATGAAAGGCATCAGTGCAGATTCTGAAGAGGTAATTGTAGCCAGAGACATCATCTTAGGCCGTAGTACAGGGGTGAAACTTCATATTTGCCATATTAGTACAGCAGGTAGTGTACAGTTGATTAAAGAAGCTAAGATGCGGGGTGAAAAGGTAACTGCTGAAGTTTGTCCACATCATTTTTCTCTTACAGATGAAGCGGTAGAAGGCTATGATGCCAATACCAAAATGAATCCGCCTTTAAGGAGTAAAAAGGATGTAGAAAGCATTAAACAAGCCTTAAAAGAAAACATTATAGAAATTATTGCTACAGATCATGCACCCCATCATATCGATGAAAAAAATTGTGAATATGATAAGGCAGCCTTTGGCATTGTAGGTTTAGAAACAGCTGTGGCTTTAGGAATTACGCATCTGGTTGAAGAAGGGGTATTAAGCCCTCTGGAATTGATAGAAAAAATGAGTACAAATCCTGCAAAGCTTTTGGGAATCAATAAAGGTTCTTTAGAAACAGGAAAAATTGCAGACATCACTCTCATTGACCCTAATGAGGAATATGTGATTGATGTAAACCATTTTGAATCAAAGAGTAAAAACTCTCCTTTTCACGGTTATAAGGTTAAAGGAAGGGTTAAATATACTATTGTAGCTGGAAAGATTGTTTTAGATAATGGGGAAATTGTTGATTAGAAGGGGAGGATAAGGATGATAGACAGACTAATCCATCAGATAGAAATGAAAGAAAATCCTACAGTTGTAGGGTTGGATCCAAGATTAGATTTTGTACCCGCTTTTATAAAAGAAGAAGCTTATGAAAGCTGGGGTAAGACTCCAAAGGCAGCCGCCTGGGCTTTCTTAAAATATAATAAAGCCATCATTGATGCTGTATATGATTTAGTACCGGCAGTTAAACCTCAGGTAGCGATGTATGAACAATTTGGACCGGAAGGTATTCAAGCTTATATTGATACTATTCTTTATGCTAAAGAAAAAGGACTTATTGTCATTGGAGACATAAAAAGAAGCGATATTGCTTCCACGGCAGAAGCTTATGCCGATGGGCATATTGGAAAAGTTAAAGTAGAAGATGAAGCCTTTGAAGTTTATCATGAAGATAGCATTACCCTTAATCCTTATTTAGGTTATGATTCCATAGAACCTTATATTAAGCACTGTAAGGATTATGATAAGGGCTTATTTATCCTGGTTAAAACCTCTAATCCCAACAGTGGAGAGATTCAGGATTTAGACTTAGGGGGAGAAAAGCTTTACGAAAGAGTGGGCAAGTTGGTTTCTGACTGGGGTAAGGAGTTAATAGGGAAAAAAGGTTATAGTCAGGTAGGTGCTGTCGTTGGAGCAACTCATCCTGAACAGGCAAAAAGACTTAGGGAACTTATGCCTCATACTTTTTTCCTGGTGCCGGGTTATGGTGCCCAGGGGGCTACAGCTAAAGACCTGGCGGTTTGTTTTGATAAGAATGGCTTGGGGGCTATTGTAAATTCATCCAGAGGAATTATTGCTGCTTATAAATTGGATAAATACAAAAAAGATTATAGTGAAAAAGAATTTGCGCTTGCTTCAAGACAAGCAGTTATTGATATGAAAAAAGATTTGCAGGGGGCATTCGCATGAGAGCAAAATTGATTTTAGAAGATGGTACAACCTTTAATGGAAATGCCTTTGGTTATATGAAAGAAGCGGTTGGGGAAGTTGTATTTAATACGCAAATGACAGGTTATCAGGAGTTATTGACAGATCCCTCTTATTATGGACAAATTGTTGCCATGACTTATCCTCTCATCGGTAATTATGGTATCAATTTAGAAGATATAGAATCTGAAACGGTTAAGGTGAAGGGGCTTATTGTAAGAGAAAAAGCAGATTTTCCGAACAACTGGCGTTGTGAAATGGAATTGGACGGATATTTAAAACAAAATAAAGTGATTGGAATTGAAGGTATAGATACCAGAGCTTTGACGAAAATTTTAAGTAAAAAAGGAACCATGAGAGGTATTATTACAGTAAGAGATTTAACAGCTAGTCAAATTGAACAAAAAATAAGGAGCTATCACAATATTAATGCCGTTTTAGAAGTGACTACAAAAGAAAAATATGTCATAGAAGCTAAAGGGCACCATATTGCTATAATCGATTTTGGAGTTAAACAAAGTATTATCGAATGTTTAAAGGAAAGAAATTGTGCGATGACAGTTTTTCCTGCGGGAACAACTCCGGAAGAGATATTAGAAAGTAATCCTCATGGAATTTTGTTATCTAATGGTCCGGGAAATCCTTGTGATATTTCTTGGGCAGTAGAAAATATTAAAAAGCTTATTGGTAAAAAACCCATATTAGCTTTGGATTTGGGTTGTCAACTTTTAGCTCTGGCGCTTGGGGGCACAGTTAAAAAGCATGGACACAGAGGTGCAAATCATCCGGTTAAAGATTTAGGAACAAACAAAATTCTTATAACAACTCAAAATCATTCTTATGGTATAGAAGAATTGCCAGGAGATACGATAAAGACTCATGTCAATATCAATGATGATACGATAGAAGGTTTTGTGCATAAAGATTTACCTCTTTTTGGGGTTCAATTCTATCCCGGGAACAGAGATATTGGCAATATTTATAGCTGCTTTATCAGAGCAATGGAGGGAGAATCAGTATGCCAAGGGATTTGAGTATAAAAAAGGTAATGGTTATAGGTTCTGGCCCTATTGTAATAGGTCAGGCGGCAGAATTTGATTACTCTGGAACTCAGGCTTGTCAGGCTTTAAGGGAAGAAGGCGTAGAAGTTGTGCTTATCAATAGCAATCCGGCAACCATTATGACGGATAAGGAAATGGCAGATAGTATTTATATCGAACCCATCACCATTGAAGCGATTGAACGGATTATTGAAAAAGAAAGACCAGACAGTCTGCTGGCAGGTATGGGCGGTCAGACAGGCTTAAATATGGCTGTAGAACTTTATGATAAAGGTATTCTTGATAAATATGGTGTAAGAATTATTGGGACTTCCATAGAGTCCATTAAAGAAGGAGAAGACAGAGAAGGCTTTAAAAAATTAATGGAAAAAATAGGCCAGCCTGTTGTAGAAAGTGCCATTGTCACTAATGTAGAAGATGGAATAAAATTTGCTGAAAAAATTGGCTATCCTCTGATTGTACGTCCTGCTTATACCTTAGGAGGGACAGGAGGCGGAATTGCCAATAATGTGGAAGAACTAAAAGAAATACTGGCCCATGGATTACATTTAAGTCGTGTAGGCCAGGTACTTCTTGAAAGAAGTATTAAGGGTTGGAAAGAAATAGAATACGAAGTGATTCGGGATGAAGACGGTAATCGTATTGTCGTATGTAATATGGAAAACATCGATCCTGTAGGGGTACATACAGGGGACAGTATTGTGGTTGCCCCATGTCAGACCTTATCGGAGAAAGAAAATAAAATGTTAAGCAACGCTGCTTTGGATATTATTGATGCAGTTGGGATTAAAGGAGGCTGTAATGTACAATTTGCTCTTAATCCCGAAAGTTTTGAATATGCCGTAATAGAGATTAATCCAAGAGTGAGTCGTTCTTCTGCTCTGGCTTCAAAAGCTACGGGTTATCCCATTGCAAAAGTAGCAACAAAGATCGCTTTAGGATATCGGTTAGATGAGATTAAAAATAGTGTAACAGGCAAGACTTATGCTTGTTCTGAACCTACTATAGACTATGTGGTTATAAAAATACCAAAATGGCCTTTTGACAAATTCCATGGAGCAAAACGTTCACTGGGAACTAAAATGATGGCAACTGGGGAAGTCATGGCTATAGGAAATAACTTCGAAGCAGCTCTTTTAAAGGGTATTCGTTCTTTAGAAATAGGTCAGTATTCATTAAATAAGAAATCTTCTTCAGGAAGAAGTTTGGACGAGTTAAAGAAAAGGGTGCAGGTTCCTGATGATGAAAGAATTTTTGATCTGGCAGAAATGTTAAGAAGAAGCTACCGGGTGGAAAAAGTGTGTAAAATTACAGGAATGGATCCTTTCTTTGTGGAAAAAATTAAGTGGATTGTAGAGCAGGAAGAAAATTTAAAGCAAATGCAGCCAGAAGATTTAACAAAAGAATATCTTTATCTGCTAAAGAAAAAAGGTTTTTCTGATAAAGGTATTGCTGATCTTATGGGGGTTAGTCCACAACTTATTTATCAGTTAAGAGAAAAATGGGATATCCGTCCTGTCTATAAGATGGTAGATACTTGTGCAGGGGAATTTGATGCTGAATCGCCTTATTACTATTCTACTTATGATGAATATGATGAAGTAGAAGTTTCCAATAAGAAAAAAGTGATGGTTATAGGTTCTGGTCCCATTAGAATTGGACAAGGAATAGAATTTGACTATTGTTCTGTTCACAGCATTTTGTCCTTGAAGAAAGCGGGCATTGAAACCATTATTGTTAACAATAATCCGGAAACCGTCAGTACGGATTTTAATATATCAGACAAGTTGTATTTTGAACCTTTAACAGAAGAAGATGTTTTAAATATTGTGGAAAAAGAAAAGCCTGACGGAGTAATTCTCCAGTTTGGGGGGCAAACAGCCATCAAATTAGCTAAATTCTTTAGAGAGATGAATATACCCATTTTAGGGACAAAACCAGAACAAATCGATATGGCAGAAGACAGGGAAAAGTTTGATGCGCTTTTAGAAGAGCTCAAGATTAAACGGCCTAAAGGTAAGGCAGTCTGGACTCTTGAAGAAGGTCTGGAGGAAGCCGGGGAATTAGGTTATCCGGTACTGGTTCGTCCTTCATATGTTTTGGGCGGACAAGGCATGGAAATTACCTATTCTGAAGAAGAATTAAAGCAGTATTTGGGAGAGGCTTTTGAAAGAGATTCTAAAAATCCTGTCCTCATTGACAGATATTTGCTTGGAAGAGAAATTGAAGTGGATGCGATATGTGATGGTAAAGACATTTTAATCCCTGGCATTATGGAACATTTAGAAAGGGCTGGGATACATTCAGGAGACAGTATTACCATTTATCCAAGTCAAAACATTTCTAAGGAAATTAAAGAAAAAATTTTAGATTATACAAAAAGGATTTCTCTTGCTTTAAATGTTATCGGTATGGTAAACATTCAATTTATAGAATATGAAAATGAATTGTATATTATCGAAGTTAATCCCCGTTCAAGCCGTACAGTTCCTTATATTAGTAAGGTGACAGGGGTACCTGTTATTGATATTGCAACAAGAGTGATGCTGGGAGAAAGTTTAAAAGATATAGGTTATGGTACAGACCTGTATAAAGAAGCAGAATTAATTGCCGTTAAAGTTCCTGTTTTTTCAACAGAAAAGCTGCCTATGGTAGAGGTAAGTTTAGGACCTGAAATGCGTTCTACAGGAGAAGTCCTGGGGGTTGGTAAAACACTCGAAGAAGCTCTGTACAAAGGCTTTTTAGCAGCAGGTATCAAAATTCCTAAAGGAAATGGCACAATTCTTGCTACCATTAAGCCTTATGACCAGGAAGAATTTTTGCCTATAGCTAAGGCTTTTGCAGACTACGGCTACCGCTTTATAGCAACAGAAGGAACAGCAAAGCTACTGGAAAAAGCCAATATTCCAGTATCCGAGGTAAAAAAGATTAGTGAAGGTGTTCCTAATATATTAGATATTATAAGAAGCGGTATGATTGATATGGTCATTAATACACCGACCAAAGGCAATGATTCCAGAAGAGACGGTTTCAGGATAAGAAGAGCAGCCATTGAAGCCTCTGTAGATTTATTTACTTCTTTAGATACAGTTAAAGCTTTACTTAAGGTGATGGATTCAAAGATCAGTTTTAATGATATTGAGGTATATAACCTGGGAGGAAGTCATGAAAGAAATTAAACATGCACTTATACTAGATAATCAATTGATAGCAGACAATATATACAAAATGACCCTGGAGGCAGACGGTATTGCCAGGGAAGTCAAAGCAGGCCAGTTTGTAAACTTATATTGTAAAGGGGAGGCTAAGCTTTTACCAAGGCCCATAAGTATTTGTGAAATTGATAAAGATAGAGGTAGAATTATTCTGGTTTATGGAGTGGTTGGCCAAGGGACAAAGGAATTCAGTACCCTGAAAGCGGGAGAAAAAATTGAAGTCCTTGGCCCTTTGGGAAATGGTTTTAAAATTGATGAAAGTAAAGCTAAAAACATCATTGTAGGGGGTGGCATAGGAACACCTCCTCTGGTAGAATTGGTAAAGCAGTTAAAAGGCGAAAAAGAAGTTTATTTGGGCTTCAGAAGTCAATCTATATTACTTGAAGCATTTAAAGTTTATGGAGCCAATGTTCACGTAGCGACAGAGGATGGTTCAGAAGGTTTTAAGGGGAATGTTCTTGAACTTCTTAAAAAGAATAATGCTAAAGGAGAGATTATATATAGCTGTGGTCCTAAGCCCATGTTAAAAGCCATTGCAGCTTGGGCAAAAGAAAATGAGATAGCTATGCAAGTATCCTTAGAAGAAAGAATGGCATGTGGCATAGGGGCTTGTGTAGGCTGTGTATGTAAAATTAAAGAAAAAGATGAACTAGACTGGCAGCATAAAAAAGTCTGCAAGGATGGACCAGTCTTTTGGAGTGATGAGGTGGTATGGGATGATTAAAGAAAAACATAATCTTAAAGTGAATATTGCAGGTGTTGAGTTAAAGAATCCTGTTACCACAGCATCCGGGACTTTTGGTTCTGGCAGGGAATATGGTGAATTTGTAGATCTCAATCAACTGGGAGCTGTTACTGTAAAAGGCGTATCCAGTACACCCTGGAAAGGCAATCCTGCTCCAAGAATTGCAGAAACCTACGGGGGAATGTTAAACAGTGTAGGTTTACAAAACCCAGGGGTGGAAGAATTTATTAAAAACGATATTCCTTTTTTACGTCAATACGATACAAAAATTATTGTTAATGTTGCAGGAAAGTCTGTATCAGAATATTGCGAAGTTGTAGAAAGACTGTCTCATGCAGACATTGATTTAATTGAACTGAATATTTCTTGTCCCAATGTTAAAGAAGGCGGCGTAACCTTCGGGACAGATGTTAAAATGGCTCATAAGGTTACAAAAGAAGTTAAACGTTATGCCAAACAACCCCTGATTGTTAAATTAAGCCCTAATGTAACGGATATTACAGAAATAGCAAGGGCAGTTGTTGATGGGGGTGCCGATGGTATATCCCTGATTAATACTTTACTTGGAATGGCCATTGATATTCATAAAAGAAAACCAATCCTTGCAAATACAGTAGGTGGTTTTTCAGGACCAGCTGTAAAACCCGTTGCCCTTCGAATGGTTTATCAAGTTGCCAGGGCAGTATCGGTTCCCATCATTGGAATGGGCGGTATATCAACAGGAGAAGATGCTATAGAATTCATTTTAGCCGGAGCAACAGCAGTCGCTGTAGGGACAGCTAATTTCAGGAATCCAAGAGCAACGATAGATGTCCTTGAAGGCATTAAAGAATATATGGTTCGTTATGGTATCCAGTCCTTGGATGAAATAAGAGGTATGATTTAGTATCAGTAAGAAAAATAAATACAATGATAATGGAGGATTGAAGATGTTAAACAAAGAGCGTGTGATTGAAATCTTTAAAGAAACAGAAGTTTTGCTTGAAGGACATTTTTTGTTAACTTCAGGCAGACATAGCAATCAATATATGCAGTGTGCGAAAATCTTACAATATCCCAATTACGCGGAAGAAATTGCAAAAGGTTTAGCGGAAGAATTTAAAGATGACCAGATTGATATTGTTGTTGGTCCTGCTATGGGAGGTATCATCATAGCCTATGAATTGGCAAGGCAATTAAACTGTAAAAATTTATTTGCAGAAAGAGAAGACGGGAAAATGACCTTAAGAAGAGGTTTTACTATTCCTGAAGGTGCCAGGGTTCTGGTTGCAGAAGATGTCATTACAACGGGTGGTTCTGTTAAGGAAGTAATCGACATTGTTAAAGAGCAAGGCGGCGAATTAGCAGGTGTAGCGGTCTTAGTTGACAGAAGCAATGGTAACATTGATTTTGGTACAAAGTTAAGAGCAGCTTTAACAGTAGATGTCGTTTCCTATGAAGCAGAAGAATGTCCTTTATGCAAAGAAGGAAAACTGCCTTTAGTAAAACCAGGAAGTCGGAAAATAAAGTAAAGATTAAAAAAGGATTGCCTATAAGGCAATCTTTTTTAGAAGAAACACAACAAGACAAGATGTCTATAAAAAACTTGATTTGCATATAATAGTTTAAAAGCTTTGCTTTAGGAGTAGAGTATTATGATGAGGGACTTTTTTGGGGAAAATTACAAGGGGAAAGCTTTTGAGCTATTTTCTGCTGAGCATATTACTGTTATAGTAATCATTTTTGCTTGCTGCCTGATGATTTATTTATTTCATCATCGATTAAAGGAAGAAAAAATTAATCGCCGTTTCAGGCATGGTCTTGCTTTTTTATTGATTACTATAGAAGTTCTTTATTATATCTGGGTTTATGTAAATCACTTATGGTCTTTTTCAAGGGAATTACCCCTTCATTTATGTGATATGGCTCTTATTGGCACCATCATCTTATTATTCACTAAATCTTATTTTTTATATGAATTTTTGTATTTTTGGGCCATGTGCGGTGTTTTGGCGGCGCTCATTACACCAGAGTTATCCGGTTACAACGCTACACATTTTTTATTTTATCATTTTTTTATTGGTCACGGACTTATTGTTATTGCTATAATATTTATGACTTTTGTCAATGAATACAGACCTAAGGTTTCTTCTATATTCAAGACTATGCTAATAAGTAATTTGTACATGCTTTTTGTAGCTGCAGTTAATTTGATCACAGGAGGAAATTACCTTTTTATCTGCAGAAAGCCACAAGTTGTTAGTATAATGGATTTTTTAGGTCCCTGGCCATGGTATATTCTTTCAATGGAATTGGTTGCGTTAGTTGCTTTTTTGATAGCTTATTTGCCCTTTATCATTTACATCCGATTAAAAAAATCACATGCCAGAAAAGGTATGTGATTTTCTTAAAAATTAAAGATATATTTTATAAAAACACATTTTAATCATAAAAGAAAATCAGGTTATTAGCAAAAAATAATGAAGTTGTTGAAAAAGCATATCGTTAAAATGACACAATAATTTTTTAGAATCCTATAAATTATTTATAAAATATAATATTAATTATTTATCAAATATTTGTTATAATAGTAAGGCGCATAAAATTTGGAGAGTTTAAGGACAGAATAATCAGGCTATGGAGTGATGGAGTGTGGGGAATTTTAGAGAAATGAATTTAAAAGAAAAAATAGAACATGTTATTTATTATTATAAGTGGCATTTTATTTTTGGTGTGGTGATTTTAGTCTTTGCGATCAATATCATACTAAGTATTTTTCAGGCAGACAAAAATATTCCTCTGATGACTTTTTCATTACAGAATGGGGACTTAATTGATTTAGAGAAAAAAGCAAATTGGGAAAAAATATTTACAGAAAAAATTATAAAAGAAGAAGATCTGGGAAGGTCTGTCAGAGTTGATTTTTATATAATCAATACAGAAGAACCCAATGAAGCGACTAATATAAGTATTCAAAAGCTGGCAACATATTCTGCAGTAGGAGAATTAGATATAGTATGTTTTGAGGAAAATTATTATAAAGAGCAAATGAAGATAGGAGCTTTTCTACCTTTGGATACAATTCCTGAATTATCATCTGTTCTTGAAAATAACAGGGACAAGCTTGTTTCGACTGTACTGGAAAATGGAGAAGAAGAAAACCATGTTTATGGGATTAAAGCAGATGATATTAAAGCTTTTGAAGGTCTTGAATACGATACGAAGGGTAAAATTGTAGGAATTTCTGCTGGTACAAAACGGCTGAATTATTCGATTGAAGCCTTTAAGCATCTGTTTGAATAACCGAAGATTTAAAGTTGCTAAATTTGATTGATGGTAGAGGTGAGATCATGACATATGGAATATTAAATCAAACGATTGGAATTATTGGTGGCGGACAGTTAGGAAAGATGATGTTGCTGGAAGCAAAAAAAATGGGTTTTTACGCAGTTATTCTTGACCCAACCTTTCATTGTCCTGCCCACAGTTTAGCAGATGAGCATATTGTCGCATCTTTTGATGATGAGGTTGCTATAAGAAAACTGGCTGACAGGGTAGATGTTATCACTTATGAATTTGAGCATATAGGTGTTGAAGTATTAAAAGAATTAGAAGAAGAAGGCCATATTATTTATCCGACGCCCAAAAGCCTTGCAATTATTCAAAATAAATACAAGCAAAAAGAATTATTAAAGAAAAAGAGAATACCGGTTCCAGATTTTATTTATGTATCCTCTGTGGAGGATATGAAAGAAGCTGGTAAACTTTTTGGATATCCTTTTATATTAAAAAGTTGCCGGGGAGGCTATGACGGAAAAGGCAACATGGTAGTTAACAGCCCAGAGGAACTTCTTTTTGCTTTTGAAAGTCTTGGTGGGGAAACAGAAGAATTAATGGCTGAGGAATTTGTTCCTTTTACAAAGGAAATCTCTGTATTGGCTTGCAGGGGAATAGATGGTGAAACGGCTGTTTATCCTGTCGGTGAAAATATACATCAAAATAATATCCTGATAAAGACCATGGTACCTGCGCAAATTTCAAAGACTTTAACCAGCCGGGCCATGAATCTTGCCAATAGGGTGATGAAAGTTTTTGAAGGTGTAGGCATGTTTTGTGTTGAAATGTTTGTCACGGAAGATAAAAAACTATTGGTAAATGAAGTTGCGCCAAGGCCTCATAATTCAGGTCATTATTCTATTGAAGGCTGTGTGACTTCTCAATTTGAACAGCATATCCGTGCCATTACAGGTATTCCTTTAGGAGATACTTCTCTTATTCAGCCAACAGTTATGCGAAATATACTTGGAGAAGAACTGGGTGCTGGTGAGCCGGAAATCTGTGGCGTTAAAGAAGCTTTAAGTATTCCGGGCGTTTTTCTTCATATTTACGGGAAAGAAAAAACCAGTCCAAGAAGGAAAATGGGACATATAACTGCTGTTGCCAAAACTTTGGAAGAGGCAATACAAAAAGTGGACACTGCAGCAGAGTTTATAAAAATTTATCCAGTAAATTATAAGTAGAGAGGACAAGTGGTATGGTTGAAGTTGGAATAATTATGGGTAGTGACTCTGACCTTCCGGTAATGATTGAAGCAGCCAGAGTATTAGATGAATTTGGTATTGAATATGAGCTTACCATTGTTTCTGCACACAGGACTCCTCAAAGATTATATGAATATGCAAAGAATGCAAAAGAAAAAGGCTTAAAGGTTATTATTGCTGGTGCAGGAGGAGCAGCGCATCTTCCTGGCATGGTTGCTTCGATTACTTCTGTTCCAGTGATTGGTGTTCCAGTTAAAACTTCTACTTTAAGTGGGATAGACTCTCTTTATTCAATCGTGCAAATGCCGCCGGGAATTCCTGTTGCGACGGTTGCAATCAATGGCGCTAAAAATGCAGGAATATTAGCTGCCCAAATTATTGGCTCCTTTAATTTAGAAGTTGGTAAGAAAGTAGAAGCTTATAAGGAAAGCCTTAAAGATATGGTTGAAGAAAAAGCCCAGGAACTAGAAAAAATAGGTGGAGAATCCTATTTATTGAAAATGAAAAAATAAAACCGAACGTTTTTTTATTTATTAAAGATAAAATTCGATAATTGTATTGACAGTAGCATCTTGCCTATGGTACATATATAGATATCAAATTAATACTCATATATGCTCAATAATATGGTTTGAGCGTTTCTACCAGGGAACCGTAAATTTCCTGACTATGGGTGAAAGTGTCTGAAAGAATGTTCGACTGAAATAAAGGTATTATATATTTGGACAGATTTCATGCATATGGAATCTGTTTTTAATTGCATCCCAAAAAATAGACATCATGGATAATTCAGGCATAATAAATATATCTCCTATTAAAATGGTTATATTTTTTCGAAAGGAGCTTTACTATGCAACGGGAATTATTAGATGATAAGTTTCATGATGAATGCGGCGTTTTTGGTATTTATAACAAAAATAACTGGAATACCGCTGAAATGACTTACTTTGGTTTATATGCTTTACAGCATCGGGGACAAGAGAGTGCAGGGATTGCTATTAATGATAACGGAACCATTCTTTATCACAAAGAAATGGGAATGGTATCAGAAGTATTTGACGAGGTGATTATTAATCATTTACATGGTCAAATGGCTATTGGACATGTAAGATCGGCTATGTCTGGAGAAAACCAAAAAGAGAATACTCAGCCTTTAGTTCTTAAATATACTAAGGGCAATATGGCTCTTGCTCATAATGGAAGTCTGGTGAATGCAGCTAAAATAAGAAATGATTTAGAGGAGAAAGGATTTTTATTTCAATCTTATAGCGACGCTGAAGTTATTGCTGCTCTTCTTTCAAAGGAGAGAATAAGACATCATAGTATAGAAGAATCATTGGTTGAAGTGATGAAGCAAATCAAAGGGGCATATTCTTTATTAGTTATGACGCCTCATAAATTAATTGCTGCAAGAGATCCTTTAGGGATGAGGCCTTTATGTATTGGCAAGAAAGATGATTCCTATGTATTTTCTTCAGAAACTGCAGCCCTGGAAACCATAGGGGCAAATTTTGTAAGAGATGTAAAGCCAGGAGAAATTGTAGTGGTTAACGAAGAGGGTATAACTTCTATACAAACAGAAGCACCTAAGGAATCCAAAATGTGTATTTTTGAGTTTGTATATTTTGCCAGACCTGATAGCATTATTGATGGGGCTGATGTATATGAAGCACGTTTAGAAGCCGGAAAAATTCTTGCCAGAGAGCACCCCGTAGATGCAGATTTAGTTATCGGTGTACCAGATTCTGGTCTTACTGCAGCCCTGGGTTATGCTATGGAAAGTGGTATTCCTTATGGGGATGGCTTAATGAAAAATCGCTATATTGGAAGAACTTTCATACGACCAAGTCAGGAAATGAGGGAACAAGCGGTCAGATTAAAATTAAACCCTTTAAAAAGTCAGGTTGATGGTAAGAGAATTATTATGATAGATGATTCTATAGTAAGAGGAACTACAAGCAAGAGGATTGTCAAAATGTTAAAAGAGGCAGGAGCAAAAGAAGTTCATATCAGAGTAAGCTCACCTCCTGTATATTACCCATGTTATTTTGGAATAGATACACCTCATAAAGAAAATTTAATTGCCAATCATTATTCCATTGAAGAAATTGCTGAATTAATCGGTGCCGACAGTCTTGCTTTTTTATCGATAGAAGGTCTTAAGAAAACACCTATTGGAGCAAAATGCGGTTTTTGTACTGCTTGTTTTGATGGAAATTATCCAATTAACGTTGATAAGGAGGAAAAAGAGTATGGATTATAAAAGTGCTGGTGTGGATGTTGAAGCAGGTTATGAAGCTGTGCTTTTAATGAGAGAACACGTCAAGGCTACTTTTAGACCTGAGGTATTAACGGATATTGGTGGTTTTGGTGGCCTATTTTCTATTGCCAATATTAAAATGAAAGAACCTGTATTGGTTTCAGGCACAGATGGTGTTGGTACAAAGTTAAAAATTGCTTTTCTTGCTGACAAACATGATACCATTGGCATTGATTGTGTTGCCATGTGCGCCAATGATGTCGTATGTTCAGGAGCAGAGCCTTTGTTTTTCTTAGATTATATTGCGTGTGGAAAAAATATACCAAAGAAAATTGCTGAGATTGTTAAGGGTGTTGCAGAAGGTTGTAAACAGGCCGGGGCAGCTTTAATCGGAGGAGAAACGGCAGAAATGCCAGGTTTTTATCCTGAAGATGAATATGATTTAGCAGGCTTTTGTGTAGGTATTGTTGATAAAGAAAAAATTATTGACGGAAGCAAAATAAAAAAAGGCGATTTATTAATTGGTTTGGCTTCATCTGGTATTCACAGCAATGGCTATTCTCTTATAAGAAAGATTTTTAATCCTAATAAAAACAATATCAATGAATATGTAGAACTTTTGGGCTGTACTTTAGGAGAAGAACTTTTAAAACCCACTAAAATTTATGTCAAAACCATTCAGAAATTAAAAGAAGAAGTTGAAATAAAGGGCATTTGTCATATTACTGGTGGCGGTTTTATTGAAAATATTCCCAGGATTTTCCCTGAAGGACTTGGAGGAAAGATTTATGAAGGCAGCTGGGATATTCCTCCTATTTTCAAATTAGCAGAAGAACTGGGTAATGTCAGCAGGATGAGTATGTATAATACTTTTAATATGGGTATAGGAATGGTTGTTATTATCAGTGAAACCGAAAAAGAAAAAGCCCTTTCCTTGCTTTCAGGTATGGGAGAAATGGCTTATGTTATCGGAGAAGTGGTTGAAAGTGAAACAGGGGTGGAGATATGTACAAAATAGGTGTTTTGGTTTCCGGAGGGGGAACCAATCTGCAAGCCATCATTGATGCAATTGAAAATGGAAAAATAAAGAATGGAAAAATTGTAACCGTTGTAAGTAACAAGCCCGATGCATATGCATTAGAAAGGGCAAAAAAACATCAAATTGAAGGAATTTGTATTTCACCTAAAGATTTTGACAGCAAAGAGGTATTTACCGACTGCTTAATCAAACATTTTGAAGAAAGACAAGTAGACCTGGTTGTTTTGGCAGGCTATTTGCTGGTTTTGGATGAAAAGTTTGTTAAACGCTTTGAGAATAGAATTATGAACATTCACCCCTCTTTAATCCCTTCTTTTTGTGGAGCTGGTTATTATGGACTTAAAGTTCATCAGGCAGTATTGGACAGGGGTGTCAAAATAACAGGTGCGACGGTTCATTTTGTAGATGAAGGAACAGATACAGGACCCATTATTTTACAAAAAGCGGTTCAAGTTAAAGAAGAAGATACACCTGAAAGTCTTCAAAGAAGAGTAATGGAGGAAGCTGAGTGGGAAATATATCCTAAAGCCATACAATTGTTTTGTGATAATAAAATTATGATTAAAGATAAAAAAGTAAAAATACTTGAAGATTAAGTAAATGGAGGTAAAGCAATGAAAGTATTAGTCGTTGGCAGTGGTGGAAGAGAACATGCAATTGTCTGGAAATTATCTCAAAGTAAAAAAGTTGATAAAATATTTTGTGCACCTGGTAATGCAGGAATAGCTCAATTGGCTGAGTGTGTTAATATAAAGGCAACAGATATAGAAGCTTTAGCAGATTTCGCACAAGATAAGGCAATTGATTTTACCGTTGTTGGGATGGATGACCCCTTAATGCTTGGTATTGTGGATGTTTTTCAGGAAAGAGGACTTAAAATTTTTGGTCCAACAAAGAATGCAGCAATTATTGAAGGCAGTAAATCATTTTCAAAGAATCTAATGAAAAAATATAATATCCCCACAGCAAATTATGAAGTATTTGACGATTCGAAGGATGCTTTAGAATATCTTAAGTCGCAATCTTTCCCCATAGTTGTAAAAGCAGATGGACTTGCCTTGGGCAAGGGTGTTTTAATCTGCAATAATTATGAAGAAGCTAAAGAAGCCGTTATCGATATCATGGAAAATAAAAAATTTGGTGATGCAGGAAATAAAGTCGTTATTGAAGAATTTTTAGTTGGACAAGAGGTTTCAGTATTGTCTTTTTGTGATGGTGATACCATTGTACCTATGGTAAGTGCCCAGGACCATAAAAGAGCTTTAGATAATGACCAGGGCTTAAACACTGGTGGTATGGGAACCTTTTCTCCAAGCCGGATTTATACACAAGAGATTCAGAATTATTGTATGGAAAAAATCTTTAAGCCTACTTTAGAAGCTATGAAAAAAGAAGGAAGACCTTTTACAGGAATATTGTTTTTTGGTCTTATGGTTACAGAAAATGGCGTTAAAGTTTTAGAATATAATGCAAGATTTGGAGATCCTGAAGCTCAAGTTGTGCTCCCAAGACTAAAAGGAGATCTTTTGGAAATACTTGAAGCTTGTGTGGATAAAAGGCTTCATGAGATAAAGGTTGAATGGGAAGATAATGCGGCAGTGTGTGTGGTATTAGCTTCTGGTGGCTATCCTCTTTCTTATGATACAGGATTTCCAATCTTTGGACTTGACAATTTACACGAAAATAATATAATTGTATTTCATGCGGGAACAGCTAAAAAAGATGATCAGATAGTAACCAATGGGGGAAGGGTGCTTGGTGTTACAGGAATAGCAAAGACACTGGATGAAGCAATCCGCACAGCTTATCAGGGGGTTGAAAAGATCCGGTTTGAGAATATGCATTACAGAAAAGATATAGGAATAAAGTAATAGTATTATAGTATTAGTAATTATTTGCTATTGCATGATAATTAAATTAAGGTTATTATAAAATAGAAGACTTAATCAATTTTTCTAGTTTTTATTTATATTATCAAAAACTACATACTTGATGCTCATTGAAAAATTATTGAAATTGACTTAAGGTATATTAAAGTATTTTAAAGTGGGGAATTTAAATGTCGTATAGTAGGCTCGAAGTGCTGAAAACAAGAATTGAGCAAACAAGGGAACACCTAAATGACTTGATTATTTTGGGAGAGGAAAACATTTCAAGTAAAGATGTCATGCTAGTAAGTCAAGTATTGGATGATTTACTGGTCGAATATCTTAAAGAATTAGATAAGGACGAGCTGTAAGAAAAATCTACTAACTAATATAAATTAGTTAGTAGATTTTTTTTAAATTATTTATTAGGTTAAAGTAAGTTCAGCTTCCTGAACCAACTCTCTTATTAATTCTTTTACGGAGATGATATTATTCAATTTGTAAGCAGTCGTTCCGGCAAAAATTAATCCTTTTTTAGTATCACCCCTGACAGCATGAATTAATGCTTTTGATATACAATAAGGAGTGGTGGCAGGATTACAAGGTTTTAAGCAATTATAACATTTGTGGATTTTTTCTTTGTTTTTTTCTAAGGACTGTGTAAATTCATTTCTAAGGGCGCGACCGGGCATACCAACAGGACTTTTTATGATTTGGATACTTTCTTTTACGGCATCAAGATATGCTTTTTTAAAATTAATATGGGCATCGCACTCATGAGTTGCAACAAAACGGGTTGCCATTTGTACGCCTGAGGCTCCCTCTTTAAGATATTTTGCAATATCTTTTCCATTGAAAATACCTCCTGCTGCAATAACAGGGATTTTTTTGTTGTATTTTTCTTCAAAAGGCTTAATGACGGATAAAACTTCTTTCAGGATATTGCTTAAGCTGGGTAAGGGATGAGTATTTAGAATTTCCAAGGGAAAACCTAAATGTCCTCCTGCTTTTGGTCCTTCAACAATAAGGGCGTCAGGAAGATACTGATATTTTTTGTCCCAGATTTTAATGATGACGGATGCAGCTTTGGCAGAAGATACTATAGGAATAATTTTCGAAGCAGAATTTTTAACCAGTTCAGGTAAATCTACTGGCAGACCTGCACCACATATGATAAGATCAATTTTTTCTTTTACGGCTGTTAAAACCAGTTCTTTATAATGGTTGACAGCCGTTAAAATATTGATGCCTATAATACCTTTAGGACTTAATTCTCTTGCTTTTTTTATTTCTTTTTTGAGGCCTCGGATATTTGCTTCATGATTATTTGTTTCAAAATCTGGTTCTTCAAAACCAATCTGAACGCCAGAAATTATACCTATTCCGCCTTCGTTAGCTACGGCTGAAGCCAAATTGGCCCTTGATACTCCAATTCCCATACCACCTTGGATGATAGGAATATCGGCAACAAGATGCCCTATTTTTAATGAAGGAAGCTTCATTACACCACTCCTTTTATTTGATTTACAAATATTTTGATAATCAAAGTATATAGGAAAAAATTGATGAAGTCAATCTTATTCTACAGGCTTCTTTTTATGGTCATTAATGGAGCAGTTCAATAAATTTTTTAGCGCCAATAGAAAGAGGAATGTGTTTATGGGTAATAATACCTAAGTAACGTTCAGGTATTTTTTCTTTTACATTGACAATAAATATTTCATCGGATTTAAGCTGTTCTTCAATACATTTTTCCCAGACAAAGCTAATACCCAATCCGATTTTTGCCATCTCTACTAAAAGATCTATGCTGCCTAATTCAATTTCAGGGATTATATGGGTGCCATATTCCACTAACATATTGTCAAAAAAATCTCTTGTGGCAGTTTGTTTTTCCAGCATCAAAAAAGGATAGTTTTCTAAATCCTTTAAATATATTTCCCTGTTTTTCAATTCTTTAAACTGGTTTCCTGCTACAAAAACATCTTGGATAGCTTTTATTTTTTTGATTTTCATGGAAGAATCGGCATACTGGTTAGGCAGATTAGATATAATAAAATCAACACTGCCCTGTTTTAAGAGCTCAACACATTTAGGAGAAGTGCCGTTGGTTACAAGGATTTTTACTTTCGGATAGAGTTTATGAAATTCTTTGAAATAGTTAAGAAGATAATATTTACATATGGTGTCACTGGCCCCGATACGAATTTCGCCTCGTTCAAGAGAGTTGATTTCATCAATCATTCTTTCGCCGTTTTTGATAAGATTATAAGCTTGTTCAATATGGCGGAATAAAATTTCCCCATCGTTGGTTAATTTGACTTGTTTTGTGTTTCTGAAAAATAATTTGATATTTAAATTGTCTTCTAAGGTCTTAATCGCCTGGCTTACGGCAGATTGAGAAATGTAAAGTTTAGCAGCTGCTTTAGAAAAGCTGAGGTTTTCAGCAACGTAATAGAAAATTTTATACAGTTCAAAATTAATATCCATTTATTATCCACCCTTATAAATTGTGCTAAAGTTATTAATTTTATTTATTAAGCATAACATATCAGAATTAAATTGTAAATAAAATAAACTATTATTTATAAACCAATCGAGTCTTAAAAATGATGATATGGAATGAGGATTTATTTTTTTAATAAGCAATATAATGGTTTGGTAAAATGGACTTTTTTGATAATATACAATATAATAATCCATAATAAACGGTAATAAGTGTAGAAGGGAAGATGACAATGCAAGAATTTCAGTATCTGATGCCTACAAAGATCCTGTTTGGGCAAGGGGTTATTAAAAAGAACGCATCTTTATTTAAAGAATATGGGAAAAAAGCTTTGATTGTGACTGGTAAACATTCAGCTAAGAAAAATGGTTCATTAGATGATATTTTAGAAGTATTAAAGCGCAATGGAATAGCTTACAGTATTTTTGATGAAATAGAAGAAAATCCTTCTTTAGAAACAGTAGAAAAAGGTGCAGATTTTGGGAAAAAGGAAAAAATAGATTTTATTATTGCTATAGGGGGAGGTTCTCCTCTTGATGCAGCAAAAGCCATCAATCTTTTAATAGCCAATGAGGACAGCAGTAAGGAAGATTTATATATTCTAAAGCCCATGAAAACGCTTCCTGGGATTGCTGTTCCTACGACAGCTGGTACCGGTTCTGAGACAACGCCGTATGCGATATTGACCAATCATCAAAAGAAAACAAAAATCAATATTGTTCACAAAGTATTTTTTGACTTAGCTTTATTAGATCCTGAATATATGATGGCTATGCCTGAAGCGATTACAATTAATACTGCATTGGATGCCCTTTCGCATTTAGTAGAAGGTTATTTAACGGTAAAAGCTAATCTGTTTAGTGATATTTGGGCAGAAAAAGGACTCAACCTTTTTTCGGAATGCATGGATGCTTTGAAAAAAAAGAATTTTACCTATTTATTAAGGGAAAAACTCTTACTTGTTTCAACCATCGCAGGAATGGTTATTGCACAAACAGGAACTTCTTTACCCCATGGTATGGGTTATGCCCTGACATATTTTCATAATATTGCTCATGGAAGGGCCAATGCTCTTTTGATGAAAGCTTTTTTAGAAATTCATCCCCATAGAGAAAGGGTAGACAGGATATTAAGCTGTTTAGGTTTAAATAATCTTGAAGAATTAGGAGATTTTTTAGATTCTTTACTAGGAGAAAAAGAAAAAGTTACAAAAGACGAGATTATAGCTTATGCACAAGATATGACCTTCAATGATTTGAAACTTAAAAATCATCCTGCTAAAGTTAGCTTAGAAGATATTTATCAAATCTATGAAAAAAGTTTAAATTTACAATAAGAAAGTGTGTCTTAAAGTTTAACTTAACTTTAAGACACACTTTTTTGCTGCAGTCTTATAATTGTTAGACAATTAAAATAATATTCATACAGATGTCACAGCTTTTTAATATAATCTTAAAGAAGGATTTTGACAAAATATGTTATAATAACATATGTATTTATATCTTATGGCTTTAGGAGGAAAAAATGGGCAAAATCAAAATTTTTATAAGAAATTTTATGATCTTCACTTTATTATTATCCTTATCTTTTTCAAGTATTTCGTTATCTTATGCAAGTAATCAGGCTACTTATGTAAAAAATGCAGAAAGTTTAAAAGCTCTGGGTCTTTTCTTAGGAACCGACAAAGGTTTTGAACTGGACAGAAAAAGTACCAGGGCAGAAGCAGCAGTCATGCTGGTTAGATTATTAGGAGCAGAAAAGACCGCCGCAGAAGAATATAAGTCAAAGCCTCATCCTTTTGCGGATGTACCAGCCTGGGCAAGTCCAGCCGTTTCTTATTTATACAATAAAGGGTTGACTTTTGGTATTAGCGGCAATTTATATGGTGCAAAAGACGAGATTACTCCAGAGCAATATATGACTTTTTTATTAAGAGCCCTGGGTTATAGCGATAGAGATGGAGATTTTCATCTAAATAATGTTTTAGATTTTGCACATCATATTGGCATGATTAATGACAGTGAATTATCTTTATTAAAAGCTAAAGAAAAAACAGGTGTTTTAAGAGATTATATTGTGATGATGTCCTATAATTGTCTTTTTACAAAAATGAAAAATGAAAATAAAAGCTTATTGATTCATTTGGCTGAAAAAGGGGTTATTTCGAATAATAAATTAAAAGCAGCAGCCAGGATAGACAGTCAGTTAAAACAGTTATTAATGGAGGAAGCCTATCTTGATGAAAATAATGAAGGAAATAAAATTGAAAATAGTATAGAAGGAGAAGTAAGAGGTGTTTGGATTTCTTATTTAGAATTGCAAAATATATTCCCTAATAAGACAGAAGCACAATTTAAAGAAAGTATAAGAAAGATGTTCAGAAATATAAAAGATGCAGGTTTAAATACTGTTTTTGTTCAGGTCAGACCTTTTGGAGATGCCATTTATCCTTCTTCTTATTTCCCCTGGTCCTATATTATTTCAGGAACAGAAGGGGTAAATCCTTATTACGACCCTCTTGAAATTATGGTAAACGAAGCCCATTTACAGGGCTTAAAAATTGAAGCCTGGATTAATCCTTACCGAATCAGGAATAATAATAAGCCTTTAAGTGCTGATAATAAAGCTTTAGAGTGGTTAAATGACGGCAGCAACCGGGTGATAAAAATAAACAGTGGTATTTATTATAATCCTGCAAGCAAAGATGTCCAAAATCTAATTGTTAAAGGTATTGAAGAAATTATTCAAAATTATGACGTGGACGGTATTCATTTTGATGATTATTTCTATCCGACTACGGATATGAGTTTTGATGCAGCAGACTATCAAAAGTATTTGCAGGAAGGAGGATATCTCAGTCAGGCGGGATGGAGAAGGGAAAATGTCAATCAATTAGTAAGAGAAGTTTATAAGACCATTAAAGCCTATGATCCTGATATAAAATTTGGTATAAGCCCTCAGGGTATTATAAGCCGTAATTATAATAATCAATATATTGATGTCGAAAAATGGCTTTCTAATTCTGGTTATATTGATTATATCTGCCCTCAGGTATATTTTGGTTTTAATCATTCTAATTATCCGTATGATAAGGTTGTCCAGGAATGGAATCAACTTATCAAAAATAGTGATGTTGATCTTTACATAGGGCTTGCAGCTTACAAATTAGGCCAGGAAGATGCCTGGGCAGGAAATGGAAAAAATGAATGGATTGGTACGAGCGATATTCTTTCAAGGATGATAGAAGAAGGAAGAAAAAGCAGTAACTATAAAGGTTTTATACTGTTCAGATATGATTCCTTATGGAATCCTTCTCAAAGCATAAAAGATCAGGTAGATGCAGAACGTATTCATTTAATAAATTGTTTAGATTAATTTTACTTGATAAATAAAAGAGCTGTTTCCTGACAGTTATTTGTCTTCAGGAACCAGCTCTTTTGCTTTTTGTTATTAAACAGTCCGAATGGGTCATTTGTGGAACGGCCAATTTTATATAAAGATTTCCCAAAGGTAAACGACCAGGATGCTGCATAGGGCAACAGTCATAAGACCTTTTTCAAAATAAGATAAAATCAGTGCCGTTATCATACCTGCCAGGGCTGAAGAAAGATGATTTGTAGAATAAAGAATATCAGGAAAAGTCATCGCAGCTAAAACGGCAAAAGGAACATAAGATAAAAAGGATAATATAAATTTTGATTTTATTTTTTTTCTAAAAATTGCAATGGGTAAAACCCTTGGGATATAGGTTACAATTGCCATAACAATGACCGCAGTAAAAGCGTAACTCATAATTCTTCTTCTCCTTTAGGAAATAATAAAGCTCCAATTGCAGAAGCAACAATGGTAGCAATAATAATTCTAAAGCCACTGGAAATTTGATTGATATAAGGTAACCACTTTAAGATTGAACTAATAAAAATTCCTATTATAGTAACGATTAGAGGTGCTTTGGATTTTTTTGATGGAGGAACAACTAAAGCAATAAACATGGCATAAAGGGCAATACCCATCGCACTTTGAACTTGTTCTGGCAGTACTGAGCAAGTCACAGCCCCTGCGGCAGTTCCTAAAACCCAGCCAGCAAAGGGCCCTGATATCAGGCCAATCATATAAGAAAAGGTGAGTTCGTTTTTTTCAAGGGAAGCAAGGGCAAAGGTCTCATCTGTTATTCCAAAAGCAATAATAGAGCGGTATAATAAAGTCATATTTGATTTTATTTTTTGAGACAAGGATAAAGACATTAACATATAACGGATGTTGATAACGAAAGTTGTCAAAGCAATTTCTATAATAGGTGCATTAGCAATAATTAAGTTTGTTCCAGCAAACTGTCCTGCCGAGGTCAGATTGGAAAACGAAATAAATATGGCAAGCCAGACAGGAATTCCTCCATTGACTGCAATTAAACCAAAAGTAAAGGATACCGGGAAGTATCCTAAAGCAATAGGAACACCTGCTTTAAATCCTTTCGAAAAATCCGAATTCATAGAACTTCTCCCCAATTTCTAATAATCAATGAGTTTATTATATATCATTAAGATAAATAGTCAATATTTTATTCATTAAATGTAATTTAAATCACAGAATCAAACAGAGTAAGGGTTTATAATTAAATCAAGAAATAAAGGAGGAATAAGTTATGATAAGAAAAATTGTTCATATTGATGAAGATAAATGCAACGGCTGTGGTTTATGTGTGGATGCATGTCATGAAGGCGCCATTGAACTGATTGATGGCAAGGCAAGACTGGTATCAGATGAATATTGTGACGGATTGGGAGATTGTTTGCCTGCATGCCCGGTAGGAGCAATAGAAATTATTGAAAGAGAAAGTCAGGCTTATAATGAAGAATTGGTGAATCAAAAAATGGCCGAAAGAGAAAAGCTTAAAAAAGCACAAATGCCCTGTGGTTGTCCAGGAACCATGGCAAAGACCATTCAAAGAAAGCCAGCCGTTGTTAAAGAAAAAAATGAAGTTAAAGATGAAGCTAAAGTTGAACTTCAATCTCAGTTAATGCAGTGGCCGGTACAGTTAAGTTTAATTAATCCGGATGCGACCTATCTGGATCATCCTCACTGGCTGATTGCAGCAGATTGTACGGCATATGCTTATGGTAATTTCCATGAGGATTTTATAAAGAATCATATTACCATGATTGGCTGTCCTAAGTTAGATGATGTCAATTACTATACTGAAAAACTGACAGAAATTTTATTAAAACATGACCCACAAAGCATTACCGTGGTCAGAATGGAAGTGCCTTGCTGCACAGGGATTGCCGCAGCTGTAAAAAAAGCTATGCTTAATGCTGAAAAGATTGTTAATTACAGAGAAGTGATTATTAGTACATCTGGTGAAATAAAATAAGTTGCACATATTCTGTGCAACTTATTTTTTATGTTAAGATAGATTGAAACCTATTATAATTTGTGTTAGGATTGAGTATGATATATATAATATGAGCTAAGAATAGGAAGATATACTATAAGGAGGACGGCTGTTAATGGAGTCTAATAAAAAACAAATAAATGAAGATCATTCTAATTTTATTCATGACATCATTGATAAAGACTTAGCAGAAGGTGTGGTTAAAAAGGTTCATACACGTTTCCCTCCGGAACCCAATGGCTATTTACATATTGGACATGCAAAGGCAATCTGGCTTGATTTTAGTACGGCTGAAAAATATGGTGGTCTTTGTAATTTAAGATTTGATGATACCAATCCGACAGCAGAAGATGTAGAATATGTAGAATCCATTAAAGAAGACGTAAGATGGCTGGGTTACGACTGGGGTGACAGACTTTATTATGCTTCCTGGTACTTTGACCAGCTTTATGAATATGCGATAGAACTGATTAAAAAGGGTAAGGCTTATGTGGATGATTTAACTGCCGAAGAAATCAGGGAATACAGGGGCACTTTAACTGAGCCGGGAAAAGAAAGTCCTTACAGAAACCGTTCAGTAGAAGAAAATCTGGATTTATTTATCAGAATGAAAAACGGGGAATTTCCTGATGGCTCCAGGGTACTCCGGGCTAAAATTGATATGGCTTCTCCTAATATGAACATGAGAGACCCTGTCATTTACCGTATTGCTCATGTAAAACATCATAATACAGGTGATAAATGGTGTATTTATCCCATGTACGACTTTGCCCATCCTTTATCAGATGCTATTGAAGGGATTACACATTCCATTTGTACTTTAGAATTTGAAGACCATAGGCCTTTATATAATTGGTTTTTGGAAGCCCTTGAAATTGAAAACCGTCCTAAACAAATCGAGTTTGCAAGGCTTGAAGTTTCTAACATGGTAACCAGTAAGAGAAAACTCCGTAGTTTAGTTGAAGAAAAAATTGTAGACGGTTGGGATGATCCCCGTATGCCTACAATTTCAGGTTTAAGAAGAAGAGGCTACACGCCTGAAGCCATAAAAGATTTTTGTCAAAAAACTGGTGTTGCTAAAAATAAAGGTGTAGTAGACATCTCATTTTTAGAGCATTGTATCCGTGAAGACTTAAAACTTAAAAAACCAAGAATTATGGCTGTTTTAGATCCTCTTAAGGTGGTTATCACCAATTATCCGGAAGGACAAGTTGAAATGCTGGATGTTGAAAATAATGCTGAAAATCCAGAAATGGGAACAAGACAAGTTCCTTTTTCCAGAGTAATATACATTGAGAGAGAAGATTTTATGGAAGATCCACCAAAGAAATTCTTCCGTTTATCCCCTGGCAAGGAAGTAAGATTAAAGAATGCATATTTTATTAAATGTGAAAAAGTCATTAAGGATGAAAAAACAGGAGAAATTATCGAACTTCACTGTACTTATGATCCGGAAACCAAAAGTGGAAGCGGTTTTTCGGGAAGAAAAGTAAAAGGAACCATTCATTGGGTTTCAGCAGAACATGGAGTTCCGGCAGAAGTAAGATTATATGACCATCTGTTTATAGAAGATGAACAGACAGGAGAATTAGTTATTAACCCTGACTCTTTAAAGGTATTAAAAAATTGTCTCATTGAACCTTCCATAAAAGAGGCTAAGAAAGGGGACCAATTCCAATTTTTACGTCATGGTTATTTTTGCATAGATACGAAAGATACAACGGATGAAAAGCTTGTATTTAACCGGATAGTTTCTTTGAAAAGTTCATGGAAATAGTAAGCTTAAAAACAAGCGGTTTATCATTTAAAATCGCTTGTTTTTTTATTGCAAAGTGAAAAAAATTTTCTTGTAAAAATAAAAATGAAAAAATTTTTCTTTTTTCTATTGACATCTAATTCGACAAAATATACAATGTAATTACAAGATATTACGTACCGGTCGACAAAATATACAAAATAGGTATAATAATTGGATATTATTAGATAATAATCAATATTAAAGAATGTGGGAGGATAACATGGCACGCATTAGAAAATTCCGGCAAAATAACATGGAGAGGCAATTACCTGGTTCAAAGAAATCTTTCCCTTACATGCTCAATATCCCGATGTTTTTATATTTGGCATGTGTATTATTTATGCCAATGATATGGGGGATTTCTTTGAGCTTTACCGATAAGGCGATTGGAGGAGAGGCAAGCTTTATTGGATTAGGTAATTACATTAAATTGATTAATGATAAGGAATATTTATTATCTTTATGGAAGACGCTTCAATTTGCTTCAATCTCACTATTGTTTAAGTTGCTTTTAGGGGTTTTAATGGCAGTCGTTCTAAATGTTGAATTTAAAGGCAGAAACATTGCAAGAGCTTTATTATTGATACCATGGACTCTTCCGAATGTTGTAGCAGTATTAAATTGGAAATGGTTATTTGCTTCAACAGGAGGAATTATAAATCACATTTTAAAATTGGTTGGAATCATTGATAAAGATATTGTCTGGTTTGGAACAGCAGGATTAGCATTAGCGACAATCATTGTAGCCAATGTATGGCGAGGAACTCCTTTCTTTGGGATATCAATCCTGGCAAAGTTACAGACGATTTCCAAAGATTATTATGAAGCAGCAGATATTGACGGGGCAAAGGTATGGCAAAAATTCTTTTATATTACCCTTCCCTCTATCATGGATACCATTTTCTTGACAACTCTGATGTCCAGTATTTGGACCATTAACGAATTTGAAACGGTTTGGTTGTTGACTGGAGGAGGACCTAATGGTCAAACCCAGGTAATGAATGTCTATAGTTATAAAACAGCTATGGCAAGCATGCAGATTGGACGGGGTATAGCGGTTTCAGTGTTAGCAATGCCCGTATTCTTATTGATTATTAGTTTGATAACGAAAAAATCCCTTGCGGATGAGAAAATGTAAGGAAGGTGAGAAATATGCAGAATAAATTAGTGACCATTCTACACCGGATAACTGTAGCGTTATTCTTAATTATTGCTCTGTTTCCTATATATTGGATGCTTAATACTTCATTAAAAACACAGGGTGAAGTTTATAGCAAGATACCTACCTTCCTGCCAAAAAATCCAACATTAAATAACTTTAAGTATTTAATTTTTGAAACACCTTTTATGAATGCATTAAAAAACAGCTTCTTAGTAGCGCTTGTTGTAACCGTTTTGTCAATTATCATTGCTTATCCGACAGCGTATTCAATATCGCGCTTAAAATTTAAAGGAAGAAATACCTTTGCGAAAGTTATATTGTTTTGCTACCTGCTGCCTTCCTCGGTGTTATATATACCTTTGTACATTTTTGTATCCAGAGTGGGCTTATCAGATAACATAATGGGTTTAATGCTTATATACCCGACTTTTACACTTCCTTATGTCGCCTGGATTTTAATCCCTCACATATCCTCAATACCATATGACATTGAGGAGGCTGCATTGGTAGATGGTTGCAGTAAATTTAAAATCATGTATCAGATTATTTTTCCTTTAACGATACCAGGAGTTATTTCGACAGCTATTTTTGCTTTTGCTATGTGTTGGGGTGAGTATTTGTACGCATTAGTAAATATAACAGATACTCAGGCAAAGACGTTCCCATTGATTATAGCAGGATTGATTTATGGTGACTTATATCCCTGGGGACAGATAATGGCAGGTTCCATAATAGGATGTATTCCAATACTTATTATTTATATCGCTTCATCGAGATTTTTAACGGGCGGTGCAACGGCCGGAGGCGTAAAAGGTTAAACAATTTCTGTGGTATAAATTTTCCGGCAATATACGATAAAGACTTAAATATATTGCAGGAAATTTATATAAAAGTTTTATAAAAAATAAAAGATTTTTAAAACTTTAGGAGGGATCTCATGAAGAAAAGGCTAGTTTCAATTCTTTTAATGGTTGCTTTACTGGTTTCTCTTTCAGCCTGTGGTGGGGGCAAAGATAACGCAGGTCAGACGGGTGAAAATACTGGTGGAAGCAATACTAGTCAAGGTGAGTCAAAGACTCAGGGTAAGCAACTAACGGTTTGGCTGGAAAAAGTTTTTAGTGATGATGCTAATGCAGAACTGCAAAAGAGAGTTCAGCAATTTGCAGATGAGAGCGGAATTGATGTTAAATTTGAACTTTTAGCGGCTACAGATTTTGTGCCCAAATTGAATGCTGCAATTGAAGCAGGAACAAATGTTCCGGATGTTACTTTAACTTCTGGGGCAATTACAAGAGTTTTAAACTATTATCCTAATATTCCTAACTTAGATGTAACAGGTTTAGTAGATGAAATTCATGCAAACAGACCATATTTTGAATCTATTCGTGAAGGTTCAAAAATTGAAGGTGTAAATTACTTTGTTCCTTTTTATAGTTCTTCAACTTTGATGTTTATCCGTAAAGATAAATTAGAAGAAAAAGGCATTACAAAATATCCTACAACCTGGGAAGAAGTATTTGAAGTAGCAGAAGCAGTATCAGATCCTAAAAATGGTTTTTATGGTTTGGGTATTGGTTGTGGTCCTACAGATGAAGACTGTGAAAATACATTCCGTATGATTATGTGGAATAACGGGGCTTATGTCTTTAATGAAGATGGTACAGCAGCCATTAACAGTGAAAAAGCAAAAGAATTAATTAAAAAATATGCTGAAATGTATGGAAAAGAAATCATACCACCGTCAGCTTCAACCTGGGATCCAGGTGGAAATAACAGCACATATTTAATGGGCGAATCAGCAATCGTATTTAATGCACCTACGTTATATAATGCATTAAAAGGAGACGAAGCATATAAAGAAATACTTGAAAATACAGTAGCTTTAGCACCTCCTGCAGGAACAGATAACTCAGTGGTTATGGAATTCATCAGCGGCTTTGCTATAATGAACACCTGTAAAGATGTAGAATCTGCGGAAAGTTTCATTAAATATATGTTAGATGCTGAATGGTACGATGAATACTTCAAAATTACTGCACCAGTATTTGCACCAATATTCCAGGATGTAGAAAACGATGAATTTTGGGCAGAAGGTATCAATCAACAAGTAGTTAATTATGCTAAAAACGCTTCTGGTTACTATGGATATCCTGTAAAGAGTATTGAAGGCAGAGTGACTGCTGCTAAACATTATTTTACTTACCCTGTTGCAGAATTACTCAACTCTGTTGTTACAGGAACAAAAACAGTAGATGAAGCAGTTGAAAAAATGGAAGCAGATATAAAGCAAATTAGTTCAGAAATAAAGTAAAATGAATGCTTTTATTTCCAGAAGGAGAAAAACCGACATGAGTAAGAAGGTATGGGTAAATATTGATCCTCAAAAAGTCGATGTGTCATATTTGGAAAAGCGTTTAAAAGATAGTGGCTTTGAGGTGATTTATAAAGTCGTTCTTGCTGATGATGAAGCAGGGACAATTGAAATGGGGAATAGTGTTGATGCAGTGGTAAGTGTTTTTGAACGATGGAATGAAAGAACACTTCCGGCTGTACGCGGACATCTAAAGTTTATTCAGAGATATGGTGCAGGTATTGATAATATTAATCTTAAAGCTGCTAATGAGGCTGGAATACCTGTTGCAAATGTACCAGGAGCTAATTCCGCCGCAGTAGCGGAAATTGCCCTGCTGCATATATTAAATTTAGGAAGACGTTTTAAGACAGTTATAGATGATACAAAAAAAGGTCTTTGGCCTTGTGCTATAACTGGAAATGAACTAGATGGAAAAGTAGTTGGTTTAGTTGGCTTCGGGAATATTGCAAAACAATTAGCCAGAATGCTTTCCGGTTTTGATGTAAAAATCCTTGTCTATGATTCTTATGCGCAAGCAGATACAAACCAATATGATGTGAAGGTTGTTCATTCTATAGAAGAGATATTCTTACAAAGTGATATTGTAAGTCTTCACGTACCTCTAAATGATGAAACAAGAGGAATGATTGACAAAAGATTGTTAAATCTTATGAAACCTTCAGCGTATCTGGTGAATACTTGCAGGGGTGCTGTTATCAATGAAGCAGATTTAATTGAAGCCTTACGGGAGAAAAAGATCCGCGGGGCAGGGCTGGATGTATTAAGTTTAGAACCCCCAAGTTTGGACAATCCTTTATTATCTATGGACAACGTATTTGTTACGTCTCATATGGGGGCTGAAACAGCTGAATCCGGTTTACGTTCACAAAAAATTATGGCCGATACAATCGAAGCTTTCTTTTCAGGAAAGATTCCTGCCAATTTAATGAACAAAGAAATAGTAAAAGAGGGATATCATGAGTAGACTAGACAAATATAGAGGAATTTTCCCGGCATTTTATGCTTGCTATGATGATAATGGGGATGTCAGTCCTGAACGTACCAGGCTGTTTACCCAATATCTGATTGATAAAGGGGTTAAAGGCTTGTATGTTTGTGGAAGTTCAGGAGAATGTATTTATCAAAATGTAGAAGAAAGAAAAATAATTCTTGAAAACGTCATGGAAGTTGCAAAAGGGAAAATTAGCATCATTGCTCATATTGCTGCACCATCTACCCGGGACAGTATTGAGCTTGCAAAACACGCAGAAAAATGTGGGGTAGATGCTGTAGCAGCAATTCCCCCCATCTATTTTAGGTTACCTGAATATGCTATTGAAAAATATTGGAATGACATGATTGATGCAACAGATTTAGACTTTGTTATTTACAACATTCCAGGAACAACAGGTTATGCCTTGACTTTAGATTTATTTAAGAGGATGATTAAGAATAAAAAAGTGATAGGTATCAAAAATTCCTCCATGCCTACACAAGATATTCAGATTTTCAAAGCAGCGGGTGGAGAAGATTTTATTGTCTTTAATGGTCCAGATGAGCAATTTGTAGCTGGCAGAGCAATTGGCGCAGACGGAGGTATTGGCGGTACTTACGCAGTGATGCCTGAATTGTTCATAAAAGCAGATGAATTAATACGCTCAGGTGACTTTGTTACTGCAAAAGAAATTCAATATGAGATCAACAAAGTTATTTTTGCAATGCTTTCTTGTCATGGAAATTTATATTCTGTTGCAAAAGAAATATTAAGAATTCAGGGTATAGATATTGGTGAGGCGAGATTACCGCTGCCAAGGTTTACCGAAGATGATTTACCAACCATTCATCAATGTGTTGAAATCATCGAAAAAGCGAAAAAGAAATTTTGTTAATAACAAAATAGCCTTAAATATTTTCAATAAAATTTGGATGAATAAATAATCATTATTAAAATGAGAATTAGTGTTTTCGCATCTAATTCATGTATGATATGAATTCTATTTAAATGTTCTTATCACGGCAAGCTTCTTGATAAAATATTTAGATTGAGAAAGTGAAGACAAAGGTTCTTCCTTTCTCATTCTTATTATTCAGTTATTATATTTTTTTGATGGATAAGAATAAATCGATAAGGGTAAAAAAATGTTATATATGATACAATTTTTATATGATATTATATATTTAAATAGATGGACATAGGAGTCTTTAGATAGTAGGTGAGATATGGTGAGTGATAGTGTGCTGAACAGAATAAAAGGAGGTTTAATTGTTTCCTGCCAGGCTTTAAATGATGAACCTCTTCATAGTTCATATATTATGTCCCGCATGGCCTATGCAGCCATGTTAGGCGGTGCTGTAGGAATAAGAGCAAATACCGTTGAAGATATTCAGGAGATCAAGAAACTTGTTCATTTGCCCATTATTGGAATTATAAAGAGGATATATGAAGATAGTGATGTTTATATTACACCTACTTTAGAAGAAGTAGATGCTCTTGTAAACTGTGGCGTAGAAATTATTGCAATGGACGCAACTTTTCATTTGCGCCCCAAATCACAAAGTATAGATGAATTTTTTACAGAAGTGAGAAAAAAATATCCCAATCAATTATTTATGGCGGATTGCGCAACTTACGAAGAAGGCATGCATGCAGTTCAATTGGGATTTGACATTGTTGCGACTACATTGTGTGGTTATACTTCTGAAACAAAAGATGTTAAACTTCCCAATTATGATTTAATGAGAAAACTGGTAAGAGATTCTGGGAAACCTGTTATTGCTGAAGGAGGCATATGGAGCCCGGAGCAATTAAAGATGGCCTTTGAAACAGGAGTGTTTGCTGCTGTTGTTGGAACTGCTATTACCCGGCCTATGGATATTACCAAAAGATTTGTAGAAGCAATTAAAAATGAGTGAGGAGTAGAAAATATGCCAAATAATGATTTTCTATTAAGCATACAATCCCATTATCATCAATTTACTAAGGCTGAAAAAAAGGTAGCTGATTATGTATTAAGAAATCCAAAAAAAGTATTGTTCATGTCTATAACTGATCTGGCGGATGCGTGTGATGTGGGTGATACCAGTGTATTCCGCTTTTGCCGTACGATGAAATTACGGGGTTACCAGGAATTCAAAATGCGTCTTTCATTGAGTATAAAGACAGATAATAAAGAAACCGAAGAGTTGGAATCGGATGTTACGCCAGATGATAGTTTTGCAACTTTAGCGCAAAAGGTTTTAAAATCCAATATAGATGCTATCAATGAAACTTATTCTCTTTTAAATCCTGAGGAGTTTATTCGTTGTATGGACTATTTTGAAGCAGCAGAAAATGTATATTTTTTCGGGGTTGGCTCTTCAATGCTGACGGCTATGGAAGCTATGGATAAATTTTTACGTATAACACCAAAAGTTCACTGTATTCCAGATTCTCATATGCAGTCCATGGTAGCAAGTATGCTTACAGAAAAAGATTTGGCCATTATTATTTCATACTCTGGTTCAACTAAAGACAGTATCCATGTTGCAAAAACTGCAAAACAGGCGGGAGCTAAGGTCATATGCATTAGCAGATTTATAAAATCCCCGCTGACGGGTTATGCAGATATAACAATTCTTTGCGGTGCTAATGAAAGCCCTTTACAAGGCGGTTCAACTTCAGCTAAAATGTGTCTTTTGTATATTATAGATTTAATGTATATGGAGTATTATCGCAGGAACTATGATATTAGCTTTGAAAACAATCAGAAGACGATGAGTTCTGTTTTAGAAAAATTATACTAAGATCAATAGTGATTTTAGAGGTGAAAAATGAAGATATTAGCTTTGGACATTGGTGGAACAGCTATTAAAATTGGTCTTATCAATAAAAATGGAGAAATCATTGAAAGAAGAGAAGTTCCTACCTTAGCAAAAGAAGGTGGGGAGGCTTTAATGAATAAAATTTTAAAGCTTATTGGAGAATACGGTTGCATTGACAGGATAGCGGTTAGTGCTTCAGGACAAGTGGATCCACAGGAAGGAAAAATCATTTTTGCAACGGATAATATTCCTGGATGGACAGGAATGGAAATTAAAAAGCGAATAGAAGAAAGATATAATATAGCGACAGTTGTAGAAAATGATGTCAACGCAGCGGCTATTGGTGAAGCATATTATGGAGCTGCTGAAGGGTTTGAAAATTTTTTATGCCTGACTTATGGAACAGGCATTGGTGGTGCAATTGTAGAAAAAGGGGAAATTTACAGAGGATGCTTTAATTCTGCCGGAGAATTTGGGCATATTATTACCCATGCAAATGGAAAAGATTGTACTTGTGGGTCGAAAGGATGTTATGAAGTTTATGCCTCTACAACTGCTCTTGTTAGAGAGGCTAAAGAAAAATTAGCTATAGAGAATGTAAACGGAAAAAAAATCTTTCAGTATCTTAGCCAAGGTAACGATGAGGTAAAAGAAATTGTTGATAATTGGTTGAATGAGATCATTATTGGCTTAGTAAGTTTTGTTCATATATTTAATCCTTCTTTAATTGTTTTAGGAGGGGGAATTATGTCACAAAATTATATCATAGAATATCTCCGTAAACATTTAGCTAAATCCGTTATGCCCAATTTCAGGAAGGTAAAATTAGTACAAGCCCGTTTGGGTAATGATGCAGGGATATTAGGGGCTGCGCATATAGCAATGAAGCTTTAGAGAAGGATATGATTTTTCATGTCCTTTTTTTGTTAACTGCTTCAATTTACTTTATTATCCTAATTTTAATAAAAGTATATTCTGGTGGAAGGATTATTTTTGTTGAAAAAGATTATAATAAAAACTAAACAAAATGTTCATTAGGAGGTAAAGATATGAAGTGTTTATATAATGGAAAGTTAATCATTAAAGGCAGATTATATGAGAAAAAAGCAATTCTTTTCGATGAAAAAATTATTGATATTATTAATGAAGAAGAAATTCATCATATCAGTAACCTGGAAAAAATAGATGCCAGGGGTTGCTATATTTCTCCAGGTTTTATGGATATACATATTCATGGTTATGATGGTTTTGATACCATGGATGCAACAGAAGAAGCCTTAGAAACCATAAGCCGGGGAATAGCAGGAAACGGCGTAACCTCTTTTCTTCCGACGACGATGTCGATGCCTAAAGAAAATATAATTCAGGCTTTGAACACCATAAGAAAAATAAGAGAAAAGGGCACTTCTGGAGCTGAGATTTTAGGAGCTCATGTTGAGGGTCCTTTCATCAATAAAAAATTTCATGGCGCACAAAAAAAAGAGTACATTATTCCTTTTGACTGTGATATAATTAACGATTATAAAGATGTTATATCATTAATGACAATCGCACCTGAACTAGAGGGAGCTTTAGATTTTATTAAAGAGGTTAAAAGAAAAAGCAACATTGTATTATCAATGGGACATTCCGCTGCTACTTTTGAAGAAGCCCTGGAGGGAATCGCTTATGGCATATGTCATGTAACACATTTGTTTAATGCTATGTCTGGCCTTCATCATCGCAATCCCGGCGTGGTTGGTGCTGCATTAACCACAAATGTCAGTTGCGAAATTATAGCGGATGAAATTCATATTCATCCGGATCTATTTTCTGTAATACTTAAAGCAAAAGGTTTAGATGGTATTGTACTGGTAACGGATTGCATGTCTGCGGGCGGCAAAGAAGATGGCGTGTATGAATTGGGAGGCCAGAAGGTATTTGTTAAAGATAAAGAAGCAAGATTAGAAGATAATACTTTAGCGGGGAGTGTCCTTAAATTAAATCATGCCATATATAATCTTTATAAACGTACAAATTACAGCATCCCTCAGTTAGTTCAACTGGTTAGCATAAATCCAGCCAGAGTTTTAGGACTTGAATCTGTAAAAGGAACACTTGATATTGGAAAAGATGCAGATATTACCGTATTTGATGAAAAGATAAATATTCTTATGACGATTGGAAAGGGGAAAATAATTTATGCAATATAAATTAAATAATATGCAGATTTATATTGAAGAAAATTATGAAAAAATGAGTAAACAAGCCGCTTATTTATTAGCAAGTCAAATACGCCTGAAAAGTCAGAGTGTTATTGGATTGGCTACTGGAGGGACTCCGGTTGGTATGTATAAAGAACTGGTTCGTATGCATAAGGAAGAAGGCTTGGACTTTTCTCAAATTACCAGTTTTAATTTGGATGAATATTGCCCTATTTCAAGAGATAACCCACAAAGTTACTATTATTATATGATGGATAATTTATTCAATCATGTGAATATCAAGCCGGATAAAATCAATATTCCTAATGGAAATGCAGAAGATATCGAAGCAGAATGTAAGAGCTATGAGAAAAAGATTATGGATGCCGGTGGCATTGATTTTCAGGTATTAGGGATTGGAAACAACGGTCATATTGGCTTTAATGAACCAGATGATAAATTTGAAGCATTTACACATCTAGTTCATTTAGATGAAGGGACTATTCAAGCTAATTCAAGATTTTTCAATTCCATTGATGAAGTACCAAGAAGGGCAATAAGCATGGGCATAAAAACAATTATGTTAGCAAAGAAGATTATGTTGTTAGCCAATGGAAAGAATAAAGCACCAATTATTAAGGAAACCATTTTTGGTGAGATTACACCAAAGGTTCCGGCTTCTGTTTTGCAGTTTCATCCAGATGTTACTTTTATTCTTGACGAAGAAGCAGCATCGGAAATTATTCCATTACTTAAATAGGAGCAGCTAAGGGCTCCTATTTTTTATAATTAATAGTTTTATAACATTAAATATTTTAAATGAATACATAGAAAAATAGTTCCTGTACAAAATAAAATTGATTATTTATGCAAAGGAGCTATTTTTTATGATAAAAGAAAAATCTAATTCTTATTGGATTACTTCTACAAAAAGAACGGCTTATCCTGAACTTACTGAAGAGATATCTGTTGATGCAGCCATTATAGGCGGAGGCATGGCAGGAATTAGTTGTGCTTACTACTTAAAAAATGAAGGTTTAAAAGTTTGTATTATTGACAGAAAAAGAATCTTAGAAGGGGTAACGGGACATACTACTGCAAAAATTACGGCTCAGCATCATTTGATATATGATTCTCTTATTAGTGATTTTGGTATCGAAAAGGCCAGCCAGTATGCAGAGGCTAATTTATGGGCTATAGAAGAAATTGATCGGATAATCAGTGAAAACCACATCAATTGTGATTTTATAAGGCAGCCGGCATTTGTTTATACCCAGTCTGATGAATATATCGAAAAGATAGAAAAGGAATTAAGGGCTGCAGAACAAATAGGGATTCATGCTTCTTTTGAAAATGAATTGCCTTTACCCTTTTTTGTTAAGGCAGCAATAAAATTCGATAATCAAGCTCAATTTCATCCTAGAAAGTTTTTGCTTTCATTGGCAGAAAAACTTGTCAATGAGGGCGTTTTAATCTATGAAAATACCAGGATGAAGGACATATCCGATGAAAATCCTTATAGGGTTATTACGGATAAAGGAGAGATAAAAGCCAAATATGTAATTATTGCTTCTCATTTTCCAGTCTATGATCATTTGGCTTTTTATTTTGCCAGAATGTATCAGTCAAGAACTTATGCCTTAGGACTAAAAATAAAAGAAAAATTTCCTGGGGGCATGTATCTTTCTGCTGAAAGCCCCAGCAGGTCTTTGCGAGCCCAGCCTACTGAAGAAGGAGAGCTTGTTCTTTTGGTAGGAGAAGAACATAAAACCGGTCAGCCTCAGGAAACGAAAAGCTATTATGAGGCTTTAAAAAAGTTTGCCTGTGAAAATTATGATGTAGAATCAATTCCATATCACTGGTCTACTCAAGATTGTATGCCCCTGGATAATATCCCTTATATAGGACGCATTAAGGATGGTGTGGAAAACATGTTTGTTGCTACAGGATTTAAAAAATGGGGCATGACACACAGCATCATATCTGGTCTGATAATAAAAGATTTGATTATTAACCGGGACAATTCCTGGATTGAATTATATAATCCTTCGAGATTTACTTTGAAACAGTCTTTTAAAAAGTTTTTTGAGGTCAATTTGGATGTTGCCAAGGAATTGGTTTCGGGTAAATTAGAAATACCTGAAAATAGCTTAAAGGATTTAAAAAATGAAGAAGGCGTTGTCATTGATATTGAAGGCAGAAAAGTGGGTGCCTATAAAGATAATAAAGGAGAAGTATATTTAGTGGATACAACTTGTTCTCATTTAGGATGCGAATTAAAATGGAATGATGCAGAAAAGTCATGGGACTGCCCTTGCCATGGTTCCAGATTTACTTACACAGGAGAAGTGATCCAGGGACCTGCAGTAAAAAATTTGCAAAGGTTAAATTAAAAACTTTATATATTTATTTTACTAACGCCATAATAATGTGATATAATGTTGAAATTAAATAATTAATAGAAATATAGAAATTAGGGGGAAATCTATGAGTGATTTAATCATACCAAAAAATTATCATTCTTATTTGTCGGTGCGTGAAACCGTAAAAGCGATCAAAGCATTAAAAGATTTTTTTGAACAGGCACTGGCAAAAGATTTAAATTTAGCTAGAGTATCTGCACCCCTATTTGTAAAAAGTAAAACCGGATTAAATGACAATCTGAGTGGTATTGAAAAAGCGGTTTCATTTGAAGTAAAAGGAATAGGCGGAGAAACGGTTGAGATTGTTCATTCCTTAGCTAAATGGAAAAGAATGGCTCTCAAAAAATATAATTTTGCTGTTGGTGAAGGTCTTTATACAGATATGAATGCCATAAGAAAAGATGAAGATATGGATAATCTTCATTCAATCTATGTGGATCAGTGGGATTGGGAAAAAGTTATAAGAAAAGAAGATAGAAATATAGAGACCTTAAAAGAAATTGTCGAAAGAATTTATGGTGTATTTCAAAAGACAGAAAAACTTATTTCAGACTTATATCCTGATATTAAACCGATTTTACCTGAAAAAATTACTTTTATTACAACTCAGGAATTAGAAGACAGGTATCCTGATTTGTCTCCGAAACAACGGGAAGATGCGGTGACTAAAGAATATGGAGCAGTCTTTTTAATAGGAATCGGAGATAAATTAAATTCTGGCCAAAAACATGACAGCCGTTCTCCGGATTATGATGACTGGAGATTGAACGGAGACATTCTTTTTTGGTATCCTGTTTTAGAAAAGACAATGGAAATGTCTTCAATGGGTATCCGGGTGGATGAAGATGCCCTTCTCAGGCAATTGCAAATTGCTGGTTGTGAGGAAAGAAAAGAATTGGAATTTCACCAACAACTGCTTAAGGGAGAGTTGCCTTATACGGTTGGAGGCGGCATAGGGCAATCCAGATTATGCATGTTCTTTTTAAGAAAAGCCCACATTGGAGAGGTGCAAACTTCAGTATGGCCAGATGATATGATAAAAATTTGTAAAGAAGCAAATATCTTTTTATTATAAAATAAAGAAAAACTTTGAAATTGACGATGATAATATAAATTTTTATGATTAATTTTCAGGAAGGAGTAGTTCATATGAAATTTGATACCGTTAAAGAGCTTTATACTAACACAGATGATTATGCAGACAGTACGGTAACTGTAGGTGGCTGGGTAAGAACAATACGTAGTTCGAAGACCTTTGGTTTTATTGAACTCAATGACGGTACATTTTTTAAAAATATTCAAATTGTATTTGAGGACAATTTAGATAATTATATAGAGATTACAAAATTAAACGTGGGTGCTGCCCTGATTGTAGAAGGAACACTTGTTAAAACGCCTGAAGCAAAACAACCATTTGAAGTAAAAGCAACAAAGATTGTCATTGAAGGCAAATCAACACCTGAGTATCCGCTACAAAAAAAGAGACATTCTTTTGAATATTTAAGAACAATTGCTCATCTTCGTCCCAGAACCAATACTTTTTCTGCAGTATTTAGAGTAAGATCCTTAGCAGCTTATGCGATTCACCAGTTTTTCCAGGAAAGAGGATTTGTTTATGTACATACACCTATTATTACTTCAAGTGATGCCGAAGGTGCAGGACAAATGTTTAGGGTTTCAACCTTAGATTTAAACAACCTTCCTAAAGATGAAGAAGGTAAAGTAGATTTTAGAGAGGACTTCTTTGCTAAAGAAACGCATCTGACCGTTAGTGGCCAGCTTTCAGCGGAAGCTTATGCGATGGCTTTTAGAAAAGTATATACTTTTGGACCAACATTCCGGGCAGAAAATTCAAACACTGCAAGACATGCCGCAGAATTCTGGATGGTAGAACCGGAAATAGCTTTTGCAGATTTAAATGATATTATGGAATTATCCGAGGATATGCTCAAGTACATTATTCAATTTGTTATGGAGCATGCTCCGGCAGAAATGGAGTTCTTTAATAACTTTATTGAAAAAGATTTATTTGATAAATTAGTAAATATTGTTAATTCAGATTTTGCCCATATTACTTATACGGAAGCTATCGAATTATTAAAGAAGGCAGATGTTCAGTTTGATTATCCGGTTGAATGGGGTTGTGATCTTCAAACAGAACATGAAAGATATATCACGGAAAAGATATTTAATAAACCTGTATTTGTAACAGACTATCCAAAAGATATTAAAGCTTTTTATATGAGACAAAATGATGATGGAAAAACCGTTGCTGCCATGGACTTATTGGTTCCCGGAGTAGGAGAAATTATCGGTGGAAGTCAAAGAGAAGAAAGATATGATGTTCTTGAACAAAGAATTAAAGAATTAGGTATGAAAGAAGAAGAATATAAGTGGTATCTGGATACAAGAAAATATGGAGGTACCAGACATGCAGGTTTTGGTCTTGGGTTTGAGAGGGCAATAATGTACATTACAGGCATGACCAATATCAGAGATGTCATTTCTTTCCCAAGAACCGTTAAAAATGCTGACTTTTAAGATAATAAAAAGTTATTATATAATAAAAGCGTTTATCGGCTTAAATTGATGAGAAAACATTATAAAAATCAGACTGGTTTCAATCTATTCAGAAGATGAATTGATTGAAACCAGTTTTTTATTAAAAAAAGCAAATTTAGAAATATATTTTAAAATTCAATGAAAAGTAAATAGTTTTATAATTTTTATATAATATATTAATAAAAGAATTGATTTACAAATCCTTCAAATTATAATATACTAATTAAGAATTTAAAATAATTAGCAAATTTTGAGATTATAAAAATTAATAATATATTAATTAAACTTAATTTTCTTTTATTAATTCTCGTATTTTATTAATTTAAAATTATAAGTCAGATGGGTAATTATTTGAATGGAAAAAGAGGGAAAATATGCTTGAAAAGAATTATTTTTTTATGGGATTTTCTTTTACTTCAATCATTATGATCGTTATATTTATTCTTTTTAATACATCTTTTTTAGAAAAAGTAAGGATTTACGAAAATAAAGATGAGGCCTATGAGAGTATTAATAAATATATAATAGATGATGTTTATTACAATGCAAATCACTATTTTAACTGCGTTGGCAGTAATGAAGAATTGGATACAGAAATTCTTAAGCAAGCTATTGAGAAAAACAGTTCTCCTCCTTTTAAAATGAAACCCGTAGAAATGATAAAATATATTAAAGTAAAAAGAATCAAGCATTTTATTGGGAAGACCCCTTTATATACGGAATCAGACCTGTATATGCAAGAACTTATTATTGAGCTTATAGCCAGTTATGATCTTATCAATGAAATGTATAGCTATTATGAAAACAATGAATATGAACAGGATGATTTTGCTGCTGCAAAAGAGTTACACCAGGAATTAATTTATAAGATCAACAAGCTCTCTGATTTACTTGAAAAATTTAATCTGGCTTATCATAAAGAATATAACGAAAAAATAATCAGATGTCTTGAGGAATATAAAAGTAACGGTCATTTATCTAACTATTATGCTTACAGATGTTTAAACAGTGCCAATGAGATTAGAAGATATATGATAGAAAAAGGTTTTAGTCCTGAACGAAATGATTATATTTTGGGCTTTGATGAAGAAGAGTTTTCAAACCTGTGCAAAGCGTTCAGGACAGCTTGTAAAGAATACGAGCGATATATAAATGATTCTGAATCGATAAAAAGTGAAAGCAATTTTGTTTTTATATCTTCACCTGAATTAAGCCAGAGCCTTCAAAACATGGAAGATATTCTTCCATTGATTCCTGAAATAACAGTTGAACATGAGATGTATGAATCAAATAGGAAGTCGGCTATAGATGATATGTTTTTTGATTATTATGAACTGGCTGTCAGCGAATATTATAAAATTTTTGAGTAACTTATGGTGATTGTTCTGATAAAAATTCATCCGTCCTGCTTTTAATGAAGGGGTCTCCAACAATAATTAATATATCGCCTTCTTTAAACTCTGTGTAAGGACCTGGTGAGACAATCAGTTCGTCTTTTCTTTTTATGCCTACAATGGTTGCACCGGTATTTTGCCAGAAGTTTGTATCAATAATATTTTTCCCAATAACATGAGAGTTTTTTGGAATAGTGATTTCAATAGGGGTGATAAGATTGCTGTGTTTTAACCGGTCAGCATAATCGATAATTGTGTTAATTTTTGCTTCAATTTCTTCTTCGATTCTTTTCTTTTCTTCTACGAGTTTTTTAATGCCAACTTTTAGCTCATCAATGCTTTCTTTTTGCTTAAAGCGTTCCATGAACCGATAAGCTTTTTCTTTTGATTTGACATATATACCACTTCCCTGGTTTACGGTTACGACCTCCATATCTTCAAGAAGTCTCATAGCTCTTCTTATGGTTTCAGGTGACACATTATATTCCCCTGCTAAGGTAGAACGACCTCTTAATTTTTCTTGTTCGTCAAATTCGCCCTTATATATTCTTGCTGCCATATCCACAGCTATTTTCATATATTCCGGGAGTACAATTCTATTACTCATAGGATTCACCTCTGATAAGTGATATAAATCTATAATAGTATTTTATCATATAGAAGTATTTTTGTAACAAAAGAATAGAATAATTACAGAAAAGATATTATTTCTAAAATTTAATAAGTTATTTAATAATTATGCAAGAATAAGTTAAGAATTATTTACAATATTAATTAATAATCATACTCATTCGTTAAAACGTTTATTAATTATGTTATTATAATAAAAGAAACTACTTTACATAATAGTAACTGATAAAGAACGATACACATAGTTATCCACATGATATTTTACTGAGTTTTACTTTATGCACAAAGTTATCAACATTATCCACAGCTCTTATGTTCACAAAACATCTGTTTTGTGGAAATTACTTAATTTATCCACAAAATGAGAATGTTGAATTTTTCAATAATAATTAATTCTCCTTTTTAAAATAGCGGTTGCTTAAAAAAAGATAATTAAAAAATTAAACAAAAAGTTGTTGACTATTTATTCATTGCAATGTATAATTATTCAAAAATAAATTTTTATTTGTAAGGGGAGAAGAACTATGAAAAAAATAATGAGTATCGTTTTAATGGCTATGATGATATTGACTTTAGCAGGATGTGGAAAAGGAGAAGGAGAAAGTGCTGCTCCAGGTCAAGGTACTTCAGAAGGTAAGAAAGTTATTGTGATGGGAACCAATGCAGAATTTCCACCATTTGAGTATAGAGAAGGAGAAAAAGTAGTAGGCTTTGATGTTGAAATTGCAAAAAAAATAGCAGAAAAATTAGGGGCTGAATTAGAAATTGAAGATATGTCATTTGATGGCTTGATACCTGCCCTGGAAGCTGGTAAAATTGATTTTATAGCAGCAGGTATGAGTATTACGGAAGACCGAAAGAAAAATGTTGACTTTTCTAAAGGCTATTATACAGCAAGTCAGGTGATTATTACATTAAAAGATAATACAGAAATCAAAGGTCCTGAAGACTTAAAGAATAAGACAATTGGGGTACAATTAGGAACAACAGGCGATGAAGAAGCTCAAAAAGTAGAAGGTGCGCAGGTGATTCAATTTAATGCTGCTTATGCAGCCATTATGGATTTACAAAATGGTAAATTAGATGCTGTAGTATTAGATTATGAACCTGCCAGAAATTTTGCTTCTCAGAATGACAAAATTCAAATTCTTCCTGTAGAACTGACTCAGGAAGAGTATGCGATTGCTGTTAAAAAGGGAAATAAAGAATTGGTTGATGCCATAAATGCTGTTTTGGAAGAAATGAAAGAAAGCGGAGAATATGATAGTTTAGTCAATGAATATTTTGCAAAGGAGTAGCCTTTATTGGCTGACTCCTTTCTAAATGAAATCAATTCAAAGAAGGGGTGAAGCCTGTGTCAGTATGGGAGATTTTTTTTGGTAATAACAGATATCAGTACATGTTAGAAGGTTTGAAATTTTCATTACTGGTAACAGCATTTGCAGCAGTCATAGGAATTATAATAGGTTTAGTTGTTGCACTTTTAAGGATAACAGAATTTAAACCTTTCAAATTTCTGAAAGGAAAGAAATATCTTGGCAGATTGGCAGATTTTAATCCTTTTTCATTTGTAGCAACCATTTATGTGGATATTATTCGAGGAACCCCTTCGGTTGTTCAATTGATGATTATGCACACCGTTATTTTTGGCAGTGTCAAAAATGTACCCAAGCTAGTGGTGGCTGGTTTGGCCTTTGGCATTAATAGCGGTGCATATGTTGCCGAAATAATAAGGGCAGGGATACAAGGACTTGATAAGGGGCAAATGGAAGCAGCCCGTTCTCTTGGAATGAGTTACAGTATGGCCATGTATTATATTATTATTCCTCAGGCAATCAAAAATATCCTGCCTGCCCTGGTTAGTGAATTTATTATCTTATTAAAAGAAACCTCCATTGTAGGATTTATTGGGGGAATGGATTTACTTCGTTCTGCTAATATTATTATAAGCCAGACCTACAGAGCATTTGAACCTTTAATGGCTGTTGCCCTTATTTATCTGATTTTGACAGGAATCTTCACGAAGATTATGCGCATTGTAGAAAGGAGGATGAGGGTTAGTGATTGAGGTAAAAAATTTATATAAAAGTTTTGGAGAGATAGAAGTATTAAAAGGTATCGATGAACACATAATGAAAGAAGAGGTTGTTGTTATAATAGGTCCAAGTGGTTCAGGAAAATCTACCTTTCTGCGATGCATCAATTTAATGGAACAGCCTACCCAGGGAACAATAAAAATAGATGGTGTAGACATTACATCCCCTAAAACCAATATTAATCAGGTCCGTCAAAAAGTAGGGATGGTTTTTCAACAGTTTAATTTATTTCCCCATATGAATGTGATGGATAATATCACTTTGGCTCCTATGAAGTTAAAAGGATTAACTAAAAATGAGGCAGAAGAAGTTGCCTATACATTATTAGATAAGGTTGGGCTTAGGGAAAAAGCAATGGAATACCCCAATAAATTGTCAGGAGGTCAAAAGCAGAGAATAGCTATTGCAAGAGCTTTAGCCATGAATCCGGAAATAATGCTTTTTGACGAACCTACGTCAGCATTAGATCCTGAGATGGTGAAAGAAGTGTTGGAGGTTATCAGGGAACTGGCGAATGAAGGCATGACCATGATGATTGTAACTCACGAAATGGGCTTTGCAAAGGAAGTTGGGACAAGATTATTATTTATGGATGAAGGAAAAATTATAGAAAGAGGAAATCCAAAAGAAGTATTTGCTAATCCACAGGAAGAAAGGACTCGTATTTTTTTAAGCAAAGTATTATAAATGTGTCAGAGAATAAGATAGGTTTTTTGATAAAATAAAAAATAATTCCCAACTTTAAAAATTAAAAATCAAAAAAGGATTTTGATATAATTTGTAGAATATAATATAATATAAAAGATTAAGCTTTTTTGAAAAGTACTATTAAGAAGGAGTTGACCATCATGCGTTATATTATTAGTGGGACGAATATAGAGATAACCAACGCACTCCAGCAAAGGGTAATGGACAAGCTTAGTAAACTAGAAAAGTTTTTTGTAGCAGATACTGAAGCCCAGGTTACCCTGAGTGTTGAGAAGTTAAGACATATAATTGAAGTTACCATTCCATTTCAAGGTACAATTCTAAGAGCAGAAGTTGATGATAAGGATATGTATGCAGCCATTGATGAAGTGGTTGATGTTTTAGAAAGACAATTATTAAAGCATAAAAACAGACTGAAAGATAAGCATAGAAGCAATAGCCCCTTTAAGAAAGAATTTATAAAAGACATTGAAAGTACTGAAAATGATGATGAAAAAATTGTTATCGAAAAAATTAAACGTTTTGCAGTAAAACCAATGGATGTTGAAGAAGCAGCAATGCAAATGGATTTATTAGGCCATAACTTCTTTGTTTTTAGAAATGCAGATACAGATGAAGTAAATGTTGTATATAAACGTAAAAATGGCACATATGGATTAATAGAACCTGAGTTTTAATCATAAAAACCCTCACTAAGTGAGGGTTTTTATTGTTAGCCAAATATATCCATTAATTGATTGTAGTATTGTAAATCCTTATAATGTTTGTTATACTAAACATTAAAGTGCCTCTTTGTGCACTTTATCTTTTGGTTTCAGACCTGTTTTATGAATTTGTTATTTTTGAATATATATCAAAAAAGAAGGTGAATTTGTGAAAGGTTTTTTAGAAAAAATATTTGGAACCCATAGTGAAAGAGAAATTAGAAAAATAGAAGGAATTGTTGATGAAATTGAAGCTTTGGGCCCTAAAATGGAGCAACTGTCAGATGCTCAGTTAAGGGCCAAAACAGATGAATTTAAAAGTAGACTGGCTCAGGGTGAAACCCTCGATGATATTTTACCAGAGGCTTTTGCTGTGGTTAGGGAAGCTTCTACAAGAGTTCTTGGCATGAGACACTTTAGGGTTCAACTGATTGGTGGCATTATTCTTCACCAGGGAAGAATTGCTGAAATGAAAACAGGGGAAGGTAAAACCTTAGTGGCTACCCTTCCGGCTTATCTTAATGCCCTTGAAGGTAAGGGTGTTCATATTGTGACAGTAAACGATTATTTGGCTAACCGTGACGCTCAATGGATGGGTAAAATTTATGAATTTTTAGGTTTATCCGTAGGTGTTATTTTAAATGAATTGGATTCAGAGGAAAGACGCAAAGCATATAACTGCGATATTACTTATGGAACCAATAATGAATTTGGCTTTGACTATTTAAGGGACAACATGGTTATTTATAAAGAAGAAATGGTTCAAAGAGAGCTTCATTATGCGATTATTGACGAAGTGGACTCTGTATTAATTGACGAAGCCAGAACCCCTCTTATTATATCTGGAAGCAGTTCTAAATCAACGCATTTATATAAGGCGGCGGATATGTTTGTCCGCAGGCTGAAAAAAGGTAGGGTATTAACTGAAGAATCAGGCCTGGACAGATTATTACAGCAAGAGATAAAAGAAGAGGGAGATTTTGTTGTTGATGAAAAGGCAAAGACCGTTACATTGACAGCAGAAGGGGTTAAAAAGGCTGAACAATATTTTAGTCTTGAAAACTTAGCAGACCCTGAAAATATGGAGATACAGCATCATATTAATCTGGCTCTTAAAGCTCATAATATTATGCATTTAGATAAAGACTATGTGATTAAAGATGGAGAAATTGTAATCGTCGATGAATTTACCGGCCGTCTTATGCCTGGAAGAAGGTATTCAGATGGTTTGCATCAGGCGATAGAAGCAAAAGAGAATGTAGAAGTTAAAAGAGAAAGTAAAACCCTCGCAACGATTACTTTCCAGAATTATTTTAACAAGTATAAGAAAAAAGCGGGGATGACAGGTACTGCTTTAACAGAAGAAGAAGAATTCAGACATATTTATGGGATGGACGTTGTTGTCATTCCAACGAATAAACCGGTTATACGTGTTGATCATCCCGATGTGGTATATAAGACTGCCAAAGCAAAATTTGAGGCAGTGGTTAACGAAATAGAAGAATCTTATAAAAAAGGTCAGCCTGTTCTTGTGGGTACCATTACCATTGATACCTCAGAAATGCTTAGTCAAATGCTTAAAAAACGAGGTATCAAACACCAGGTATTAAATGCCAAATATCATGAAAAAGAAGCAGAAATTGTAGCCCTTGCCGGACAAAAAGGTGCAGTGACCATAGCGACAAACATGGCAGGACGTGGTACGGATATTAAACTTGGTGAAGGCGTTAAGGAATTAGGTGGCTTAAAGATTATTGGTACAGAAAGACATGAAGCAAGACGTATTGATAATCAGTTAAGAGGACGTTCCGGTCGTCAGGGAGACCCGGGAGAATCCCGTTTCTATATTTCTCTTGAAGATGATTTAATGAGGCTTTTTGGTTCTGAAAGAATACTAAAAATGTTTGATGCTATGGGCCTTCCAGAAGACCAGCCTATAGAACATAAAATGCTTACAAAGGCCATAGAAAATGCACAGAAGAAAGTAGAAGGCAATAACTTCTCAATTCGTAAGCATTTGCTCGAATATGACAGAGTTATGAATGAACAAAGAGAAATTATATATGGAGAAAGAAGAAAAGTATTAGAAGGGGATAACTTAAAAGATAATATCTTAAATATGATTAAAAACATAATCAATGAAGTCGTTGAAGTTCATACAGGAGAAAGTACTCATCCTGAAGAATGGGATTTAACTGCTTTAAATCAACATGTTAGAAAAATTATCCCCATAAGAGATATTCATATTTCAAAAGAAGAAGTAGAAAAATTGACCAAAGATATTCTCAAAGAAAAGCTGGTAGACGAAGCCATTAAGCTTTATAATAAAAAGGAAGAAGAAATTGGATCAGAACAAATGCGCGAAATTGAGCGGGTAATTCTGCTCAGGGTTATTGACCAAAAGTGGATGGACCATATCGATAATATGGAACAGATGCGCCAGGGTATTGGTCTTCGTGCTTATGGACAAAGAGATCCTTTAGTAGAATATCAGTTTATAGGTTACGAAATGTTTGAAGAAATGAGTGCCAACATTCAGGAAGAAACTATCCGGGCATTATATAATGTTAAAGTAGCCTATAAACCTGAAAGAGAGAGAGTGGCTGAACCTATAGCCACCAATAAAGGAGACGATACGGGAGTAAGAACTCCTGTAAAGAGAAAAGAACAAAAAGTAGGACGAAATGATCCTTGTCCTTGTGGAAGCGGTAAAAAATATAAACATTGCTGTGGTAAGAATGCATAGTTATAAAGTAAATATAAAGGAGATGATCACTTGTTAGAGTTGGAACAATTAAAACAAGATCTTCAACCCTATCGTAAATATTTGCAGGAAATGGGGGCTTCTCTTTGACATTTCCGGGTCTAAAACTAAACTTGGAGAATTAGAAGAAAAATCTGCCAGAATAGATTTTTGGGACAATATGGATGAAGCCCAGAAAATACTTCAGGAAATAAAAAGTCTAAAGTCTAAAATAGAAAAGTTCGAAGAATTATATAGAGAGTATGAAGATTTAATTGCTTTAATAGAAATTGGATTAGAAGAGCAGGATGAAGGGCTAATTTCTGAAGTAACGCAAGAAGCAAAGCAATTTATTAATCATTACGAAGAAATGAGAATTGCTACTTTATTAGATGGAGAATATGACAGGAGTAATGCCATCCTTACCCTTCATGCCGGCGCTGGAGGAACAGAGGCATGTGATTGGGTGTCGATGCTTTTCAGGATGTATACACGATGGGCTGAAGATAAAGGCTATAAAGTAGAAACTCTGGATTACCTCCCTGGTGATGAAGCAGGCATTAAGTCTGTGACCATTCAAATAAGCGGAGAAAATGCTTATGGTTACTTAAAATCTGAAAAAGGTGTCCATCGTTTAGTTAGGATTTCTCCTTTTGATGCCTCTGGAAGAAGACATACCTCTTTTGCCTCATGCGATGTTCTTCCTGAAATCGATGATGATGTAGATATAGAAATTAAACCAGAAGATATTCGGATAGATACTTACAGGTCCAGTGGAGCAGGCGGACAACATGTAAATACCACTGATTCAGCTGTACGTATCACCCATATCCCTACTAATATTGTTGTTCAATGCCAAAATGAAAGGTCTCAGCATAAAAACAGAGAAACCGCTATGAAAATGTTAAGGGCAAAATTATATGAAAAGAAGTTGGAAGAGCAAATGGAAAAACTTCAGGACATCCGGGGGGAAGTAAAAGAAATTGGCTGGGGAAGCCAGATAAGATCTTATGTTTTTCATCCTTATAATATGGTAAAAGATCATCGTACCAATGAAGAAACAGGAAATGTTTCCGCCGTAATGGATGGAGATATTGATAGATTTATTAATGCTTATCTTAAATGGATCCACTGATTTTAATGTTTAATTTTGAGGGGAGGAAAAGCCATGGCAACAAGGCAAGAAGTAATTTTTAAATTAGGAAACGAAGAATATGGCTTGGATATTATGAAAGTCTATGGCATTGAGAGGTATCAAAAAATAACAAAGGTTCCTAATACGCCAGAGTATATTGAAGGAATTATCAATTTAAGAGGAGAGGTTTATCCCATTTATAACCTAAGAAAAAAATTTCATATGCCCGAAAAAGCGGTGGATGATGAGACCAAGATGATCATCGTAAATTCCAATGAGATGATGGTTGGCTTTATTGTTGATTCTGTAGTGGAAATCAGGCATATAGATGAAGACAATATAAAACCTGCACCTAAGCTTATTTCAGGAATAGACAGACGATATATTATAGGTGTCGGGGAAGTCGATGACAGAATGATTATTATATTGGATGTAGATTTAATTTTAGAAGACGAAGAAAAAGAGACCGTCTCTCAAATCATAAATCAGGCTGAATAAGCACTTTTAACAAAAAACGCGAAGATATTCGCGTTTTTTTATTATTTTTTTTTGTATTATTTTCTTGCATTCCATGCATAAATATGATATATTCCTTGTATCAAGAACAAATGTCTTTTTCTCAAATACAAAAAGCATCGTTTTGTTCTTTTGCTTAAAAAGGAGGTTGAGCATGAAGCGCGAGACCGTATTTTTTATCGTTGATAAGAATGTACTTCCAGAGGTATTTATAAAAGTTGTTGAAGCCAAGAGACTATTAGAGTCTGGCAAAGTGCAAACCGTTCAGGAAGCTACTGACCTGGTGGGAATTAGCAGAAGTTCGTTTTATAAATACAAAGACTCGGTATTTCCTTTTTACGAAAATTCCCGGGGGAGAACGATTACCATATCCATTCAATTAGAAGACAGAACGGGTCTGTTATCTCATATATTAAATGTTATAGCTTCTGTAGGGGCAAATATATTAACCATCAATCAAACTATACCAGTTAATAGAATTGCCAATGTTACCATTACCATGGAAACTAATCCGACAAAGGATGATATAAAAGAAATCATAGATAAAGTAGAATCCATAGATGGCGTTTTAAACTTAAAAATATTAGCTAGGGAGTGATTTAAAAGATGATTCATATTGCGGTGCTGGGTTATGGAACAGTAGGGTCTGGGGTTGTAGAAGTCATTAACAGGAACAGGGACAGTATTAATAAAAAAGCAGGGAAAGAGATTAATATTAAGTATGTACTAGATTTAAGGGATTTTCCAGGGGACCCGGTAGAAAAAATTTTAACTCATGATATTGAAGATATTTTAAATGATGAAGAAGTAAGAATTGTTATTGAAGTTATGGGTGGTATTGAGCCAGCTTATACATATGTTAAAAGGGCCTTATTAAGTGGCAAGAGTGTTGTAACATCTAATAAGGAACTCGTAGCCAAGCACGGCACAGAGCTTTTAAAAATTGCCCGTGAAAGAGACATTAATTTCTTATTTGAAGCCAGTGTAGGGGGTGGTATACCTCTGATACGTCCTTTAAATCAATCCTTAACGGCTGATGAAATCTATGAAATTACTGGGATTTTAAACGGAACCACCAATTACATCTTAACCAAAATGACTGAAGAAGGTAAAAGTTTTGATGAAGTCCTGAAAAGAGCTCAGGAAAAAGGTTATGCTGAAAGAGATCCAAGAGCCGATGTAGAAGGTCATGATGCTTGCAGAAAAATAGCTATTTTGTCTTCTCTGGCTTTCGGTATGGAAGTTAATTATGAAGATATCTATACGGAAGGAATTACAAAAATTACAGAAAAAGATATTCTTTATGCTGAAAAAATTAAACATTCAATTAAGCTTTTAGCGACAAGTAAAAAAATTGACCATAGGGTTTTTGCCAGAGTATCACCAGTTTTGATAAGTAATGACCATCCTTTGGCAATGGTAAAAGGTGTTTTTAATGCTGTATTGGTCAAGGGAAATGTTGTAGGTGATGTGATGTTTTATGGAAAAGGTGCAGGGAAATTTCCTACAGCCAGTGCAGTAGTAGCGGATGTCGTAGATGCTGTAAAACATTTAAACCGCAACATTGTATTTTCATGGAGCACAGAAAAGATGGATTTAATGGAATTAAAAGATGTTCCTGTGCGTTATTTTGTCAGGATTAAATACGAGGATTTTGAAAATGCCAAAAATGAAGTAGAACAAGTATTTGGCACTAAAGAAATCATTGTTTTAGAGAATTTGAAGGATGAGTTTGCATTTATTTCTAATGAAGAAACAGAAGGCATCCTTCAGGAAAAAATTGACATTTTGAAGAAAGAAAAATCAATCAAAGGCATAGAAAATATTATTAGGGTAGAATATTAAATTTATAAGTAGAGGAGAATCACTTGTGAAATACGTAGTAATTCTTGGAGATGGAATGGCAGATGAGCCCATAAAAGAACTTGGTAATAAGACTCCTCTTCAATATGCGAATAAGCCAATGATGGATTATATGGCGAAACATGGAGAAGTAGGAATGGTCTATACGATACCAGAGGGGATGGTCCCTGGTAGCGATACAGCCAATTTATCTGTAATGGGATATAATCCTGAAACTTATTACAGCGGAAGGTCACCCCTGGAGGCCGTGAGTATGGGTGTAAAACTTTTAGACAGCGATGTTACTTTCCGTTGTAATTTAGTAACCCTTTCTGAAGAAGGGGATTATGATGAAAAAATTATTTTAGACCACAGTTCGGATGAGATTTCAACCGAAGAAGCCAGAGAATTAATAAAAGCAGTTAATGAACATTTTAAAAACAGCGAAATTGAGTTTTTCCCAGGTATAAGCTACAGGCATTTAATGTTATGGCATGAGGGGCCTGATGATTTTGATTTAACCCCTCCCCATGATATTCTGGGGCAAAAGATTACAGATTATCTTCCTAAAGGAAAACAAAAAGATATTATTTACAAGATGATGAAGGAAAGTTATAATTTTTTGCAGAACCATCCTATAAATATAAATAGAAAGAAATGTGGCTTAAAAGCTGCGAATTCTATTTGGATCTGGGGACAAGGAAGAAAGCCGTTATTACCTTCTTTTGAAGAAAAATACGGCTTAAAAGGTTCTGTTATATCAGCAGTCGATTTAATCAAAGGAATTGGAATATGTGCTGGACTTGATTCGATTGACGTAGAAGGTGCGACAGGCAACATTCATACCAATTTCACCGGTAAAGCTATGGCGGCAGTGGCTGAACTTAAAAAGGGTAAAGATTTTGTATATGTTCACCTGGAAGCACCTGATGAGTGTGGTCATAGAAATGAATTAGATAATAAGGTAAAATCTATTGAGTTAATTGATGAGAAAATCATTAAAATCATTAAAGAAGAATTAGACGCAGCAGGGGAAGAATATAAAATGCTGATTTTGCCAGACCACCCAACGCCAATCAGACTCAGAACCCATACTGCAGATCCTGTACCTTATTTGATTTATCAAAATACGAAGGAAAAATTAAATCCTATACAGTCTTATGATGAAATATCTGCTTTAAAAAGCAATCATTGCTTTTTAAAAGGTCATGAATTAATGAATTATTTTCTAAAGTGTAAGGAGGACGAATAACTTGTTAATCGTACAAAAATATGGTGGAAGTTCATTAGCGACAGTAGAAAGAGTTTTTAATATCGCAAATAGAATTATTAATACTTATAAGCAAGGGCACAAAGTGGTTGTAGTCTTATCTGCTCAGGGAAAGACAACGGACCAGTTAATCGCTAAAGCCCATGAAATTGATCCAAATCCTTCAAAAAGGGAAATGGATATGTTAATTTCTACAGGGGAACAACAATCTGTAGCTCTTATGGCAATGGCCATTAATAAATTAGGCTATCCTGCTGTTTCCCTTAATGCATTCCAGGTTGGTATGCACACCAATAGTACCTATAGCAATGCCAGATTAAAGAAGATTGATACAGAAAGAATTGAAGCAGAACTGGATAGGAAAAATATAGTCTTAGTAACAGGATTCCAGGGAATCAATAAGTTCGATGATATTACAACCCTGGGCAGAAGTGGTTCAGATACGACTGCTGTAGCAATTGCAGCTGCTTTAAACGCTGACAAATGTGAAATATATACAGATGTTGACGGTGTTTATACAGCAGACCCCAGAATCGTTAAAAATGCCAGAAAGTTAGATGAAATTACTTACGATGAAATGTTAGAATTAGCTGCCCTCGGTGCAAAGGTATTGCATCATCGTTCTGTTGAGATTGCAAAGAAATATAATGTGGAATTAGAGGTAAGATCCAGCTTTAATGATTCAGAAGGTACAATTGTTAGGGAGGTATGTAATGTGGAAAAAATGTTGGTAAGTGGAGTTGCTGGGGATAAAAATGTAGCAAGGATTTCAGTAATAGGTATACCCGATACTCCTGGCAAGGCATTTGAACTTTTTTCATTACTGGCAAAAAATAAAATTAGTGTAGATATTATATTACAATCTATAGGTCGTGACGGCACAAAAGATATTTCCTTTACAGTAGCCAGAAGTGATTTACATGATGCCTTAAAGATTATAAAAGAAAATCTTGAAAGATTGGGTGCAAAAGACGTTGTATACAAAGAAGATGTAGCAAAAGTATCAATCGTTGGAGCAGGAATGGCAACCAATCCTGGAATTGCTGCCATGATGTTTGAAGCAATGTACAATGCAGGAATTAATATCAGCATGATTTCTACATCAGAGGTTAAGATTTCTGTACTTATTGATGAAAAATATACAGAAGAAGCTATGAATGCAATCCATGAACGTTTCAGATTAGCTATGGAAAGATAATAAAAAAAGGGCTGTGCATTAATCTAATGTTAATGTGACAGCCTTTACTTTTTGTTATTATAAAAGGAACTGTTCATAAATAAATTTATGTAACAGTCCTTCTAGCGGGCTTATGAATTTATTGAAATTGCATATTATATAGCTGGGCATACAAACCATTTAAAGCCAGCAATTCTTCGTGAGTGCCTTCTTCTGTAATGCCCTCTTCCGTAAGAACCACAATTCTTTGAGCATTTTTTATGGTTGATAATCTGTGGGCAATGACAAAAGTCGTTCTGTTTCTGGCTAGTTTTTCTAATGATTCCTGGACCACTTTTTCGCTTTCATTATCTAAGGCCGAAGTAGCTTCATCAAAAATGAGAATGGGAGGATTTTTTAAGAATACCCTGGCAATGCTGATTCTTTGTTTTTGCCCTCCGGAAAGCTTAATACCACGCTGACCGATATCTGTCTGATAGCCATTGGGCAATGCCATAATAAAGTCATGGGCATTGGCATTTTTGGCCGCAGCAATAATTTCTTCGTCTGTGGCATCATGCTTGCCGTAACGGATATTATCCATTACAGTACCTGCAAACAAATAGACATCTTGCTGAACAATTCCAATATTTTGCCTTAAAGATTTTAATTGGATATCCCTTATATCGATATTATCGATTTTTATGGAACCGCTGGAAACCTCATAAAATCTTGGGATCAGACTGCATAAAGTAGTTTTTCCAACACCTGAAGGTCCCACCAGGGCAATATATTCTCCGGCTTTGACATTAAAATTAATGTTTGAAAAAACAGCATCCGATGTTCCGTGATAATGGAAGCTGACATTTTCAAAACGGATATTTCCTTTAATATTTTTAATTTCTATGGCATCTTTTTTATCTTCTATATCCGGATGGATGGATAGGATTTCATGGAATCTTTCGAAGCCAGTAATTCCATTTTGAAATTGCTCTGCAAAGTTTACGAGTTTTTTTACGGGTTCTAAGAAACTTCCGATGTATAATAAGAAAGTGACTAAATCCCCGGTATTCATTTGATTATTGCTAATAAACAATGAAGCACCAATAATTAAGACAACATAAATTAACGAACCAAAGGCATTGATTCCACTGTAATATTTTGCTATATAGTGGTAGCTGTCACGTTTACTGCGGACAAATTGAATATTGTTTTGCTTAAATTTTTCTAACTCAATATCTTCATTAGCAAAAGATTTTACTACCCGTATTCCAGAAAGACTGTCTTCTATGGCAGCATTGATGGCAGCAATTTTTTCCCGGTTCTTTTTAAAGGCTTTATTCATTTTATTATTATAGTAGTAGGCAAATAAAAGCATAAAAGGAATAAAGGCAAAAACAATTAAGGTTAATTTTATATCGATGTTTGCCAGAATAATAAAGGCACCTATCAGTTTAGTTAAAGAAATCAAAATATCTTCAGGTCCATGATGGCAAAGTTCTGTAATATCAAGCAGGTCATTAGTGATTCTGGACATAATCTGTCCAACTTTTTGATTGTCATAATAGGTAAAAGACAGTTTTTGTAGATGTGAGAAAATATCATTACGCATATCGTGTTCCATTAGGGCACCCATGACATGGCCGTAGGATGTAATGAAATAATTGCAAAGATATTCAATCAGGGTTAAGAAAAGCATCAGGGATAATATTTTTATGATGAGCCCTGCTGCTATGGATGTATTTGTGTTGAATACATTTTCGGTTAAGTACCTGACAATCAGAGGAAAGAGCAGGCCAACCCCTGAAGCAATAAAGGCACAAATCATATCTGCAATAAATAACCATTTATACGGTTTATAATAAGATAATAAGGCTTTAAGCTTAATTTTCATATCAGGTCTCCTTTTCTTTCTCAAAAGCTTTATGAGTGTTTAAACATTTAATTTTCTTAATAGATATGGATTTGCTGGCATATTTATTTTTAGAATGATAGCATTTTAATGTTTTATTGTCAATAAAGATGTAGAAAGCTGTATATAGCTTATAAGGATTTAATATTGTTTGAAGATAGCAAATCGTATATAATAGAGTTAATGTAAAAATGAAAACTAGAAATGAATGGTGGTTAAATGGATATAGTAAAAAAACTTCAGGAAGAATTTAATCTGAAAACTTTTCAGGTTGAAAATACAATCAAGCTGATTGATGAAGGGAACACAATTCCTTTTATTGCCAGATATCGCAAAGAAGCAACAGGCTCATTAAATGATGTGGTTTTAAGAAATTTTTACGAGAGGTTAAATTATCTGCGTAACCTGCAAGAAAAGAAAGAACAAATCACAAGGGCTATCAGTGAACAAGGTAAGCTTACGGAGGAGCTTACACAAGCAATTGAAAAAGCTGAAACCTTAACAGAACTCGAAGATATTTACAGGCCCTTCAGACCTAAGAGGAGAACAAGAGCTACCATAGCTAAAGAAAAAGGATTAGAGCCACTGGCTCAAATGATATGGGAACAAGAACTCACAAATCCTGTAGAAGAAATCGCAAAGGATTATATTGATTTAGAAAAAGAGGTAACCAGTGTAGAAGATGCCATCAATGGAGCAATGGATATTATAGCAGAATGGATTTCCGATAATGCTGATTATCGGAAATATATACGTAAGGAAACATTTTACAGGGGCATCTTAGTCGTAAAGGCCAGGGATGAAAAAGAAGAGTCTGTTTATGAAATGTACTATGACTATAGTGAAGCGGTAAAAGAGATTCCGGGACACAGGATACTGGCTATTAACAGAGGCGAAAAGGAAAAATTTTTAAGCGTTAAAATTGATGCTCCAGTTGACAGGATTATACTATTTTTAGAAAAGCAAATTATTAAAACAGAAGGACCAGCCCATGAGTTATTAAAACTTGTTATTGAGGACAGTTATAAAAGACTGATTGCTCCTGCTATTGAAAGAGAAATACGAAATGAATTGACGCAGAAAGCTGAAACGGGTGCATTAGAAGTCTTTAGAAGTAATCTTTCCCAGTTGTTGATGCAGCCGCCGATAAAAGGCAAAGTGGTTCTTGGCTTAGACCCGGCCTACAGAACAGGATGTAAAATTGCTGTGATTGATGAAACAGGCAAGGTATTGGATACAACTGTTATCTATCCAACGCCTCCGCAAAATAATATTGAAGAATCTAAGGCGATCATTATTGACCTTATTAATAAATATAATGTAGATATTGTTTCTATAGGTAACGGAACAGCTTCCAGAGAATCGGAAATGTTTATTGCAGATGCCATCAAAGAACTTGAAAAAACGGTGCATTATATCATTGTAAATGAAGCTGGCGCATCCGTATATTCTGCATCACCTTTGGCATCAGAGGAATTCCCTGAATATGACGTAGGTATAAGAAGTGCAATCTCAATTGGAAGAAGGCTTCAGGACCCATTAGCAGAGCTGGTTAAAATTGATCCTAAATCCATTGGGGTTGGACAATATCAACACGATATGAATCAGAAGAGATTAGAAGAAAGCTTGCAGGGAGTTGTAGAAGATTGTGTAAACCGGGTTGGTGTTGATTTAAATACGGCGTCTGTTTCCTTATTGCAGTATGTATCAGGCATTACGAGTGCAGTGGCTAAAAATATTGTAGAATATAGGGAAGCAAACGGGAAATTTAAGAACAGAAAAGAGCTTTTAAAAGTTAAAAAATTAGGACCTAAAGTATTCGAACAATGTGCAGGATTTTTAAGAATTCCTGAATCAGATAATATTTTTGATAATACAGGAGTTCATCCGGAGTCCTATGATGTGGCACAAAGATTACTGGACCGAATTGGTCTTCATTTAAATGATATTAAAGAAAACAAAGTTAAAAACTTAAGAAAAAACATTCAAGATATTGATGCATTGGCTCAAAGCTTAGAAGTGGGTGTACCGACCTTAGAAGATATCATTAAAGAATTAGAAAAGCCGGGCAGAGACCCCAGAGAAGATATGCCCAAGCCTATTCTAAGGAGTGATGTATTAAAATTAGAAGATTTAAAAGAAAATATGGTCTTAACTGGAACCGTCCGAAATATCACCGATTTTGGGGCTTTTGTAGATATTGGCGTTCATCAGGATGGCTTGGTTCATATTTCACAGATGTCAGATAAATATATTAAACACCCCCTGGAAGTTGTAAAAGTAGGGGAAATTGTTAAGGTAGCCGTATTAAGTGTTGACATAAATAAAAAGAGAATTGCATTGACAATGAAAGGGATTTAAGGAAGGGAGAACAAGTATGGAAGTTAGGTCGTTTAATGATGACTATCACGAGGTCGGCCAGTTAGTTATAAACTATTTGCATCATGAATATGACTCTGTTGAAGAAATGAAGGACAATTGGAAAGGAAAAAATCTTATATTAAAAGTGGCAGAGGACAACGGAAAAGTGATTGGATTTGGTGCTCTTGATTTAGTCAGAAAAAAAGGGGAACCGAATTCAGACTTATATGGAATAGTTGTTGATCCTGCTTATCGAAGGCAAGGCGTAGGAACTTTGCTTATGAAGTCTTTAGTGGATGATGCTAAAGGTTTAGGTATTCGCTACATTTATTCAACCCTGGACAGAAATAATGAAGAAGGGATAAACTTTTTGATTCATTGTGGCTTTGAATATAAGAGAAGCGTTTTTATGATGGAAATGAATGAACCCGTCATTAATGAAATTGAATGCCCTGAAGGTATTGAGATTAAAGAGATGTCCGTTTTAGAAAATGTAGAAGAATTCTTAGAGGTATATGAAGAAATATTTGGGCATATAAATGATAAAGAACAACTGACAGAAAAAATATCAAAAGAAAACAATTATAACTTTTTCTTAATGTATAGAGTAAGCAAGAGTACAGGCACAAAGAAAATTATCGGATTTTGTATTGTAGAAAATATTGATGAAGATGGAATTAATCGCCGTATTGATATTTTGGGTGTAATCGATAAGTATGCCAGAAGAGGTTTGGGTAAAGTGCTTTACATTACGGTTTTAAATCATTATTGGTCTGTGCCTGAAACCAAAAGAATTACCATTAGTTTGAAAAGTTCATCAGAAAATGTTAAGAAATTTTATTTATCTTGTGGCATGGAAGAAACCTATATTCAAGAAACTTACCGGTATGAAATTTTATAAATATTTTAATAATAAATTTGACATCAATAAATACATATAGTATAATGAATAAAATTTAATATGAAGATTCTTCAGGGCAGGGTGAAATTCCCGACCGGCGGTGACAGTCCGCGAGTGCGAAAGCACTGATTTGGTGAAATTCCAAAACCGACAGTATAGTCTGGATGGGAGAAGAATTGTTTTTTGTTTTTGAAAAACAGTCAGTCTGAAGAATCTTCAGGCTGTTTTTTATTTGTCCGATAAAAGAGAATTTTAAAAGGAGAGATTCAATATGGAAAGTATCAAAAAAACTATTCCTCATGAAAGAAAACTGTTTCAGACGACCAATTTAGTAAGAATGGGACTTTTATCAGCCCTTGCAGTTGTTCTTATGCGTTTTGAATTTGTTGTTCCTGGGTTTCCGCCATTTTTAAAAATGGATCTTAGTGATTTGCCAGCAGTAATTGGAGCGATCATGATTGGGCCTGTAGCCGGAGTGGTTATTCAACTGATTAAAGTTTTGTTATATACTGTTTCAGGAAGTGAAACCTTTGGTATAGGTCCCTTAGCTAATTTTATTGTAGGTGCTGCATATGTTCTTCCTTTTGGTCTTATTTATAAATATAAAAGAAATATACTAGGGGTAGTTGTTGGCTGTATTGCGGGAACTATAAGTATGGCTGTTATCGCAGCATTTATGAATTACTTTGTTATGATTCCTTTTTATTCGGTAGCCTTTGGTTTATCAATTGATGACATTGTTGCGATGTGTGCAAAGGTTAACTCCAGGGTTCAGGATTTAAAAACTTTGATTGTGTTTTCAATTGTTCCTTTTAATATTTTAAAAGCAATAATTATTTCTATGATTAGCATCGTTCTTTTCGTACCATTAAAACCCCTTTTAATAAAGTTTAATCATTAAAAAGTAAACGATGAATTATTATGGAACGGTCTTGACCGTTCCTTTAATTATTTATATATTTATTAATAGTGTATCATTATGATATGATTGAAAGGAATTAAAGATATATGATATATGAAACTTTTTCAGAAGAAGAAACTAAAGAACTTGCTTATAAAATAGCCTGTCAGGCGAAAAAAGGTGATATATATTGCCTCATTGGGGATTTGGGAGCAGGCAAGACTGCTTTTGCAAAAGGCTTGGCCAAAGGATTGGACATAGAAGAAGAAATCATTAGCAGTCCTACTTTTACTCTGGTTAACGAATATCAGGGAAGACTTCCATTATATCACTTTGATGTTTATAGAATCACAGATATTGATGAAATGGAAGAAATAGGTTATGAGGAATATTTTTATGGTGACGGGGTTTGTTTGATAGAATGGGCAAACCTGATAGAAGAGTTAATTCCCCGGGAGGCTATGTGGATTAAAATCATAAAGGATTTAGATAAAGGGGAAAATTATCGTAAAATAATTATTGAAAACAAAAAGGAGCGGGAAAATTGAAAATATTAGCTATAGATTCATCGGGTAATGTTGCTTCGGTTGCCGTATTAGAAGACGAGAAGCTTCTAGGCGAAATGAGTACAAATTATAAAAAAACGCATTCTCAAACCTTGCTTCCGATGATTCATCAGTTGTGTCAAATGATTGATCTGGATTTAAATTCTTTGGATTATATTGCCACAGCCAGTGGTCCGGGGTCTTTTACCGGTCTCAGAATTGGAGCATCTACGGCAAAGGGATTAGCCTTTGCTCTTAATAAGCCTGTTGTTGCAGTTCCAACGCTTGATGGATTGGCATACAATATTGTATATAGTGATCATTTAATCTGCCCTATTATGGATGCGAGAAGAAATCAAGTTTATACTGCTTATTATTTATGGGAAGAAGATTCTTTGAAAAGACAATCAGAATATATGGCGATCGATATAGAAAATTGCTTAGAAAAGGTCAAGGTCTATAACAGACCAGTGATTTTTTTAGGGGATGCAGTACCTGTCTATAAAGAAACCATTAAAGAAAAAATGGAAGATGTGAAATACTTTTTTGCTCCTCCATCTTGTAATATGCAAAGGGCAGCTTCTGTTGGCAGTTTAGCTTTTGTTTACGTAAGAGAAGGAAAAATTCAAAGTGCCATGGAGTTTGTTCCCTTTTATTTGAGGAAATCTCAGGCAGAGAGAGAATATGAAGAAAAAAATAAAGAATAACTTAAGTGGGGATTTTTATGATTCAGACAGTTCCTATGAAAGAGGAAGACATAGGCAGAGTTTATGAAATAGAAGAAAAATGCTTTTTGACTCCCTGGTCAAAATATTCTTTTAAAAAAGAACTGGAAAACCCCTTAACCTATTATATCGTTGCCAAAAAAGAAAATGATATAATAGGCTATGGAGGCATGTGGATTATTGTTGATGAAGGACATATTACCAATATTGCAGTAGATCCTGCATTCAGGAATCAGGGGGCAGGTAAAGCCATATTAACTGCCTTGCTTGATGAAGCAGAAAGAAGAAAATTGGCAGCTGTTACTTTAGAAGTCAGAAAAAGCAATCATATAGCCTTAAATCTTTATAAAAAATTTGGCTTTATATGTGCAGGAATAAGAAAAGAATACTATCATGATACAAAAGAAGATGCCATTATTATGTGGAAATATTTATCATAATATTAAAAAAGTCTTCAAATCAATGAAGACTTTTTTTGTAGATTTTTTCAAAAAAAAAATAAAATCTTTAGAAATAAGAGGAAATAGATAGTTGGTATTGAATATAATAATATATAGAAAGGAGTGGAAATATGAAGAAATATAGGGAATTAAGCTATAAAGAATTAAAGAGATATATAGATCCTTCTGAACTTGATTTTAAAACGACAGAAGACTTAGAACCCTTAGAAGGAATTATTGGTCAGGAAAGAGCCGTTAAGGCCATGGAATTTGGATTAAACATTAAGATGAGAGGCTACAACATTTATATGTCAGGCCCAACCGGCTCCGGGAAGACCAGTTATGCACAAAGTTGTATAAAAGATTTTGCCAAAAATGAACCAGTTCCTTATGACTGGTGTTATGTATATAATTACAGCAAACCAAGTAATCCCATTGCCTTACGTTTTCCACCGGGCTTAGGGAAAGAATTCAGAGACGATATGAATGAACTGATAGAATATCTCCTTGCGGATATACCCAAAGCCTTTAGTTCGGAAGAATATGAAAAAGAAAAGTCAGAAATCATAAAGGACTATCAGAATAAAAGAGATGATTTTTTGAATCAATTAAAAGAAAAGGCGCAAAAGCTAGGCTTTGCGGTTAAAATGACTGGTGCGGGGATATATTTTGTGCCAATTGTTAATGGAGAAGTTATTGAAGAAGAAGATTATAGAAATCTGGGAAAAGAAGTTCAGGAGCAAATCGATCAATTAACGGATGAAATACAAAGTGAAGTTACTGAAACCATGAAAACCATAAGAAATCTGGAAAGAAAGGCAAGGCAAAAAATCGAGGATTTAGATTATAAAATAGGATTATTTGCCGTAGGCCATCATATAAATTACTTAAAGGAAAAGTATAAGGAATATGACAGGGTCATAAAATATTTGGAAGCAGTTCAGGAAGACGTTTTGGAAAATATACAGGAATTTCTTGAATATGAAGAGGACGAAGAAGAAGCACAGCCACCTGTACCAGCAGCTTTGATGCCATTTATGGTTAAAAGTATTGAAGATGTCGTAAAAAAATACAGGGTAAATCTTTTTGTTGATAATACAGAGATAAAAGGAGCACCTGTTATTGTTGATTTTAATCCAACCTATAATAAATTAATTGGACAAATAGAATATGACAATGAATTTGGCAATCTGACGACTGATTTTATGAAAATTAAGCCTGGCTTATTTCATCAGGCCAATGGGGGCTATCTCATTTTACAGGCAAAAGATGTTTTAAATAATTCTTATTCATGGGAAGCCATCAAGAGGGTGTTAAAGACTAAAGAAGTAACCATAGAAAATTTAAGGGAATTAATGGGGCTTACGGCTGTTTCTTCTCTGAAACCAGAACCCATTCCAGTATCTGTAAAGGTTATTTTAATTGGAAGCACTTATCTGTATGATTTATTATATGCTTATGATGAAGATTTTAGAAAGTTATTTAAGATTCGTGTTGATTTTGATTCCGAAATGGATAACAATCATGAAAACATTAAGATGCTGGCTCGTTTTGTTCATGGCTTTACTAAAAGGGAAAATACAGCGCCTTTTACGGCAGATGCTATAGCAAAAATTGCTGAATATGCTTCCAGATTGGCAGAGAATCAAGAAAAGATGACCACTAGATTTAATAGCATTGTTGAAATATTGTGCGAGGCAAGCATTTGGTCTAAGATGAGTAATAAAAAAGAAATTACTGCAGAGGATATAGAAAAGGCCATTACTGAAAAAGAAAAACGCTCTAATTTATATGAAGAAAAAATGGAAGAATTAATAAAAGATAATGTTATAATGATTGACTGTGAAGGTGAAAAAGTAGGTCAGATCAATGGTCTGGCGATACTGGATACAGGAGATTACCGTTTTGCAAAACCTTCAAGAATTACTGCAACCACTTATATGGGACAGTCGGGAATTATAAACATTGAAAAAGAATCTGAAATGAGCGGAAATATTCATGATAAAGGTGTTCAAGTTTTAACGGGTTATTTAGGTCAAACCTATGCACAAGAATTTCCCCTTTCTCTTTCCTGCAGGATTTGTTTTGAACAAAGCTACAGTGGTGTAGACGGGGATAGTGCATCCAGTACTGAGTTATATGCAATTTTATCGAGCCTTAGTGGAGTACCTATAAAGCAAGGTATTGCAGTAACAGGCTCTATTAATCAAAATGGAGAAATACAGCCTATTGGTGGCGTTTCTCATAAAATAGAAGGTTTTTATAAAATATGCAAATTAAAAGGCTTAACAGGAGAGCAAGGCGTTATTATTCCATATCAAAATGTCAAGGATTTAGTCTTAAAAGATGAAGTCATTGAAGCTGTAAAGGAAGGTAAATTCCATATATATCCCATATCCCATGTAGATGAAGGTATTGAAATACTAACAGGAGTCCCTGCCGGACAAAAGGATGAAAATAACCGTTATGATGAAAACACTATTCATGGCAAGGTTTATGCTAAATTAAAAGCTTTTTATGAAAAAACTTTAGAGCAAAACCACAGCAAAGAAAATAATTAATTATGGAAAAAGGAGTGCTGACCTTTAGGTAAGCATTCTTTTTTTGTAAGGTATTCTATAATCTGTAGTAATTCTATATAATGCAAATTAAAAATAAGATGATTGAAGTTTATAAATCAACGAAAGTAGGCTTAACAGTTCTTGTTTTGGAATAAATGTACAAAAAATAAACCAATCTTTTTTGCAATTTTAACAATAGACATTATGTAATAGATGAGTTAAAATCTAATTACAAAACAAAAAGATTATGTTATTAAACTAATGATGTTCAAAATATACATACAATAAATAAATGAATCAGTATTTTTGAACAATAATCAAGATAAGTAATAAATTACAAGTAGAACAAAATGAAGTTAAAACGATCCACTTTTTTTAAGAGAATACTTTAACGTTAACTTTAATGCTTAATTTCCAAAAACCGAGCTTTGATATTGTAAAATAATACATCTTTTAGAACATGAAACATTGAACTGGAAATATTATGAAATAACAACAGCACTTTAACGTTTACTGTGATGATTAATTTACAAATAATAATCTATATATTATTTTGGATTAATAGTAAATTATTATGTGATTGTGTTTATAACCTTGTTCCTTGTTTCATATTATTTTACAAAAAGACTTTAACGTTAACTTTAATATTTATCATACAATTATAAGGGTTTTATTTATATCTTATTAGGCAAAAAGTTGAAGAGCTACAACAAATTTTATTTATAAATCAAGGAGGTAAAAATCATGGGAGACAAAAAAATCAGGCTGGCACTGGTTGGAGTTGGTAACTGTGCGAGTTCGCTGGTAGAAGGTATTTACTTCTACAAAAATGCTGAAATTGCAAAAGAAGTCGGAGGTTTAATGCACTATGAAATTGGTGGATATGAACCTCAGGATATTCAAGTTGTAGTGGGCTTTGACATTGATTCTAAAAAGGTTGGGAAAGACGTTAGCGAAGCAATTTTTGCCCCACCAAACTGTGCTTATAAAATTGCTGATGTTCCTTATCTGAATGCTCCAGTATTGAAAGGACCTGTTCTTGACGGAGCGCCAGATCATCTGCGCCATTATTATGGCAAAGATTACTTTACGGTTGATGACAGTCAGGAACCTGTTGACGTAGCGCAGGCATTAAAAGATTATAAGGTAGATGTAATCCTTATTAATCTGCCAACTGGTTCATATAATGCTGCAAGATATTACGTAGAATGCGCTAAAAAAGCTGGCTGTGGGATTGTAAATGGTATTCCTGAATTATTAGCTTCTGATGAAAAAATCGCAAAAGGTTGTGAAGAAGCTGGTGTACCTATTTTAGGTGATGACTGGAAGAGCCAGATTGGTGCTACGATTGTTCACAGGGCATTAGCAAAATTGTTTGAAGACAGAGGAATAAAAATTAAAAAATCTTATCAGTTGAATTACGCAGGAAATACAGACTTTATTAATTTAGTAATGCGCGGTGAAACAAAACATGTAACAAAACATGATGCAGTTGCTTCTATTCTTAAGAATGACGTTCCGATTTCACCAGGATTTGCATTTGTTGATAATCAGGGGGATATGAAGACGGCTTCCATTCTGATTGAAGGAACAAAGTTTGGTGGAGCGCCAGTAAAATTAGAATTGCGCCTAGAAGTAGAAGATGCACCCAACTCAGCAGGTATTAGCATTGATGCTGTTCGTTGCTGTAAACTTGCTTTAGACAGGGGACTTGCAGGTGCAATCATAGAACCATCATCCTATTTCTTTAAGCATCCTCCTGTACAATTTACAGATGACATATGCAGAGAAAAAGTAGATGCATTTATTAAAGGAGAATAAGATTAAAATTTACATTGGGCTTTATTCTGAAAAGTGAGAGGATCTGTTTTCACATGATCACTCCTTTCCTGACTCTTTCACCTCCCTCATTGAAATAGGTGAATGATTTCAAAAAGATCCTTCTCATTTTTCAGCTTATAAAAAATATATTGGGTGGGTCAATTATGAAAAATAAAGTAGATATTGTGGTAATAGGAACAATTATAAAAGAAACCATTGTATTTCCAGACAAACAAATTGGTCCTGTTCTAGGGAGTCCGGCGGCCTATTCAAGTTTAGTAATGGCTGCACAAGGTGTTAATGTTGGAATTGTGACCTATTATGGAAGTGATCTGGGAAAAGTATTTAATGAATTAGATGTTCTGGATAAAAGAGGTATTCTGCCTTATGAATACACGACAACAAATTTATTAATTTACAACGAGGATGGAACCAAGAGAGTAGAATACCAAAAAAGTACGCCTCAAATAAGGTTTGAAAATATTCATAAAGATTATTTAGAAGCAAATTACTTTAAAATTTGTCCTATGAATTATGAAGTAGATTTAGACTTAGTTATTAAACTTCATGCAATGGGTAAAATCATATTTATAGATTTGGGAGGCTTTGGGGGAGCTACCAGTGACATAAGGTATTCAATAGACACTTCTTATGGCAGAAAGGTCATTACAACCTTATGTAATAACAGTTCGATTATTAAAGCCAGTGAAGAGGATCTGAAATCAATCATTCCTGGCAAAACGGCAGAAGAAGCAGCTGAAATTTTAATTGACATAGGCGCTCCTAAAGTAGTCGTTACCCTTGGAAGTAAAGGTGCTTTGTATAAAATAGGTAAGGACAAACCTCAGTATTTAAAACCTTTTGTTGCTGTCAGTGAAAATCCGGATGGTTCTTTAGATTTTACTGGAGCAGGTGATTCTTTTGGAGCAGGTTTTATGGCCTCTTATATGCAGGATCAAGATATTAGAAAAGCAATCTTAAATGGAAACGCTACAGCATCTTTAGTTATTCAACGTTCAGGCGGCTGTACTTATGACAGAATGCCATCTAAAGAGCGGGTAAAAGAGAGATTGCAGCAACAAAATATTTAATTAACAGTGTATAAGAGGTAAAAATAATAACTTATTAAATTATTAAAAGGGGTGCATTGAATATGGCAAGACAAATTGGTGTAGGAATTATTGGTGCGGGGTCAATAGCTGACATAGGACATTGTCCTTCTATTGCTGCATTAGAAAATGCAAAATTAGCAGCTCTTTGTGATCCAAACAAAGAAATCCTGGATAAAATGACAAAGAAATGGGAACCTGAAAAGTCATATACAGACTATCAAGCTATGCTGGAAGACAAAAATGTTGAAGTTGTTATTGTGGGTTCTCCAAACAGATACCATGCTCAACAAGCTATCGACGCAATGAGAGCTAAAAAACATGTTATCGTAGAAAAGCCTTTTGCATGTACCCACGAAGAAGCATGGAAAATGGTAGATGTAAGTAAAGAAGAAGGCGTCTTCTTAATGGCAGGAACAAACCAACGTTTCTGGGAACAAAATGTTATTGCACGCAAACTGATTGATGAAGGTTTTATTGGAAAACCTCAGATGGGTCGTTCTTCACTTCACGAAGGTTGGAATCTCTACCATGAAAAGTTATCCTTTACAAGATTCCGTCAATATCCCAATGAGGCCGGAGCAGGTGCATTATTTGATTTAGGTGCACACAGAGCAGATTTATTAATGTTCCTTATGGGAAGTAAGCCTAAACGTGTTATTGGTATGATTAAAGCATTTGGTACAGATTATACGCCTCTGGACGACTCTTTCTGGATTATGATTGAGTTTGAAAATGGTGCAACTGGAGTTATTAGTGGCGACAGATTCTCACCTGCTGTATCCAATATTTCTGAAGTTTATGGTACAGAAGGAACAATTTTCACAGCTTCTGAAGCAACCAATCCTTTCCAGACAGCTCCATTAGCCGTATTTACTAGTAAGAATTTCAAGCAGTCTGAACTACCTGAGATCGTAAGAGAATACCGTTATCCTCAATTATTCTGGTCAGAAGATATTATGCAACCTGACGGATATGTTCCAAAACGCTGGGTACCTATTTATCCAAAACGTGGCTGGGCATACAAATCAATGTTAGAACATTTCCTGAACTGTGTAGAAAAAGATGTACCACCATCTCTTACTCCTGAAGAAAGTGCACTGGTTACAGATATACTGGTAGGTGCATATAAGTCTATGGAAACCAAGTCATGGGTTGAAGTTGGACGCGATATGGAAAATTATATTGTTCCACTTTATGATGCTCCAGAAATCGTGTAATATTTAAAAATTATTAATATAAAAAAATCAAATGGGGGTAAGTTTATGAAAAAATTATTGGCAATTCTCGTAACTATGGCAATGTTGGTAAGTTTAGCGGCTTGCGGAGGAAAAGACAGCAAGAAAACAGGAGATACTGGTGGCAGTACAAATGCAGGAACAGAAACACCAGCTAAACAAGAAGGAAAAACAGATAAAAAGATTAAAATAGGATATTCATTCCCTACCATCAACAACGAGTTCTGGGTAACTTCCCTGGGACATGTGCAGGCAGCATCTGCAGCTTTAGGATTTGAGCTCATTTATGATGACTGTAACAATGACCAGGCAGAACAGTTAAATGACGTAGAAAGTATGATATCAGCTGGTATTGACGGACTTGTTCTTGGACCACAAGATGCATCTGTTGTAGCTGGAATATTGGATGCATGTAAGAAAAATGACATAAAAGTTGTTATTATTGACCGTTGGCCAGGCGATAATTTAGTAGCTGGAGAAGATTACATCGCTTTTATCGGACCAAACGATGAAGAAGCAGGTTATCAAATTGCTATGTCATTAATCAATGCAGGTGTTAAAAAGATGATTGGTATTGGTGGATATCAAAACACCTCCGTTGCTGAAGGTCGTAGAGCAGGTTTAATGAAAGCCTTAGAAGAACATCCGGAAGTTGAATTATTACAATATGAATGGGCTGGGGAAAACTGGGACGACGGAGACGAATACTTCCGTAATATGTACCAGGCTCATCCTGACTTAGAAGGTGTATGGTGTTATAACGACTCTTTAGCTTTAGCATCTGTTAATGTATGTAAAGAATTAGGCATCATTGATAAAGTTAAAGTTGGTGGTATGGACTTATTATCACCAGCGGTTGAATCCATGCAGGCAGGAGAACTCTGGTTCTCAACCGGAGGACACTACATGCAGGCAGCTTTTGCAGCAGTTATTGCTTTTGATGAAATTAATGGAAATAAATATACTGGTGATCCAGTGGTTAGCTTAAACTTATTAAACGTTTCTCAAGAAAACTTAGATAAATTCGTAGAAAAATATATTAAAAACGAACAACCTATTGATTGGAAAAATTTAAGTAAGACTTTCAATCCAGATGCAAAATTAATTTTTGAATTAACTCTTGACTAAGAATTTTAAGGATTATTAAAGCAATTTGAGTGGTCAATAATAATATTAATTGTTAATTGTTGTTGTGAAATCCCTTGTCGGGTAACCTTAGCTTTTGTTACCTGACAAGGGAGATTTAACAAAAAGATATAAATACGGGGAGGAATCATTTTGGGTGCTGCAGTGGTCTTTAAAGGAATTAAGAAATACTTCGAAGGTACGAAAGCATTAGATTGGGACCCTGAAGACGTCATGGAAGTATTCCCGGGAGAAATACATGGCTTAGTAGGAGAAAATGGAGCAGGAAAATCAACTTTATTCCAGGTTTTAATGGGAATATACAAGCGTACTGCCGGAGAGATTTATTTATTTGGGCAGCCAGTTGAGATAAACAATGTTCATGATGCTGAGCGGGCTGGGATATCCATCATAATGCAACAACCTAATTTTGCCTATAATATGACTGTAGCAGAAAACATATTTATGGGCAGGGATAAGGAATTTACCAATAAAGCAGGTTTAATAAACTGGAAAAAGCAAAATGAAGCAGCAGCAAAAATTTTGGCTGAATATAACTTTAGTCATATTAAGCCAACGGACATCCTTAGTGATTTAGGTTTTGAAGAAAGAAAACAAGTTGAAATTGTGAGAGCTCTTTCTGTTAAACCAAAAATATTGCTGGTTGATGAGACTTCAGCGGCTGTTTCTAAAAAATCAGTAGAAATTCTTTATAAGTTGTTACGTGAACAAAGAGACAAAGGTACTGCAGTAATATATATTTCACACTTTATTGATGAAGTTTATGAGCTGTGTGACAGGGTAAGCGTATTAAGAGATGGTAAGTTAGTGGCTAAAATGGTTGTAAAAGATACTACTCCTGAAATGATTATCAATAATATGGTTGGCAGGGATATTTCAGGAGAAAGCTATAGAAGTGATAACAATGATTCAATTGGGGATGTTATGTTAGAAGTAAAAAATTTTACTAAAGAAGGTGTTTTTGAAGATATCAATTTAACCATTAGATCTGGAGAAATTGTAGGTATTGCAGGTATTGGTGGTTGTGGTTCAGATGAATTTGGACGGGTTCTTTTCGGATATGAACAGCCAACAAGTGGCGAAATGATTTATAAAGGTAAGAATGGTCACATGAAATCACCTTTAGAAGCAATAAATAATGGGATAGCATATATTCCAAAAGACAGGGATTTGGAAGGGTTATTTTTAATATATGATTTGGTTATGAACATCTCCGCTGCTAATTTAAAGAAAATGCATAAGAGAGGAATTATTAATAATAAATTGGAAGCTCAAGTAGCAAAAGATTCCATTAAAAGACTTAAGATCAAGACGCCATCTGAACGGACGGCTGTATCAAATTTAAGCGGTGGTAACCGTCAAAAAGTATCTATAGCAAAATGGGTTGCCAATGAATCCAGTTTATTAATCGTTAATTCGCCTACGAGAGGAGTAGACGTAGGTGCTAAATATGAAATATATAAGATTTTAGAATCCCTGAAAAATGAAGGGAAAGCCATTTTACTAATTTCTGATGAATTACCGGAATTGTTGGGCATGTGTGACAGAATTTATAGTTTCCGCAAAGGAAGAAATTCCGGTGAATTCACCAGGGGTGTGAATTTTACGGAAGAAGCTGTTGTTGCAACCATGGTCTAAAACAATTTTAAGGGAAAGGAAATTGTTATATGGGAATGACGAATACAAAAAATAAAGCAGAGCTTATAAAAGACAAATTAAAAAAGAATATCTCTTTAACAGCTTTTATCATTCTGTTTATCTTTTTCTCATTGACAACCGATGGGAAATTTTTGACATCAAACAATATACAAACGCTTTTGGGGGCGAGTATTGACCTTTTGATTTGTGCCTTAGGGGCTACATTTATCATCATGTTAGGTAGTATCGATTTGTCATCAGGTTCTATGATTAGCCTTTGTGGTGTTATTGCTGCCAAGATTTATGAGACAACAACAAGTACATTGGCTGCAGTTCTGGCTGCTATTGCAGTAAGTGTTCTATTTTATGGAATAATGGGTGTAGCTCATACAAGACTTCAGGTTCCAACCTTTATTGTAACCCTGGGTTTCTTATCTATTGCAAGAGCAGTCGTAACGATGATAAGCTCAGGTACTATAACAATGATACCCTTTGACAGTCCTTTTAAAAAATATTTTGGATTAAAACCTTGGATAATCATACTTGGACTGGTCATGTTTATCATTGTATGGCTCATCGAAAGATATACGTTATTTGGAAGATATACCCGATTAATTGGCGGTGATGAGAGGGTAGCAAAGTTAAGCGGTATAAACGTGAATAAACAAAAAGTTTTAGTGTTCTTATTTGCAGGCTTACTTACTGCTATTGGCGGTGTTGTTATGGCAGCAAGAATCGGTTCAGGATCTCCTGCTATCGGTCAGGGTTATGAGCTAAACGTTATATCCGCAGTTGTACTTGGTGGAACGTCTCAGCGTGGTGGTATCGGTGGTGTGAGAGGAACATTAATTGGTGCCCTTACCCTGGCAGTATTGTCCAATGGTTTAGTTCTTTTAGGAATGCCTTCAGAAGTTCAATTATTTATCAAAGGTATTGTTTTAATCCTTGCGGTTTATGTGACTCTTGAAAGAAATCCTAATGCCATAACGAAATAAAACAAATGCTTGAAAAGGAAGGAGGGGGAGAATGAACTTAAATACAAAAATTGACATTATAAAGAATTGTAAAGAACAAATTTTAAAAGAAGCAGAAGCTTTAAATAGAGTAGCAAAACAAGTGGATGAGGCATATATTGAAGCTTGTGAAGCAATTCTAAAATGTGAAGGAAGAGTTATAGTAACAGGATTGGGGAAAACCGGTCACATCGGTAAAAAGCTGGCAGCTACTTTAGCAAGTTTAGGTATTCCGTCATTTTTTGTACACAGTTGCGAGTCTCTGCATGGTGACATGGGGATGATTACTAAAGATGATGTTGTCATCATGATTTCGAATAGTGGGAAGTCCTCAGAAATCTTAAGCATGATTCCAGCTTTAAAGATTATTGGTCCAACAACTATTTCAATTACCAGAGATAAAAATTCTCCTTTAGCTAGAGCTACGGATATTAAGATTCTTTGTGATGCAGGAGAAGAAATTGATCATTTAGGTTTAGCACCAACAGCAAGCAGTACAGCAGCCCTTGCTATTGGAGATGCTATTGCGACAGTGGTATCCTGGATAAAAGGTTTTCAGCGGGAAGATTTTGCATTAAGTCATCCAGGCGGTGCCTTAGGCCAGCAATTAATAAAAGAATACACTGAAAGAATTTCACAATAGATTTTGAAAGAAGAGCGGTGGGATTTTAGCCAACCACCGCTCATTTAAAAAAGATGAAACTGTAATATAAAAAGTTAGGACGGGAAATAACGTGAAAAAAATGAATAAAAAACTTTTGTATACATACTGTATTTTAATGATGTTATTTGTTATTTCTCTTTGCAATACAACTCAAGGCATAATATTATCGGATTATATTGTTTATTATGCCTTAGAATCTTCAAAACAGGGATTAGTGAGTGCTTTTCAAAGCACTGGTAATATTATCGGACTTATAATAATTATTTTATTATCAGGGAAATATAAGAAAAGTACTATGCTGGCAATTTCTGCGGCACTGATACCTGTTATTTTTTTTATCATAGGTAATAAACCTGCTTTATTTATTTTATTATTAAGCTATGCATTTTTTGGGATAGTTTTTGCTCTTTGGGATTCTTTGGGTTCGTCATTAATGGCTGACATTCATACAATAAATTCATCACGATATATGAACTTATTACATGGGTTTTTTGCTTTAGGCGGTATTATAGGACCTTTAATTTTTCAATCATTGGGAACGGAAGGCTTTAGTTGGGACCAGATGTTAAGGTTGGCAGGCATAATATCTTTAGTGGCAGTTTTTCTTTTTACATTAGGGCTAGTATCTGCAAAAAAACTTATTATTGAAAACAAAGACAACAGTTCAGATATATTGATTACAGATATTAAAACATTTTTTCGTGAAAAAAGAAATAGAATTATACTTATTTCTGCTTTTTTATACGGAGCCCATCAAATTGGAATAACCGTTTGGATGACCAGATATATTTCTGAATATCTGGGGACACCTCAGTGGGGACCGGCTGCACTATCGCTTTTTTGGGTGGGTATAGCTATATCAAGATTAGTTGCAAGCCGCTTGTCACTCGAACCAGCTAAATGGATTTTCTTTGGGCATTTGATTAGCGGAATTGTCATAGCTATAGGAGTTCTTTCGGAAAATGGTTTTATAATGTTTATATGCTGTGGTTTATCAGGTCTGGCAGAAGGGGCAATTTTACCGATGACTTTGGATATGGCCTGTAATTGGAGAAAAGGTAAATCTTCTTTAGGCAGTTCCATGATTCTTTTTGTACATTATGTCGGATTTATTGTTACACCACCTTTAATTGGTGCGTTAATCTTTACTTATGGCATAAAAGTTGGTATGATTATGCCAGCGATTCTTTCTATCGTAGCTACTTTATTTACATATTTTCTTACCAGGAAAGGAAGAGAAAGGAATGTATGATTTAACAGAAAATTACTTAAAATTACAAAATGGGAGTGATATCAGAGGCATTGCTTTAGAGGGCGTACCAGGGGAAAATGTCAATTTAACTCCAGAAATAGCAAGAAATATAACATCAGCTTTTATTACTTATTTATCTAAAAAAGAAAATAAGTCTGCAGAAAGCTTGGAAATTGCAGTTGGACATGATTCAAGGATTTCTGCTAGCCTGCTGAAAGCAGGTGTATTAGAAGGAATTCAGAATATGGGTTCAACAGCTTATGATTGTTCCCTTGCATCAACACCATCTATGTTTATGTCTACCGTACTAGAGGGTCTTGAATTTGATGGGGGAATTATGATTACAGCCAGTCATCTTCCTTACAATCGTAATGGTATGAAATTCTTTACAAAAGATGGCTGTCTGGAAAGCAAAGAAATCAGGGAAGTGTTGGAAATTGCGATAGAAATCGCAAAAAAAGAGCCCGGGAAAGCTGAACATATAAAAGAAGTGCAGAAATTAGATTTACTTTCTTATTATAGTGACTATCTCAAAAAAGTTATTAAAAAAGAGGTTGGAAGTGAAGATGAGGATAAGCCTTTAAAAGGACTTCATATTGTGGTAGATGCTTCCAATGGTTCAGGTGGATTTTTTGTTAAGAAAGTACTGGAACCTCTCGGAGCGGATACAACAGGCAGTGCTTGTCTGGAACCTGATGGTACTTTCCCTGTTCATGAACCTAATCCGGAAAACAGACAAGCTATGGAATATATTAAGAAAATAACATTAGAACATCATGCAGATTTAGGCATTATTTTTGATACCGATGTAGATAGAATGGGCGCCGTATTTTCCAATGGAAAAGAAATCAATAAAAATGCTATTGTAGCCCTTATGTCAGCTATTGTAGCGTCACAACATCCCAATACGACGATTGTAACGGATTCAGTGACTTCAGAACAACTTACAGACTTCCTGGAAAACAAATTAAACTTAAAACACCATCGTTTTAAAAGAGGTTATAAAAACGTAATTAATGAAGCAATTCGTTTAAATCAGGAAGGTATAGAAACCCATTTAGCCATAGAAACTTCCGGACATGGTGCATTAAAAGAAAATTACTTCTTAGATGATGGTGCCTATATGGCGGTTAAAATTATTTGTGAATTAGTAAAATGTAAAAGACAAGGGAAGGCGCTTGAAGATTTATTAGAAGGTCTTAAAGAACCAGAAGATAGTATCGAAATCAGAATTCCTATAAAAGTTGATAATTTTAAAGAATATGGTCAAGAAGTTCTTGAGGAATTTAAGAAATTTGCTGGTGAAAATGATAAATTTAATTTGGTTAAAAACAATTATGAAGGTGTAAGAATTACATTTAACGATGATGAAGTTTCAGGTTGGATGCTGTTAAGAATGTCCTTACATGATCCTATCTTACCAATGAATATTGAGACCGATAATAAGGGTGGCGTAGCGATTGCTCTTAAAAGATTAGCTCCTTTCTTTGAAAAATTTGATGGACTAGATATTTCAGTACTCAGCAAATAAAAATGGTTTAATGCAGAAAATAAACGATTGAAAAATAAATTATACAATAAATCATTCAATGTGTGATATATTATTAATGTAACTTATTAAATAACAACAAAGGAGAGCAAAAGCATGGCGTTAGTAACGACAAAAGAAATGTTTAAAAAAGCTTATAAAGGTGGCTATGCAATAGGTGCATTTAACGTAAACAATATGGAAATTATTCAGGGCATAACGGAAGCTGCTCAGGAAGAAAATTCGCCCGTGATTTTACAAGTTTCTGCAGGTGCCAGGAGATATGCAAAACACAATTATTTAATGAAATTAGTTGAAGCAGCTGTTATGGAAGTAGATATTCCTATTGCTTTGCATTTAGACCATGGAGAGGATTTTGAAATTTGTAAGTCTTGCATTGATGGCGGATTTACTTCTGTCATGATTGATGGTTCAAGACACAGCTTTGAAGAAAATATTAAGCTGACCAGAAAAGTAGTTGAATATGCTCACGCTCATGGGGTAGTGGTAGAAGGTGAGTTGGGAGTGCTTGCCGGCATAGAAGATGATGTCAATGTATCTGTAGAAAACTCATCTTATACAAATCCTGATGAGGTTGAGGAATTTGTTGAAAGAACTGGTGTGGATTCTCTGGCCATTGCAATTGGCACAAGTCATGGAGCCTATAAATTTAAACCAGGACAAAAGGTAGAGCTTCGCTTTGACATTTTAGAAGAAATACAAAAGCGTCTTCCGGATTTCCCAATCGTATTACATGGTGCTTCTTCGGTTAATCAGGAATATGTGGAAATGATTAAACAATATGGAGGCCAAATGGAGGATGCGATGGGTGTTCCTGAAGAAATGTTAAGAAAGGCTGCTAAATCTGCTGTATGCAAGATTAATATTGATTCAGATATCCGCCTTGCGATGACAGCAGCCATAAGAAAGTATATTATGGAACATCCTGAAGATTTTGACCCAAGGCAGTATTTAAAACCAGCAAGAGAAGCAGTTAAGGAATTAGTTAAACATAAGATCCGTAATGTATTAGGTTGTTCAAATGCTTGTAAATAAAAAACAACAGGTGAGGTTATGAAGAAAAAAGCAGTTATATTTGACATGGATGGCTTGATGATTGATAGCGAAAGGGTAACTTATGATGGATATGTAAAAATATGCAGGGAATTTGGTTATGAAATGACTTTAGACTTTTATAAAACGCTTTTGGGTCTTAGGATCAATGTTATAAGCCAGAAATTAAAAGAACATTTTGGGAAGTTTTTCCCTTCGGAAGAAATTATCAGGAGGGTTCACATATATATAGAAGAGTATTTTCAGGAAAAAGGCGTTCCTTTAAAAACGGGCTTGCAGGAAATCCTTCAATATTTAAAAAGCAGAGATTATAAGCTGATTGTTGCGACATCAACCGCTCGAATCAGAGCTGAGAAAATATTAAAAAATGCCGGTATTTCTCAATACTTTGACGGATATGTCTGTGGAGATGAGGTAGTTAATGGTAAACCAGATAAAGAAATTTTTATAAAGGCATGTGAGAAGGCTAAAGTTAAGCCAGAAGAAGCTTATGTTTTGGAAGACTCAGAAATGGGCATTTTAGCAGCCTCCAGAGCAAACATTTTATGTATATGTGTACCAGACATGAAATATCCCTCTGAAGAAATGGAAGCCAAGACATATAAAGTTGCCAATAACCTTTTAGAAGCTTTAGAAATCATTAAGGAAGATGAAAAAAGATTTGAGTGAGGGGTTGTGTGGACATGCTTAAACAATTTCATCATCTTTGTCTGGTATCTTCAGATTATGAAGCAACCATAAAATTTTATGTGGACACTTTAGGTTTTACGCTTTACCGTGAAAGTTTTTCAAATAACTGGAATGGTAGAAAATTAGAATTGTATTATAATGGTCAATATATGTTAGAAATTTTTGTTGTAGAAAAGGCAAAAAGAAGAGGACAAAATCCTGGAGAAGTATATGCAGGACTTAATCATTTTTCTTTTTTAGTGGATGATGTCGAAGCATTTGTCAGAAAACTTCACGATGATAATATTGAAACTTCGGAAGTTAAACTGGATAAAAACACAGGTAAAAAATATGCATTTTTTTACGATCCTGATGGGACAAAACTTGAAATATATGAATCATAAACGGATATTTTTAAATTTAATTTGCTGATAAATATCTTATAAGGGAGTTGTTTATTTTTTAGCAAGAATATATTATAAATTTTAGGAGGAATACAGTGATAAAATTAGCACCATCTATTTTATCTGCAGACTTTGCTAATTTGGGAAGAGACGTCAGAGCCCTTCATGATGCCGGTGTGGATTATATTCATATTGACATTATGGATGGTGGTTTTGTACCAGTGATTACCTTTGGTTCTCAACTGGTAAAAGCCATCCGGAAATATAGCGATAAAGTTTTTGATGTCCATTTAATGGTTAATAACCCAGATGCTCATATTAAAAATTTTGTAGAAGCAGGTGCAGATATTATTTCAGTACATGCAGAAAGTTGTGTCCATTTGCATAGGACAATTCAGTGTATTAAAAATTATGGCTTAAAGGCTGGAGTGGTTTTAAATCCTTCTACTCCCCTTTCAAGTATAGAATATATCCTTGAAGATGTAGATATGGTATTAATTATGTCTGTGAATCCCGGGTACGGGGGGCAGAAATTTATTGACAGTGCTATTCGAAAAATATCTGCCCTCAGGGAAATGATTAATAGCAGGGGGCTTAATACTGACATAGAAGTAGATGGCGGGATTACATTTGAAAATGTTCAGGAAGTTATCCGGGCAGGTGCAAATGTAATTGTAGCAGGTTCGTCAGTATTTAAAGGTGATATCCATAAAAACATCAAAGAATTTAATAGATTATTTAAGGAGGTAAACTAATGGATAAACTAGAGCTTCAGAAAAAAGCAAATAAGATTCGCCAAAACATTATTCGATCTATTCATAGTGCCAAAGCCGGGCACCCAGGCGGTTCTTTATCATCGGCGGATATTTTAACTTATCTTTATTTTGTGGAATTAAAAAATATTGATCCAAAAGATCCTAAAAAGTCAGACAGAGACCGCTTTGTTCTTTCCAAGGGTCATGCAGCTCCTGCATATTATGCGACATTAGCTGAAAAAGGATATTTTGATGAAAAAGATTTAACAAGCCTTCGTCAAATAGGTTCTCATCTTCAAGGCCATCCGGATATGAAAGGAACTCCTGGTGTAGACATGAGCAGCGGTTCTTTAGGACAAGGTGTTTCAGCAGCGGTTGGTATGGCCATTTCGGCAAAAATAAGTAATGAAAATTATCGTGTATATGCCCTTCTTGGAGATGGTGAAATTCAGGAAGGACAAGTTTGGGAAGCAGCTATGCTGGCTGGCCATAGGAAATTAGACAATCTTGTTGTTATAGTGGATAACAATAATTTACAAATTGATGGAACAGTCGAAGAAGTATGTTCTCCATATCCAATAGATAAAAAATTTGAGGCATTTAACTTCCATGTTATTCATGCAGATGCTCATGATTTTGATTCTTTAGAAGCTGCATTTAATGAAGCTAAACAAGTAAAAGGTAAGCCAACAGCAATTATTGCAAAATCTGTTAAAGGAAAAGGCGTATCCTTTATGGAAAATAAAGTGTCCTGGCATGGCGTAGCCCCCAATGACGAAGAATTTGAAAAAGCTATGGAAGAATTAAAGAAAGCAGGTGAAGCATTATGTCAGAAGTAAAAAAGATTGCAACCAGAGAAAGTTATGCAAGTGCTTTAGTGGAATTAGGGAAAAAATATGATAATGTTGTTGTACTGGACGCTGATTTAGCGGGTGCAACAAAAACAGTAAAATTTCAGAAAGAGTTTCCTGAAAGATTTATAGATTGTGGTATTGCTGAATCAAATATGATGGGGGTTGCAGCGGGAATAGCATCAACAGGGAAAGTTCCCTTTGCAAGCACCTTTGCAATGTTTGCAGCAGGACGTGCTTTTGAACAAGTGAGGAACTCCATCGGATATACAAAGTTAAACGTTAAAATTGGAGCAACTCATGCAGGGATATCTGTAGGAGAAGACGGGGCAAGTCATCAATGTAATGAAGATATTGCTTTAATGAGAACCATTCCTGGAATGGTCATCATCAACCCTTCTGATGATATCGAAGCAAAAGCAGCTGTATTTGCAGCTTATGAACATTATGGACCTGTATACATGCGCTTTGGAAGATTAGCGGTTCCTGTTATTAACGATAACCCTGATTATAAATTTGAGTTAGGAAAAGGGATTACCCTTCGTGAAGGAAATGACCTGACCATTATTGCAACAGGACTTTGTGTAAGTGCAGCTTTAGAAGCAGCCGACCAATTAAAAGCTGAAGGAATTAATGCAAGAGTGATTAACATTCATACTATTAAACCTATCGATGAAGATATTATTATTAAAGCAGCAAAAGAAACAGGAAAGATTGTTGTTGTAGAAGAACATTCAATTATTGGTGGCTTAGGAAGTGCTGTCTCAGAAGTTTTAAGTGAAAACTATCCTACTTTGGTTAAGAGGATAGGTATACGGGATGTTTTCGGCGAGTCTGGTCCTGCTGTACAATTGCTTAAAAAATATGGTTTAGATGCAGAAGGTATTTATAAACAAGTAAAAGAATTTTTACAATAATATCGGTTTTGTTGAATAAGTAGTTTTATTAGATTAATTAACAGGATTGTAAATAATTAATATTAATTATTTACAATCCTTTCATTCTAAGATTCAATAAGGCTTAATAATTACATACATTAAGGTATTATAAATTTGTGTAATAATGGGTCCGAATTTGACTTACTATTTAGAATATAAATCATTTTATTTCAATAAATTATTATTCATAATGCATTAATTATTTAAAAATTTATTTTTGAGCTTGATTTATTATTTGGGAGGAACCACTGTGGGTATAAATGTAGATATTGTAGTGTTAGGAAATATTATAAATGAAATGATTATTTTCCCAAACAAGATAATAGGTCCAGTGTTAGGTAGTCCTTGTGCTTATTCCAGTATTATTATGGCAAGGTTAGGAAGAAAAGTAGGGATTGTAAGCTATATCGGTGATGATCTTGATAAAGATATGGTAGAACAATTCCAGATTGTTGATACAGAAGGTTTCATTCCTTATAAGTTTACAACACATAATAATTTAATTTTTCATGCAGATGGGAAAAAAAGTGTTGAGTATGCAAAAGTAGCTCCTGTAATTGAGTTTGAAGATATTCCAGAAAACTATCTAAAGGCAGAAACATTTTTTATTTGTCCTATGAATTGTGAAGTAAGTATTGAGATAGCTAAAAAATTACATGAAATGGGTAAGAGAGTAATTGTGGATTTAGGCGGTTTTGGCGGGACAACTTCTTATAATCATTTTAGTATAGATACAAGAAGAGGAAAAGCTTTAATTGAATATTTATGTATGTATTCAACTATTATAAAAGCCAGTGAGGAAGATTTGAAATATATTGGCCCGGATATACCACTAGGGACAATGAGTCAATACTTTATTGATAAGGGAACTCAGTCGGTTGTTATTACAATGGGTGAAAAAGGAGCTTTGATACAAAGCAAAGGACAAGCACCAAAGCATATAGATGTTTTTCCACCAGAATGTCCTGAGGAAGAATATAATCTCGTTGGTGCAGGGGATGCTTTAGCTGCAGGTATGATTGCCAGTTTGGATGACATGGATAGTCTGGAAGAAGCAGTTATTTTTGGAACGGCAGTGGCATCTTTGGTTATTGAGAAAAAAGGTGGCTGTGTTGTTAAGAGGATGCCTACTAGTTTTGAAGTTGCAAAAAGACTTAGTAAAAGATCCAGCGTTATGCATGGTTAAATGATATTTTTTATTATTTATGGTCAGTGATTAGAAATATAAAATTTTTAGCAAAGGGTAAAAAGTAGAGAATGACATTTTCATCAGTCAGCCTTAAAATAATTCAAATAGGGTGAGTGAAAGTGAAGAAAATGATAAGGTTAAAAGACATAGCAGATGCACTCAATGTAAGTATTACAACCGTATCGAAAGCTTTAAACGGGCATCCGGATATTTCTGAAAGCAGAAGAAAAGAAATACTGGAGTATGCAGAAAAATTAAATTATGTTCCTAATCAAGTGGCAAGAAGTTTCCGTCAGCAAAGAACAAAAATTGTTGGAATCATTTTAAGTGATAATTCTAATCCATACAATGCAAGGATTATTAGAGGCATTGAAGAAACATTTTCTTCTAAAGGCTATTATACTATTATCATGAATAATCATGAAGACCCTGAAAAAGAATTAAAATTAGTCAGTGAATTATGTGGATTAAATGTTGCTGGTGTATTATTAACACCTGCAGCAGGGAATAAAAAAAGCAGGGAATTATTAAGACAGTTTAATATACCTTATGTATTGGTTAACCGTTACATTAATGAAAAAGAAGATACATATGTAGTGGTTGACGATTGGAAAGCAGCTTATATTGGAACGAAACATCTATGTTCATTTTGTTATGATAAAATATTTTTTCTAAATTTCTTATCAAGTGTATCGTCATCAAAAAACCGTCTTAAAGGTTATAAAGCAGCGCTAGAAGAATACAAGATAGAAATGGATGAGAGCTGGGTAATACCAGATTGTAAAAATCAACAAGATGGTTATAAAGCAATGTTAAAGATATTAGAAAAAAATAAACCTCCTTTTTCTGTATTGTGTTACAGTGATTATATTGCCATTGGAGCAATTTGCGCTTTACAGGAAAGACTAATCAGAATACCGGAAGATGTTGCAGTAATGGGAACAGATGACATTGATATTTTATCCTTTGTTAAGCCAAGACTGACAACGGTTGGTGTTCCAAAATTAAGACTTGGTATAAGATGTGCAGAATTATTGATTGATTTAATTAGAAAAAAAGAAACTGAAGAAAAAAGAATTGTCATGAAGCCTGAGTTAATTATCAGAGAAACTTCTTAATAAGACAAATTATAAAGAAAACCCTGTAATATTGACCAATATAGTAAATAAAAGTAATCAATTTACAAAAAGCTCAAATCAAATCAAATATTACCTCTATACATGGGAAAAATAGAAAGGTATAATATACTTAATGTAATTTGACAATTTGTGATTTTTCTCATCATGAAATGATAATGGAGGCTTAATATGAGAAAATATAAAGCAGTACCAATCGAAAAAGAAGTTATAGACGAGGTTTATTGTAATGTATGTGGGAAAAAAATCGAAAAAGTTTCTCCCAATCAGTTTGAAGACTATTTGCATATAGAAAAGCTTTGGGGTTATCATTCTAAAAATGATGGTAAAAAAGATGAAATAGATGTATGTCAGGCTTGTTATGAGAAATGGATAAATAGCTTTAAAATTTCTGTTTAGCCATTACATCAGTACCATATTGTATTAGGAGTGCCCATAATGAATATGATTAGGGTTGAAGAGATTTTAAAAAAGGCGGGTTTAAAATTAACTACCCAAAGAAGAGCCATCATAGAAGTATTTATGGATTATAATGACCATGTTTTGACTGCTGAGCAAATTTACGAAAAAACGAAAGAAAAGCACCCGACAATGAATTTTTCTACAGTTTATAGAAATTTAGAAATATTAGAAAGAATTAATATTATTCATAAAATTACTATGCAAAATCAAGCCTCAAAATATCAATTGCTTCATTATGGTAAACATCACCATCATTTTATTTGTAAAGATTGTGGAAAATCGGAGATTATTGATTTTTGCCCTCTAAGAACTCTTAATACAGAATTGGTGAACAAAAATTTTGTTTTAACGGATCATTGTTTTGAGTTATATGGATATTGTAATGATTGTATGGCAAATAAAAGTGAAGCTTAAGCTTCACTTTTTTATATGAAAAAAGTTAGATTTTAAGAGAGATTCAATTCATATAAAGGAACTTAAAAGACTATGAATATGGGAAAATAGTAATATTATTTATTGTAAAAAAGACAAGAGTATGGTAGAATTATACGAAATTTAAATATTTTTTTACATAATATCTGCTGACAGAACCATGAGCTTTTTATAAAAAATATAAACTAAGTTTTTGGCGAGGAGAGATAAGGAAGATGAGCAAAAAAACCGTTAAAAAAGTGATTTTACCTGAAAATGAAATTCCAAAGCAATGGTATAATGTGCTGGCAGATATGCCTAATAAGCCAGAACCCTATTTTAGTTCCGTGACAAATAAGATGGCAACACCTGATGAACTTGAAGTAATTTTCCCTAAAGAATTGATTCAGCAAGAAATGTCTCAGGAAAGATGGATTGATATTCCGGATGAAGTTAGAGAAATGTATAAACAGTGGAGACCAAGTCCTCTCTATAGGGCTGTTGGCCTGGAAAAACTTTTGGATACACCAGCTAGAATATATTATAAATATGAAGGTGTCAATGCGACAGGAAGTCATAAATTAAATTCTGCTATTCCACAAGCTTATTACAATAAAATGGCTGGTATTAAAAAGCTTTCAACAGAAACCGGTGCCGGTCAATGGGGAAGTGCTTTAAGCCTTGCATGTAATTACTTTGGCTTAGAGTGCGAAGTATATATGGTTAAAGTCAGTTATGAACAAAAACCTTACAGGCGTTTATTTATGCAAACTTTTGGAGCCAATGTTATTGCAAGTCCAAGTAATTTAACGCAGTCAGGCAGGGCAATTTTAGAAAAAGATCCGGATTCTACGGGCAGCCTGGGAATAGCTATCAGTGAAGCGGTTGAAGTTGCAGCAACCAATCCGGATACCAATTATGCTTTAGGCAGTGTTTTAAATCATGTGTGCCTGCACCAGACTGTTATTGGTCTTGAGGCAAAAAAACAACTTGAACTTTTAGATGAATATCCCGATATTGTAATTGCTTGCTGCGGTGGAGGAAGTAATTTTGCAGGCCTTAGCTTCCCCTTTGTAAAAGATAAATTAAATGGAACGAATATCCGATTAATTGCTGTAGAACCTACAGCTTGTCCTTCACTGACAAAAGGAGTTTTTGCTTATGATTATGGTGATACAGCAAAGGTTGGACCAATTGCTAAAATGTATACTTTGGGTCATGATTTTGTTCCTGCAGGCATTCATGCCGGGGGTTTAAGATATCATGGGGCGTCCCCAATAGTAAGCCAGCTTTATCACGATGGAATTATTGAAGCTCAGGCGGTTCCTCAAAGGGATGTCTTTGATGCAGCAGTAAAATTTGCAAAGACAGAAGGTATTATACCAGCACCAGAGTCTGCGCATGCAATCAGAGCAGCAATTAATGAAGCTATAAAGTGTAAAGAAACAGGAGAGGCAAAAGTGATTTTATTTAATTTAAGTGGACATGGCTATTTCGATATGGCTGCTTATGACAATTATTTTAGCGGAAAACTGATCGATGTGGATTATCCAGAGGATTTAATAAAAGAAAATATAAGAAGTTTACCAGATATTAAATAATTCTTGTTTAAAAAAGACCCGTCCGTAAAGACGGGTCTTTTCAAAAGTTTATTTTTCTAATGTTGATAATGTTTTTTACTGCCAGGACGGTCAAAAGAATAACAACTGAAATAAGGACAATGGTTCCTCCGGAAGCCAATTCAAAATAATAGGAAATAATAATACCCAGAATAACCGAAATTTGTGCAAATACTATGGAGAGAATGGTAACGGATTTAAAACTTTTGGCAATTTGAAGGCTTGCCGCAACAGGCAGGATCATTAAAGAAGATATTAATAAGATTCCGACAATGCGCATAGAAAGCGTTATGGTAATAGCAACCAGAATGACAAAATAAACATTAATTGCTCTTGTGGGAATTCCGGCAAGAGCGGCTGCTTCTTCGTCAAAAGACATATAAAAAAGTTCTTTATAAAGAAGAAAAACGGAAATCATAACGACAATACCCAGCAACAAAATTAGCCATAAATCCTGAGAAAGAACCGTTGTAATATTTCCAAAGAGATAACCAAATAAATCAATATTGATTGATTTGGTCAGGCTGATTAAAATAACGGCAACTGCCATTCCGGCAGACATAATGATGGATATCGCCAGTTCTGCATATTTTTCATATCTTTTTCTGAGTTTTTCTATTCCGAGCGCTGCTGTTACAGAAAAAATCAATGTCACAATTAAAGGAGAAATCTTTAAAAGTATTCCAGCTACAACGCCAGAAAGGGCGACATGGGATAAAGCGTCTCCTATTAATGACATCCGCCTTAAGACAATAAATATCCCGATTAAAGGACATAATAAAGCAATAATAATGCCTGCAAGAAGAGCTCTTTGCATAAAGGCATATTGTAGTATCTCTGGCATATCAATGACTCCTTTTAGTGGATTTATAAAGAATAAGTTAAGAAAATCTTAGTGATGATGCAGGAGCAGATGCATTTTATCTCCGTATATTTTGGCAAGTGTTTCAGTAATTTTAGTATCAGAAGAACTATCGTGCACAATTAGCTTTTTATTTCCCATACATAATACTTTATTAGCTTTCTGAGTCATGACCCCTATGTCATGAGAAATCATTATGACGGTAATATTCATGGTTTTATTAAGTTTATAGATTAATTCATAAAAATTTTCCTGGGACTTCATATCTATGCCAACAGTAGGCTCGTCCAGAAAGAGGATTTTGGGAGAGCTGACCAGAGTTCTGGCAATAAAAACTCTTTGCTGCTGTCCGCCGGAAAGATTGCCAATTAGTTGCTTTCGGTAGTCTTCCATTCCAACAATTTTAAGCATCTCATAAACTTTTTCCATATGTTCTTTTTTAATTCTTTTAAAAAGCCCAATTTTGGGGTATAAGTTTGCAGCAACAATTTCTTCTACAGTTGCAGGAAAGCTGCTGTTAAATGAAGCAGCTTTTTGAGAGATGTAACCTATTTTTGCCCAATCGTCAAAATGACGGATGTCTTTTTCGAAAAGCTTAATGCTGCCTTTAATTGGCTTTAATAAGCCAAGTATGATTTTTATTAAGGTACTTTTTCCAGAACCATTAGGACCAACAATACCAGCAAAGTCTCCTTCATTGATTTCAAAGGAAATATCATCTAGTATCAGGTTTTTTTCATAAGCGAAAGTCAAGTGGCTGACTTCTAATATTTTATTCATACTTTTCCTCTTTCCTTTTCATTCAGTTAAAGCTTTTTTAAGAGATTCAAGATTTTCTCTCATGATGGAAAAATAGTCTTTTCCTTCGTCCAGGTCTTCTTGTGTTATATTCCCTAAAGGATTCAGGGTGAGCATTTTAACACCGGTTTCTTCAGCAATGACTTCAATTAATTTTGAATTGGATAAAGGTTCATAAAAAATATATTCCACATTATGTTCTTTGATAAAATCAGTTAAATTGGCCATTTCATTAGGGCTGGGTTCGGCCTGGGGAGACAGGCCTGAAACGGAAAGCTGTCTAAGATTATATCTGTCTGCCAGGTATCCAAAGGCTGCATGGGAAACAACGATTTCATTTTTTGAAAGTTGTGATAAAGCTATTTGGTATTCTTTATCTAATTTCAGGAATTCTTCTTTAAGTTTTAAGAAATTATCTTCATAAAAGTCTTTATTCTTGCTGTCTGCTTCAATTAAGGCATTTTTTATGTGTTCAGCTTGCTGCATTGCTCTTAAAGGATCCAGCCAAAGATGCGGGTCGTAGCTGTGCTTGCTTTCCTTATCATGATGATGGTCATCCTCTTCTCCCAGTTCCAGCCATTCAATATTATCAGAAGTGTTAACAACGATCAGGTCAGGATGATCCACTGCCTGAATGATTCTTTCAGCCCATGATTCCATGCCTAATCCATTATAAATAAAAAGGTCTGCCTCTTGAATTTTTGCCATGAGCTTTGCAGAAGGTTCCCAGTCATGGGGTTCTGCTCCTGCTGGTATAATGAGATGGACATTTACTTTTTCTTTTCCGATTTTTTTAGTAAAATCATATAAAGGATAAATACTTGCATATACAGTAAGAGTGTTTTTTTCAGCTTCTGAATTGCTTTTTTCGGGGAAACAGCCGTATAGAGTTAATGATATAATAGATAATAAGATAATAGATACCATTATTTTTTTCATGCTTTGGTCTCCTTTATATATTTCTAAATGCAAAAGATTTGCATTTAAGCTATTTTACTAATAACACACCCATTTAGAAATTGCAAGATGTAATTTATATTATGCCTTTATTAGAACCGGATTATTGATATAATATATTAAAAGCTTTTGTTTCCCATAAGGAGGTTACTATGTTAGATATTTGTCTTTTAGGCACCGGAGGTATGATGCCTTTACCCAATAGATGGTTAACTGCTTTACTGGTTAGATATCAGGGAAGAAAGATATTGATAGATTGTGGTGAAGGAACACAAATTACTTTAAAGACATTAGGCTGGGGTTTTAAAACCATTGATGTGATTTGTTTTACCCATTATCATGGAGACCATGTAACAGGCCTTCCCGGTCTTCTATTAACCATTGGGAATGCTGGCAGGACTGAGCCTCTTACCCTTATTGGTCCTCCTGGTTTAAAAAAAGTTGTTGAAGGTTTGTGTGTTGTTACGCCAGAATTACCTTTTGAAATTAAGTTGATAGAAGTGAATGAAGAAGAGGCCAAAGAGATGAGAATTGAAATTGATAGAGGTCTTTTTATTAAGATGCTGCCGGTTTTTCACAGAATTACATGCTTTGCTTATGTATTGGAACTGGAGAGAAGACCCAAATTTATACCTGAAAAAGCCAGAACTTTAAATATTCCTGTTGAATATTGGAAACATCTTCAACAGGGAGAAACTGTTCGGATCAATGATAAAATTTATAGTCCTGAAATGGTATCAGGTAAAAAAAGAAAAGGGCTTAAGATTGCCTATTGCACAGACAGCAGGCCAGTTGAGAACCTGGTTGATTTTATTGCGGATGCAGATTTATTTATATGTGAAGGCATGTATGGGGATGACGCCGACAAAGAACAAGCAAAAAAGAAAAAGCATATGGTTTTTTCAGAGGCAGCTCAACTGGCAAGGCAGGCAGGTGTAAAAGAACTGTGGCTTACTCATTTTAGTCCGGCCTTAACAGAACCGCAAAATTTTATAAAAGTGGCTACAGATATTTTTCCCTATACAAAAGTTGGTGAAGATAGGATGACAAAAAATTTAAACTTTCTTGAAGAAAAATAATTTTAATTATGGTATAATAAGCTTAATTATTCATTTCAGACTTTGTATAGGCCAATTCGTATATAGATTGAAGAAATATCATTTAAAATGATAGACTGCATAGATAATTGGCGGTGATAAGGTTGGAAGATTATGAGGTAGTTCAAGCTTGTCTTCAGGGGAAAAAGGAAATGTTTGAAATATTGGTTTCCCGTTATAAGAACTTAGTATATTCTATTATATTGAGGATGACAAATGATGCTGAGGAAGCCAATGACTTAGCACAGGAAGTTTTTATAAAAGTGTATCGCAATCTTGATAAATATCAACCAGATTACAAATTTTCAACCTGGATTATGAAAATTACTACAAATTTGGTGATCGATGCACGCAGAAAAAGCAAGCCTAATACGATTTCTGTGGATGAAATGTTAATAGAACCTTCAACGGAAAAAGGACCTGAGCAAGGTTATTTGGAACAAGAAAAGATAAATGAAGTTATAGCTGCGTTAAATGCTTTACCTGATATGTATAAAGTTCCTATGATCTTATTTCATCAGCAAGGTTTATCCTATCAAGAAATTGCAGAAATTATTAATGAACCTTTATCAAAGGTAAAAAATCGTATATTCAGAGCAAGAAAAATGTTAAAAGAAAGTTTGTTGTCAAAGGAGGGCGGAGTTTATGAAATGTAGCAAAGCAGACCAGTTGATGATGAAGTACATGGACGGGATTCTTAGTATGGAAGAAGCTAAACAATTAAACCTTCATCTTACTGAATGTGATGCTTGTAAAGAAGAATTTTTTGCTTATCAAAAAATGATTGATGTACTTCAGGATGGTCAGTTTTACAAAGCCCCGGATGATTTTGAATCAACAGTAATGAATCGTATAAAAGATATAGAAGTAGAGTATGAAATTAAGAAAACGGTACCCATAGAAACCATTTCTGCGATAGTATGGGGATTTTTCTCTTTAATATTTGGAATAGGTGTGTTATTAGTATTGTACAGGCAGCCTGTTCTGGAATATCTTGTTCAAAATCCTTATTTGGGCGAATGGGCGAATTCTATGATACCTGCAATGGATATTCTTTCTGCTTATATTAATGATTTTAAAACAGAAATGACTAATATTTTAGGCACCAGTAAGTATATTTTTGAAGTTTTAAGATTGATACTCATTCCTATTGTAGCCGTTCTCGGAGTTGTTAAATACTATATTTATCGCAAGGAAAAGGTAGAAATATAATGAAATCCCGCTTTTTTATTTTTTTACTTTTATTTTTTTTAATCTTTTCGGTTGTACATGCTTCGGAGACGAATCAAGATGAATTAAAAAAGTTAAGAGGCTTATATTTTATGCGGCAACTCGAGCAAACAGAGAAAACAAAAGGAGATGTTGTCTTTTTGTTTTCTAATGTACATATTTCTTCAAAGCATTTTGGAAATTTATTTGTTTATAAAGGAAAAATTGCAATTGATGGCGAAATAAAAGGTAATGTTTATGCTTATGGTGCCGATATATATATTGGTGAAAAAGCAAAAATAAAAGGAGATATAAGAACAATATCATCAAAAGTATCATGCCATCAGAATGCAGAGGTATCTGGTACCCTTGGACCTCTTTTTAATACATTAAACCGTTTTAAGGAACAGTGGGATGAAGCTTTATTTTTTTATTATACAGATAATATTCCTGCATATATATTGGATTTAATAAAAATGGTTGTACAGATGGTGATAAGCTTATTATGCTTATCCCTTTTTAAAAGAAGTGTTATACTTCAAGGCAAAATTTTAACCTGTCAGACAAAAGATGTTTTTAATAGGGGCTTAATATTATATTTAATGTTTACAGCCCTTGTTTTGGTATTTACTTTATCGATCATTGCTTTTCCTTTAGTTCTTGTTTTAATAGCGGCTTGTTATTTGCTGACACAGTATGGGAAAGCAGCTTTAGCCCTTCTTATAGGGGAATGGCTTATCAATAAAATAGCAGTCAAAACCGATATTTATATAAAATTTTGGACAGGAATATTGGTCATTCAGTTAATGAATTTTGCTCCACTCATGGATTGGTGCGGGAATATTGTGCTATTACCCCTTATCAGCTTTGGGATGCTTGCTCAAATGATAATTAATCAATTAACGAATTCTTCTTATGTTGTCGTAAATACAGAATATGAAGGTGAATTAAATTTTTATTATCAAGCCCAATTGTATGAACAGATAACAAAGAATTTACGGGGGAAAAAGGGAGGATAATCATGAGAAAATTTAGCTGACTCAGGGAGCGGGCTATGTCAATTTAATGGGAAAAAGGGAGGATAATCATGAGAAAATTCATGGCAGGATTACTCATCGTTATTATGATAGCTGTATATTTTTATTATATGAATAGTAAAGATAGTAATACTGGGCAAGGAACAGTTGTTGAAAAAACCGAATTATCAAAGTTTGAAAAAATTAAAAAGCTTAATGAACAGCAAAGTGAATTATTTTCTCCTAATGAAGTGATTGAAAGAAATAATATTATTTTGTCATACTTGTATGGTGGAGAATTAGAAAATGAGGAAGAAATTGATGACTTAATTCTCTTTCAGAGAAATTTATTTGATCCTGATTTATTAGCAATCAATCCTTATGAAGAACAAGTAGAAAAAGTAAAAGCAACCCTTGAAGAATACAAAAAAACGGGTTATAGAATTATTGAAATTAAACGAGATGTGGTACAATATGAAAAGAATAATCCTAATATAGCAAAAATAAGAGTCATTCAGTATACAAATAGTAATAAGGATAACTATTTAGAGTATTATTTAAGAAAGCAAGAAGATGGCAGTTGGAGAATTTTAGCATGGGAAATTACGGATGAATTTTCAATTCTGAATGAATTTTAATGGATAAAAAAGTTTTGACTTATTTAGAAAGGACATTTATATGCACGATAATAAAGATATATTAATACTGGCTATAGAGACGTCCTGCGATGAAACAGCGGCTGCAGTTGTAAAGAATGGAAGAGTGGTATTATCCAATGTTGTTTCTTCGCAAATTGATCTTCATAAAAAATATGGCGGAGTTGTTCCTGAGATTGCTTCCAGAAAGCATATAGAAAAAATTAATCCAGTTATTTATGAAGCCCTTGCTCAATCCAATATGACCCTGGAAGATATGGATGCCATTGCTGTGACTTATGGCCCGGGCTTAGTAGGAGCTTTGCTTGTTGGAGTGGCTACTGCTAAAGCAATAGCTTTTGCTGCAAAGAAACCGTTAATCGGTGTTAATCATATAGAAGGTCATATTGCAGCCAATTATATAGAAAATCATGATTTCGAACCTCCTTTTATCTGTTTAATTGTATCAGGAGGTCATACGCATTTGGTTTACGTTAAAGATTATGGTTTATACGAAATAATAGGAAAAACAAGAGACGATGCTGCAGGGGAAGCTTATGATAAAGTTGCAAGAGCCCTTGGAATTGGTTATCCGGGGGGGCCTAAAATTGATGAATTAGCTTTAGAGGGGGATCCTTATGCCATTGAATTTCCCAGAGCATACTTAGAAGATGGTTCTTTTGATTTCAGCTTTAGTGGTTTGAAATCTGCAGTACTTAATTACTTAAATCGCAGCAAAATGATGGGAGAAGCAGTTAATATCAATAATGTTGCAGCTAGTTTTCAACAAGCGGTGATTGAGGTATTAGTGACAAAAACCATTGATTGTGCAAAACAAAAGAGAGTTAATAAAATTGCACTTGCTGGTGGAGTATCTGCAAACAGGGGGCTTAGACAATTAATGAAAAAAGAATGTGAAAAAGAAAAGATTTTTCTTCAATATCCATCCCCTAAATTGTGTACAGATAATGCTGCGATGATTGGGTCTGCAGCTTACTATGATTATATAAGAGGAATCAGGCATGGCTATGATTTAAATGCCATAGCTAATTTAAGACTGGATGATAAATCATAAATATTTATAATTTATTGTATATTACTGAATTATTTGGCAATAATTGAGAGGGGGTGAATATACAATATGAAGAAAATCTTAAGGATTCTTTTTTCGGCAATCACTGGCTGTCTGATTTATTTTTTATCTGATTTTCTTTATACTAATTATCTAAAATCTTTGGGCTTTCTTTGGAATGTGCCTAATAATTTGGATAATATAGTGATGATTATTATTATTTTATTGGTCATTATAGTTATTTATATAACAATATCTTCTTTTGTTATTAATTTATTATTTAAAAAGTTAAAATCTTTCGAAGAGTTCTTCACTAAAATGTCTTTGAAAGAAATTATGGTTAATATTCTAGGGATATGTGTAGGATTAGTTATATCGAATTTATTAGGAATCGCAATCCTTCAATACGGAATAGTAGGAACCTTAATTGTATTAGCACTCAATATAATTTTCGGTTATTTAGGATATCAAGTGGTTCAAAGGAAGAAAGATGAAGTTAAAATCTTTGGTACCAATGAGTATCATATTGCTAAGCCTAAGATTTTAGATACCAGTGTCATTATTGATGGAAGGATTTTAGATATTTTAAAAACGGGTTTAGTAGAAGGTAAAATAGTAATTCCAACTTTTGTTTTAGAAGAATTAAGGCACATTGCAGATTCCTCTGATGCTTTAAAAAGAAACAGGGGAAGGAGAGGCCTTGACATATTAAATGAAATTCAAAAACAGCTTAAGGTTCCGGTAGAAATTGTGGAGATAGACTATAAAGATATCGCTGAAGTAGACAGCAAGTTATTAAAAGTTGCTCAAGAGATGGATGCCATTATTGTAACGAATGATTATAATTTAAATAAAGTAGCTGATTTTCAAGGTGTCTTTGTCTTTAACATTAACGAACTTGCTAATGCAGTGAAACCTGTAGTTCTTCCTGGTGAAGACATGGAAGTAACTGTAATAAAAGATGGTAAAGAAGATGGTCAAGGCATAGGTTATTTAAATGACGGTACGATGATCGTCGTTGAAGGTGGCAAGGATTATATTGGCGAAACCATAAAAGTATTTGTCACCAGTGTATTGCAAACGGCAGCCGGTAGAATGATATTTACAAGAACGAATGGAGACAAAGCTTCGGAGTAATGACTCCGGAGCTTTCTTTTGAACAGGATAGTTGATTATATATTCAGCAGGACTTGAGGTGATATTTTGGATGAGAAATTAAAAAGACATTGTTCGGTTATCATTCCTGCAGCAGGACAGGGAAAAAGGATGGGCACGAACATAAAAAAACAATATCTGAAGATAGGGGATAAGCCGATTATCCTTCATACAATTGAAAAATTTATTAAGCTGCCATCCATTGATGAAGTCATTGTAGTTATAGCAAAAGAAGATATAGAATACTTTAATAATCAAATTTTAAAGCACTCTGACTTTAAGCATAAAATAAAAATAACAGCAGGCGGAAAAGAAAGGCAAGAATCAGTGTATAATGGCTTGATGACAATATCTGATAATACGGAGTTTGTTTTAATACACGATGCTGCCAGACCTTTTGTTTCAGAAAAAGATATTAATAAGCTTATAGAAGCTACTATAATTTATGGCGCCTGTGTTTTAGGTGTGAAAGTAAAAGATACCATTAAAATAGCAGATGAAGAAAACTATATTTGTAATACACCTGACAGGAATAAATTATGGGCAATCCAAACACCTCAGGGATTTAAAAAAGACATTATATTAGAAGCACATAAAAAAGCAAAAGAAGATAATTATATAGGAACAGATGATGGTGTATTAGCAGAAAGGTTAGGCTATCGTGTAAAAATTATTGAAGGAAGCTATGAAAATATTAAAATTACAACAGCAGAAGATTTACTTATTGGCGAAACTATCATTAAAAATTTACAATAAAAATTTGATAAAAATTTCATGTGAGAAATTAATATATTATATCTTGACATTGGATTTAAGATGTGTTATCTTATATAAGCACTCGATGTGAGTGCTGTATATGGTTTTTGTAAAGTGGAGAAGTGTCCGAGTGGTTTAAGGAGCTGGTCTTGAAAACCAGTGACTCCGAAAGGAGCCGTGGGTTCGAAT